>OJJG01000010.1_pt1 | contig 139917 bp, 127 predicted proteins | sample 1596291 | NCBI WGS metagenome assembly OJJG01 (sample SAMEA4350149, study PRJEB24818) | metagenome | biome: human; feature: gut; material: faeces | place: Denmark | collected 2013-09 | reverse complement strand
GCCCGCCCCCCCGTGGGGCTCCGTCTGGCTCGATCGCGAGTCCGTGCTGTTTGGCGATTCGACCCTTGCATTGCGCCAGTGGATGCGTGAAAACCATATCGCCTTTGAGATGCAGCAGAATGAGCCGGAAGATCACTTCGGAACGTTGCTGATGCTGGCGGCATGGCTTGCCGAGAACGGTCGCGACACAGAACGCGACCAGCTTATGGCCTGGCATCTGCTGCCGTGGAGCACGCGTTTCCTTAGCGTATTCGTTGAAAACGCGGCCCATCCGTTCTATACGGCGCTGGGTAAACTTGCCCAGCTGACGCTGGCAGAATGGCAGTCCACTTTGCTGATCCCGATTGCAGAAAAAACGCTGTACCGATAACAGCTCCTGGCTTGTACATCCGTTGTGTAAGCCAGGTTCGGACATTTTTGCTGCAACGCAGATCCGGAACTGCTACACTGTATATAATTACAGTACTGGAGGTGCAAAATGGCTGTTGAAACAAAATTCGTGGTCGTAAGAAAAGGTGAAGAGAAAATGACTTTTGCCAGTAAGAAAGAGGCTGACGCTCACGACAAACTGCTCGACATGGCAGAAGCGTTCACCGACTGGCTGCTGCAAAGCGGAATGCAGATGGATGAAACGCAGGCGGAAAACCTTGGTCTGTATCTTGCCGAGCAGAAAGAGTCCGTGCAGCATATCCTGCGTACCAGCAAGCTTCCCGAGCTCAATGCTGCAACGGATAAAACAGCGCCAGAGGCGGATAGCAGCAAAAAAATCCGGGCCGTCAAAGCCGCCTGATCGTCAGAACGACTCATCACCTGTCCTGCTGCCGCGGGCCGGAAACGGCTCGCGGCTTAATAGTGCGGTAAATTATCACACAACTCTTGCAACTCGTTGATTAGTCTGGCTACATGGAAACCATCACAGACAGAATGATGAACCTGAACGGCGAAAGGCAACAAGACTTTTCCATCCTGGTTAAAGTATTTTCCAAACGTGAACATGGGCGCAAAAAAGTTCTGCATGTTAGCCACGTTGATATTAAAACTGGTAAAACTGACCCATGGAATATCCGATATGAAGAATATATTTTCCCGGTACTCTTCTTTGGGCCAGTAGGCAAGATTATCACCATAGCGAGAAACGTCTTCTGCATAAACGTTCTGAAAGTGATGAATATTCCCGTCGAAGTGACTCCATAATGATGAAAACGTCTCCGTCTCTTTATGGAAAAGGGTATAGCTGGGATGCACCTCATTCCATATTACAAGCTCATTATCCTTCATAGCCATACGGAACTCAGAATGGCGGTTAACGACTGTCGAAATAAGGGAAATAATCGAAGGATAAAATTTCCAGCCAACCTGTTTGATATGTTTCAGCAGCGCAGTGATATCCAGCTGAACCGTTTGGTTAATCGTGCATTGAGCAAAGCTCTGAAAGACTTCAAAATGTTCTTTCCTTGCCCAACTCGATAAGTCTACAGCCGTATATTCTGGCGTTATTTTTGTCATTTCTTTGCCTTAATTAAGCAGCGCTATATAAAATAGTAGCGTATCACAAACCCAGGAGCTGTATAGACCATCGAGCAGAGGCTGCCTTAAATTTTCAACGTATCAATAACCGCTCTCAGCGCCGGGGACACGTTGCGGTGCGGATAATAGAGGTAAAGCCCTTCCATCCGCAGGCTGTAGCGCTGTAAGACGCGTATAAGCGTGCCACGCTCCAGATCGTCAGCCACCAGCTCAACCGGGACATAGGCCAGCCCGAGTTCCAACCGGGCCGCTTCGGCCTCCATGTAGCTGTCGGAAAAGGCCCATTGCCCCTCAGGCCGGTGCGTAACTCGCTTCCCGTCCTGAACAAGCTCCCATTGATAGTGGTTACCGTCGGCAAACTGGTAGGCAATGCAGGGATGAGCATCCAGATCGGCGGGCGTCTGCGGGAAACCATAGCGCCGAAAATGCGCCGGGGCGGCAACCACAGCCATCTCCATATCGGGCGTGATGCGCACCGCAATCATTCCTTGTCCCACCTCCGGCCCCAGCCGGACGCCCGCGTCGAATCGCTCGGCAATGATATCCACGAACCGGCTCTCATTCATCAATTCCAGACGGATATCCGGGTAACGCTGTTTGAAGATAGCGAGCTTTGGCAGCAGGCATTTTTCGATGGCGTGCTGGCTGGCATTAATGCGCACCGTGCCGGACGGCGTCTGGCGATAATGCGCCAGTCTGGTCAACCCGGTATCAAGCGCATCAAAGGCGGAGCCGGCGGTCTGGTAAAGCTGTTCCCCGGCGTGTGTCAGCGACAGTTTGCGCGTGGTACGCACCAGAAGCTGAACGCCCAGCCGCTCTTCCAGCTCGCGAACCGATCGGCTGATCCCGGATTGTGCCAGCCCGAGCCGTTGCGCGGCTGCCGTGAAACTTCCCTCCCGCACCACCTGGATAAACAGATACAGCTCATTGTAGTTTTCCCGCTTCGCCATCATGCCTCATCGATTCATAACAAAATGATATTAATCCTAGCAGCTTCAGGCCTCCAATCAGCACTATTTCTGCTAACTATAATGGCCTCATTACAACAACACACGGTACCTCTTATGAAAACATTCACCCAAAAACTGTCCGTTGCGCTGCTGTTATATGCATCATTAAGTGGAGTGACAACAATGAGTTATGCAGAAACGCTAAATCCTAACGCCCCCGTTTCGATGGTGACAACCTGGGATAAAACCTTCGCCGAGAGCAATAAAGTCAACCACCGCAAAGTGACGTTCCAGAACCGGTACGGGATCACTCTGGTGGGCGATCTGTACATTCCCAGGAACCACGGCGACCAGAAACTGGCGGCGATAGCCGTCAGTGGGCCGTTCGGTGCGGTTAAAGAACAATCCAGCGGTCTGTACGCCCAGACTCTGGCTGAGCAGGGGTTCGTGGCCCTGGCCTTCGACCCATCCTACACGGGGGAAAGTGGCGGCCAGCCGCGTAACGTTGCCTCCCCTGACATCAACACCGAAGACTTTAGCGCCGCTGTGGATTTCCTAGGGTTACAGAAAGAAGTCGACCGTAACCGTATCGGCATTCTTGGTATCTGCGGCTGGGGCGGTATGGCGCTGAACGCGGCATCCATGGATACCCGCGTGAAGGCGGTCGCCACCAGCGTAATGTACGATATGAGCCGCGCGATGGGTCACGGGGTGGGCAACGGGAAAGATCGCTATTCAGCGGCCGATCGTCGGGCCGTGTTGCAGTATCTGAACGCGCAGCGCTGGAAAGATGCTGAAAGCGGCACTTTCGCCCATGGCGGCCACGATATTAATGTCGATGAGAATGGCAAGGTGACGGCGGCCGAGCGCATTCTGCCGGAAGCACTGCCCACCGATCCGCATCCGGTACTGAAAGAGTTCTATGATTACTACCGTATGCCGCGCGGTTTCCATGCCCGTTCCGTAAACTCCACCGGCGCGTGGACTGCGACCATGCCGTTATCCTTTATGAATATGCCGCTGCTGAGCTATGCCGGGGAGATCACTATCCCAACGCTGATTGTGACCGGTGAAAACGCACACTCTCGTTATTTTGCGGAGGATGCGTTCAAGGCCGTCGGCAGCAAAGAGAAAGAGCTGGTGATTGTTCCCGGTGCAAACCATGTTGATCTCTACGATAACGTCGCAGGAAAAATCCCGTTCGCGCAGTTTGAGCAGTTCTTCAAAACCAGTCTGAAATAACACTCTAAGCCCCCGGAAATCACGGGGGCATCTCTTCTCATCGTCGTGAATGACACCTATGTCTACACTGAATCAAATCCCATCCCGCTACAGCGAGCATGCACACTGGGACAGTATTTTTGCCCGTAAGTCTGCTCGTGGCATCTGCAATAAGGCATTATATTAACAGGGTTATTTTATTTAATTACAAAACCTCGAATACCTCCCGTTGAAATAATAATTAAGCAATATCCTGGTCAGTCGGCGACATCGCTTTGTTAGCTTGAGAAGTCAGGCAAAGCTCAAACTGGAGGTATTCTTTGCTGATTAAATTAAAGAAAGAACGAACGCATCAGGAGGATCGTCGTCTTGCACTCTGGCTGGCGACCTCCGCGGGACTGCTGAATGCCATTGCGCTGGGCGCGTTCGGCTTTTTCCCCTCTCATATGACGGGTAATACATCGCAGTTATCCAGCGAAGTTTCCTCCACCGATCTCAGTGATATTCTTTTTTTTGGCGCCATTATTCTGTCGTTTGTCACTGGCGCCATTGTTGCGCGGATTATTGTTATCTGGGGAATTATCCATAACGTCAGGCTGATATTCAGCCAGGTTTTATTTGTTGAAGGGCTATTACTTGCCGGGGTATCCCTTTATGAAATGTATTTTCACTCCTTCGCCACGAATCAGGAGATTATTCTTTTCCTGTGCGGTTTGATGGGAATTCATAACTCCACCTCAACTCAGCTTTCCGGCGGTCGGGTGAGATCCACGCACATTACCGGCACGCTGACCGATGCCGGCATTTCGCTGGCCTCCGTTATGGTCGCCATGCTGCGCCGGGATTATTCCAAAGACACGGCCGCGCAAAAGAGCCAGCTCAAAACCCATTTAACCACCCTTTTCTCGTTTATTACCGGCGGGATTGCGGGGCTGATCCTCTTCAGAGAGTTTGGATTCCACGCGATGCTGGCACTGGGCCTGATGCTGGTGTTTATCGCTGCCTTTTCAATCGTTCGTATCTCGTGGCGCGTTCGAAAGGTACGCGCCGCGCTTAGTCGATAGGGTGATCAGCACGCCTCAAGTGACGTTGTCACTTGAGGCGTGCTTCTTTAAGACTATTCTGCCTTCCCACTGACAGCCCTTACGCCATAAGGCTTAACTCAGGTTGTCACTAATTTCATAGGGTTACTGTTTTACCCCCTTTGCTGGAACCCTTCCGTTTCGCTTGCTATAGGTGAAGTACCCCTGCCGAAACATGGCATAACAACAGGCAACCGCAACAGGTGGTTGCTATAACGCATGCGCACAGGGAGACACACCGCAATGCACCCATTACTTAAACGTTCGCTGCTTTTTGTAGGCGCGATTATCGTGGTCCTCGCTCTCCTCACCTGGGGAATTGGACTGGAGACGATTAAGGCGCGCCAGGTTGACCTGCTCTACCTCGGTCAACAGCACCTGATTCTGGTCTTTTCATCAATGTTCTTTGCCCTGCTGGTGGGCATTCCAAGCGGTATTCTGCTGAGCCGTCCGGCGGCACGGGGTATCGCCGAATACGTGATGCAAATCTTTAACGTGGGCAACACCCTGCCGCCGCTGGCCGTTCTGGCGCTGGCGATGGTGGTGATTGGCATCGGTGATAAACCGGCCATTATCGCCCTCTTTCTCGCTTCTTTGCTGCCAATTGTGCGTAACACCTATGCCGGGCTGTGCTCTGTTCCCGCGTCGTTGCTGGAAGCGGCAAACGGCATCGGCATGACCAAATGGCAGCGCCTGCATCAGGTCGAAATTCCTAACGCCTGGCCGGTGATGCTTTCCGGTATTCGCATTGCCACTGCGATTAACGTCGGTACCGCACCGCTGGCATTCCTGATTGGCGCCAGCAGCTACGGCGAGCTGATTTTCCCGGGGATCTATCTGAATGACTTCCCGACGCTGATCCTGGGCGCGGCGGCCACCGCCCTGTTCGCCCTGATTCTGGATACGCTGCTGGCGGCACTGGGTCGACTACTGAGCCCGCATCTCGCGCGATAATTATAACAAGGAGCTTCTATGAGACTGTTTTCCGGCCTGACGGCGCTGTGCGCCGCCGCGCTCTTCACCAGCCAGGCGCTCGCCGCGCCGCTGATCCTGGCAACAAAGAGCTTTACCGAGCAGCACATTCTCTCGGCCATGACCGTACAGTATCTGCAAAAGAAAGGATTTCAGGTGCAGCCGCAGACTAATATTGCGACGGTGATTTCCCGTAACGCGATGATTAACAAGCAGATTGATATGACCTGGGAGTACACCGGCACGTCGCTGATCATCTTCAACCATATCAACAAACGCATGTCGCCGCAGGAGTCATACGAGACGGTGAAACGCCTCGACGCAAAGCACGGTCTGGTGTGGCTTAAACCTGCCGATATGAACAATACCTATGCCTTTGCCATGCAGCGCAAGCGCGCCGAGGCTGAACATATCAATACCATGTCTGAGATGGTGGCAAAGATTGAGCAGATCCGTAAAACCGATCCAGATAACAACTGGCTGCTGGGCCTTGACCTGGAATTTGCCGGGCGTAGCGACGGGATGAAACCGTTGCAGGCGGCCTACAACATGGAGCTGGACCGCCCGCAGATCCGCCAGATGGATCCGGGGCTGGTCTATAACGCGGTGCGCGACGGGTTTGTCGATGCCGGGCTGATCTACACCACCGACGGGCGCGTGAAGGGCTTCGATCTTAAAGTGCTGGAAGACGATAAAGGCTTCTTCCCGAGTTACGCCGTGACGCCAGTTGTTCGAAAAGACACGCTGGAGGCTAACCCGGGGCTGGAGGAGGCGCTGAACACCCTCTCAGCCCAGCTCAATAACGACGTTATCACCGAACTGAATAAGAAGGTGGATATCGACCATCAGTCACCGCAGCAGGTCGCCCGTGATTTCCTGCGTAGCAAACAGTTGCTGTAGGAGGCGCTATGGAGACGATTCACTATATTCTCGACAACTGGGACTATCTCTTAACCCTGACGCTGCAACACCTCTGGCTGGTGGCACTCGCCGTGGGCATGGCGATTGTTATTGGCGTGCCGCTGGGTATTTTAATTGTCCGCCATAAATGGCTGGCAACGCCGGTGCTGGGGATTGCCACCATTGTGCTCACCATCCCGTCAATTGCGCTTTTCGGCCTGATGATCCCGCTCTTTTCGCTGATCGGTCAGGGCATTGGCGCCCTGCCCGCGATTACGGCGGTGTTCCTCTATTCACTGCTGCCGATTGTGCGCAACACCCACACGGCGCTCGACAGCCTGCCACCCGGCCTGCGCGAAGCGGGACGCGGCATCGGCATGACCTTCTGGCAGCGTCTGCGCTGGGTGGAAATCCCAATGGCGCTGCCGGTGATTTTTGGCGGCATCCGCACCGCCGTGGTGATGAACATCGGCGTCATGGCGATTGCTGCCGTGATTGGCGCGGGCGGTCTGGGCCTGCTGCTGCTTAACGGTATTGGCGGGAGTGATATTCGTATGTTAATTGCGGGCGCGCTGATGATTTGTCTTTTAGCGATTGTGCTCGACTGGTTGCTGCACCGTTTGCAGGTGGTACTGACTCCGAAGGGGATTCGATAATGATAAAACTGGAAAACCTCACCAAACAATTTTCACAGAAGCACGGCCAGACGTTTAAGGCCGTCGACAACGTCAACCTGAACGTGCCTGAAGGGGAAATGTGCGTGCTGCTCGGCCCGTCCGGCTGCGGGAAAACCACTACCCTGAAGATGATTAACCGTCTCATTACGCCAAGCAGCGGGACGATCCTGATTAACGGCGAAGACACCAGCGGGATGGACACCGTGACCCTGCGCCGCAACATTGGCTACGTGATCCAGCAGATTGGCCTGTTCCCGAACATGACTATCGAAGAGAACATTACCGTCGTGCCGCGCATGCTGGGCTGGGACAAAGCGCGCTGTAAATCCCGTGCCGAGGAGCTGATGGATATGGTGGCAATGGATCCACATAAATTCCTTCACCGCTATCCGCGCGAAATGTCCGGCGGTCAGCAGCAGCGTATCGGCGTCATCCGCGCGCTGGCAGCGGATCCTCCGGTCCTGCTGATGGATGAACCGTTCGGCGCGGTCGACCCGATTAACCGTGAGGTGATCCAGAACCAGTTCCTGGAGATGCAGCGCAAGCTGAAAAAGACCGTGATGCTGGTGAGCCACGATATTGACGAAGCGCTGAAGCTGGGCGACCGTATTGCCGTCTTCCGTCAGGGGCGTATTGTTCAGTGCGCCAGCCCGGACGAGCTGCTGGCGAAACCCGCCAATGAGTTTGTCGGCTCGTTTGTTGGTCAGGACCGGACGTTGAAACGCCTGCTGCTGGTATCCGCGGGCGACGTCACCGACCAGCAGCCGACGATTACGGTACGCGAATCGACGCCGCTGCCAGAGGCCTTCGCCACCATGGATGACAACGATATTCGCGCCATTACCGTGGTTGATGATCTCGGCAAACCGCTGGGCTTTGTGAAGCGCCGCGAAGCGCGTAATGCCAGCGGCAGCTGCGGTGATATTCTGCATCCGTTCCGCATGACAGGTAAGGCCGAGGATAACCTGCGCGTGGTGCTTTCTCGCCTGTATGAGAGCAACACCAGCTGGATGCCGATTGTGGACGAGGACGGACGCTATAACGGCGAGATATCCCAGGATTATATTGCGGAGTATTTGAGTTCCGGGCGTACGCGCCGGGCATTGAATATTCATAGCGAGAGTTAAGCATTCAGGCCGGGTACTGCCCGGCCTTTTTCCGCACGCATACCTTTTGCTAACCTCACGTTTTCCCGCCACAATATCGTATCGTCCCCGTTAATCACGACTTCATGCAACGTCTTCACGCTTACCCCGACATCCGCGCGATGTTTCGCCGTCTCCTGATTGCTACCGTCACCGGCGTGCTGGCAGCGCTGGCCGTTGCGGTGTTCCGCCACAGCATGTATCTGCTGGAGTGGTTGTTTCTCAGCAACGAAAGCGGAAGCCTGGTGAACGCCGCTGCCGCGTTATCGCCCTGGCGGCGGGCGCTGACGCCTGCGCTGGGTGGTCTGGCCGCGGGAGTGCTGCTGTGGGGATGGCAACGCATGACGGCACAACGTCCCCACGCCCCGACCGATTATATGGAGGCGCTGGAGACGGGTGATGGCCAGTTTGATTACAGCGCCAGCCTGGTGAAATCCCTCGCCTCGTTGCTGGTGGTCGCCAGCGGCAGCGCCATCGGCCGGGAAGGCGCCATGATCCTGCTTGCCGCCCTCGCTGCCTCCTTTTTTGCACAACGTTGTACGCCGAAATCCGAATGGAAACTGTGGATCGCCTGCGGTGCCGCCGCCGGGATGGCCAGCGCCTATCATGCGCCGCTGGCGGGCAGCCTGTTTATCGCAGAGATCCTGTTTGGCACACTTATGCTGGCCTCCCTCGGCCCGGTGGTGATTGCCGCTGTGGTGGCTCTGCTGACCACGCGCCTGTTAAGTCCCGGCGCGAATACACTTTATGATGTCCATCTCAGCGAGATGCTTACGGCGGTGGATTATTTCCTGATCGTTGGCGTGGGTCTGCTGGCTGGCGTTTGCGGCCCGCTGCTGATGTGGCTGATGGCGGCCAGCCACAGGCTGTTTCTGCGTCTCAAACTTTCACCGCCGTGGCAGCTGGCGCTGGGGGGGCTGATCGTCGGGCTGCTGTCGCTGCTGACGCCGAAGGTATGGGGGAATGGCTACAGCGTGGTTCAGGCGTTTTTGCAGTCGCCGCCGCTGCTGTCGGTAATTGCCGGCGTCTTTATCTGCAAGCTCCTGGCGGTGCTGGCAAGCAGCGGGTCCGGCGCACCGGGAGGCGTGTTTACGCCAACCTTGTTCGTTGGTATGGCAACGGGAATGCTGTTTGCGCAGATCTTTGCGCTGTGGTTTCCTGGCTCTGAGACAGCGATCCTGCTTGGGCTGGCGGGTATGGCGACGCTGCTCGCCGCCACAACGCATGCGCCAATCATGTCGGCCTTGATGGTATGTGAGATGACCGGGCAGTATTTTTTACTTCCCGGTTTGCTGGTTGCCTGTGTTGTGGCGTCGGTATTGTCGAGAACGCTACGCCACGACTCGATCTACGGCCAGCATACCGCCGAAAGCCGAGAGATCGATATAGTGCGCTAATTCGCGCTGCTCGGCGCGGGGCAGATAAGGCAGTTCGCCTACCAACGGGCCAGGCAGCTTTTTGCTCAGCACGTCGATGATTTCTGCGTAGTGCGCAAGGCCCGGGTTAATACGGTTCGCCACCCAACCAATCAGTGGCAGGCCGTCATTAGCGATAGCCTGCGCCGTCAGCAAGGCATGGTTGATGCACCCTTCCTGAATGCCCACGACCATAATCACCGGCAGCTGCTCCTGCACCACCCACTCGGAAAGGGGACGTAAATCGTTCATCAGGCTGCGCCAGCCACCGGTCCCTTCAACGACAACGTGGTCAACCTTTTCACTCAGATTTGCCAGGCCATCAGAGAGCAGACTGTAGTTGATAAGCCCACTGTGAGCGACGCTGCTTTCCTCTTCGCTTAACGCGATGGGATTGACGGCATCATAAGGCAGTTCCAGAGACGAGACGCTTTGCAGAACCAGGGCGTCCTTATGGCGCAGCCCTTCTGGCGTCTCTTTACTGCCTTTTGCTACCGGCTTGTATCCTGCAACGCGTTTACCGCTTGCCGCCAGGGCCTGAAGTAACGCGCGGGATACGACGGTCTTCCCGACAGACGTATCCGTACCAGTAATAAAGAAACGCTTAAGCATGACTCATTCCACCTCTTGGGTATGCTTCAAAAAATATAAACCAGGTAAATAATTCAGTGGGGAAAGTCTACGGGAAGCGTGCGCTACCCGGCTTGAGATAGCGCAATTTTTCGTACATCTATGGAAAAGAGTTAGCCCTGAAGCAAACGAATCAGTAACGAGCCGTTGTACATCGCATCTTTTACCAGCGCGGCGCCAGCCATCGTACCCTGGTTGGAAAATTGCGTACTTTCGACCACGATGTTTTTACTGTACGCGGGAAGCGCCTGCTGGTTGATGCAGGCGGAAATCGCCGGAAAGAGGATATCCGCCGCCTGGCTGAGCGGGGAGCCAATCAGTATTTTTTGTGGATTAAACAGGTTCACCATAATGGCCAGAATGCGCCCGACATTATTGCCCACGCCGGTAATGATGTCCTTCGCCAGCAGATCGCCCTGCCTTGCCGCAGTGCACAATGCCTCGACGCTCAACGGTTGACCGTGCAGCGTGGAGCTCATTGACTGGCTGAGCCGCACCTGCGCCAGCTCCAGCACGCTTTCGACGCTGGCAATCGTCTCCAGACAACCATGATTACCGCAGTAGCAGCGTTTTCCGTACGGATCGACCTGCGTATGGCCAATCTCCACCAGGCTACTGCTGCCAGCATGCAACAGACGCCCGTCGGTGATCACACCTGCGCCAACGTTATGATCAATCACCACCTGAATTACGTCGCGCGCGCCCCGGGAAGCGCCAAATAACGCCTCCGCCATCGTCCAGGCGCTGATATCATGCTGAATGTAGATCGGTACACCGGTGTGGTTTTCCAGCACGTCGCCCAGCGGCATCTCTTTGACGTTTTCATAAAACGGCATGCGGTGCACAATGCCATTTTCGGTATCAATAATTCCCGGCAGGGTGATCGCAATCGCCGTTAAACGTTCAAGGCGCTGCTGGTGACGAATAAAGAACTGGTCGATGTGGGTCAGAATGGCATCGAGGAGTGGTTGCTCTGCATCGAGCGGGAGTTCCAGCCGGTCTTCCACCACCAGCTTGCTGCTGAGGTCGCGCAGCGCGAGGAAGATTTCCCCGCGGCTAATTCGCAGCGACAGGTAGTGCCAGGCTTCCGTTTCCACCACCAGCCCTACCGCCGGACGGCCACGGCTGCCCGGCTCCTGAATTTCTGTCTCCTGAACCAGATGGGCTTCCAGCATTTCGCGGACAATCTTGGTAATACTGGCGGGTGCCAGTTGTGCCAGGCGCGAAAGATCGATACGCGAAACCGGACCCAGCTGATCAATCAGGCGATAAACGGCGCCCGCGTTGGTCTGCTTGATCTGATCGATATGCCCTGGCTGACTATCAGCAACCACCTCGTACTCCCTTATGTTCGAGCTTCGAAATAAACTGAGGGCTATGGTGAAGCACTTCAATGGCTGACGTCAAATTTTTACTTAGCCATGTGATTTACTGCACATTTTCGCCCGCTTTTCCCTATAAATAACGCCCGTGAGAAGCGGTAATTAATTGTTCTTTGAAACGCTGTGCCGCATGGCTCTGTTCATGATGTTTAGACCACACCAGCCACATCTCCGAGACCGCATCCTGCTCGGCAATATTCACCCAGCGCATTTCCGGCAGTTGTACCCGTTTAAACGAGGCCGGAAGAATCGACACGCCAAGCCCTGCGGCAACGAGACCAATGATCGTCATGGCTTCCCCCACTTCCTGCGCGATAGTCGGGACAAGGCCATATCGCCGCATCAGACCAAGAATATCGTCATACAATCCGGTACCCACCTGTGGGTCAAAAAAGACAAAGGGTTCTTTCGCCAGTTCAGCCAGCGTGACGCTATGCTGCGCGGCGAGCGGGTGATCCCGGGGGATCATCGCCATCAGCGGTTCGCGGAGGATCACCTGCCACGCCAGGGTATCAGGCAACTGCGTGTTACGCATTAGCCCCAGGTCGAGCGATCCTTCATTAAGCGGCGATATTTGCTCCCGGGTATTGATTTCGCGCGTCTGAATATGCACATCCGGAAAGTTACTGCGAAACGAGGATAGCGTTTGTGAAACAGCGCTGATGAAGGGGGCCGACGAGGTAAACCCGATGCGCAGCTCTCCCGTCTCCCCGAGATGAAGCCGTTCCGCTCTGGCGGCGGCGTCCACCACCATACTCAGGATCTGTCGGCTATCGGCGAGAAACTGTTTTCCCGCCGCCGTCAGGCTCACGCTGCGGTTGGTTCGCGCCAGCAGACGCGCCCCAACCTGCTGCTCAAGGATCTGGATCTGTTGGCTCAGCGGTGGCTGGGAGATATTCAGCCTTGCCGCAGCACGACCAAAATGGAGCTCTTCAGCGACGGCGACAAAATAGCGCAGATGGCGCAGCTCGATATTCATATTTTTAAAGTATCATTTGAGATTATTAATATATTAGACAGAATATTTACATTTTCCTACCCTAATCTTGTGGTCATACCCGTCACCAGAAACCACGGGGAAGTTTAAGCAAGGATTATGTGTGAGCCGTACAACGACCGTTGATATCGCGCCGGCCAGCGACATTGATGATTTACCCGCAGTACCGCAGCCGGTTCAGTTTATAAAACGTGGTACCCCCCAGTTTATGCGCGTCACGCTGGCGCTCTTCTCAGCGGGTCTCGCCACTTTCGCCCTGCTCTACTGCGTTCAGCCGATCCTGCCGGTCCTGTCGCATGAATTTGGCGTGTCGCCAGCCAGCAGCAGTATTTCGCTCTCCATTTCAACCGGGATGCTGGCGATCGGTCTGCTGTTCACCGGGCCACTTTCAGATGCCATCGGGCGTAAGCAGGTCATGGTAACGGCGTTAATGCTGGCCTCCGTGTGTACCTTGCTGTCCACCATGATGACCAGCTGGCACGGCATTCTGGTCATGCGCGCGCTGATTGGGTTATCCCTCAGCGGCGTGGCGGCGGTCGGGATGACCTATCTCAGCGAGGAGATCCACCCGAGTTTCGTGGCCTTCTCCATGGGGCTGTACATTAGCGGGAACTCTATCGGCGGGATGAGCGGACGCCTGCTCAGCGGTGTGTTTACCGATTTCTTTAACTGGCGCATTGCGCTGGCCGTAATCGGCTGCTTCGCCCTCGCTTCGGCGCTGATGTTCTGGAAAATCCTGCCGGAATCGCGCCATTTCCGCCCGACTTCCCTGCGTCCGAAAACACTGTTTATCAACTTCCGTCTGCACTGGCGCGACAAAGGTTTGCCGCGACTGTTTCTGATGGGATTCCTGCTGATGGGGTCATTTGTCACGCTGTTTAACTATATTGGCTACCGGCTGATGCTCTCGCCGTGGCATCTTAGCCAGGCATTGGTGGGTTTGCTCTCTGTGGCGTATCTCACCGGGACGTGGAGTTCGCCAAAAGCGGGCGCCATGACCGCGCGCTTCGGCCGTGGTCCGGTGATGCTGGTGTCCACCGCTGTGATGTTGTTCGGACTGCTGATGACGCTTGTCTCTTCCCTGTGGCTGATTTTTGCCGGAATGCTGCTCTTCTCTGCGGGATTCTTTGCCGCGCATTCTGTTGCCAGCAGTTGGATTGGCCCACGCGCGCGCCGCGCCAAAGGTCAGGCTTCGTCTCTGTATCTGTTCAGTTACTATCTCGGTTCCAGCATTGCCGGGACTCTCGGCGGGGTGTTCTGGCATAACTACGGCTGGAACGGCGTGGGCGGATTTATCGCGCTGATGCTGTGCGCGGCACTGCTGGTGGGCGCGAGCCTGCATAAACGACTGCATTAACATTCAGCCCTCTTCGTGTTTAAATCGAGCCGATGCTAATTTTTGTCATCGGCTGATTCAGACACGAGGACTTCATGAAAAACAATAACTATCAACAACTCACCCGCACCTTCCAGCGTCTCTCCCGCTTCTCTCACCTCTCCTCCATCGCCAGCTGGGACATGTTTACCATGATGCCGCCCGGCGGCAGCGCCGCGCGCGGTGAAGCGCTGGCGGAGATGAGCGTCCTGCAACATCAGATCCTGACCGATAAAAAAGTGGGTGAATGGCTGGCTGCGGCGGCAGAAGAAGATCTGAACGACGTTGAGCAGGCCAACCTGCGTGAAATGACGCGCCACTACCAGCAGGCAACTTTACTGCCGGAATCGCTGGTGGAGGCCAAATCGCTGGCGGGCAGCAGGTGTGAACACGCGTGGCGCACTCAGCGTCCGGCCAACGACTGGCAGGGCTTTTCAGCCAACCTGAAAGAGGTGGTGAAACTCAGTCGTGAAGAAGCCCGCCTGCGCGCCGAGGCTAAAGGCTGCACGCCTTACGACGCGCTGCTGGATATCTTTGAACCCGACATGACAAGCGCTCGCCTGGATGTGCTGTTCGGCGATCTGAAGTCCTGGCTACCGGAGCTGCTGGCAAAGGTTGTGGAAAAACAGGCTCAACGATCGTTCGTTCCGCCACAGGGTCCCTTCCCCACCGCCACCCAGCGCGAGCTGGGCCTGGAAGCGATGAAAATGCTTGGCTTCGATTTTAACGGCGGTCGTCTGGACGTTAGCGCCCACCCGTTCTGCGGCGGCGTGCCGGAAGATGTGCGTATCACCACGCGTTACGATGAAAACGAGTTGCTCAGCGCGCTTTTCGGCGTGATCCACGAAACCGGACATGCCCGCTACGAGCAAAACCTTCCGCGAGCGTGGGCCGGTCAGCCCGTTGCGCTGGCGCGCTCTACGGCGATCCATGAATCCCAGAGTCTGTTCTTTGAAATGCAGCTGGGCCGCAGTGAGGCTTTCCTGAAGCATTTGCTTCCGGCGGTCCATGCCCGTTTCGGCAGCCAGGCGGCATTCAGTGAAGAGAATTTTATTGCCTGGAATCAGCGCGTGAAACCGGGCTACATCCGCGTTGACGCAGATGAAGTGAGCTATCCGGCGCATGTGGTATTGCGCTATGAGATTGAGCGCGCGCTGATCAATGGCGAAATCGAAGTGGATGATATCCCCGCGTTATGGGATGAGAAAATGCAGGCCTGGCTTGGATTATCCACCAAAGATAACTACCGCAACGGCTGTATGCAGGACATCCACTGGACCGACGGCGGTTTTGGCTACTTCCCGTCTTACACGCTGGGGGCAATGTATGCGGCACAGCTGTTTCATGCCGCCAAAACTGCGCTGCCCGGGTTGCAGGCATCCATTGCCGGGGGCGACTTCTCGGCGCTGTTTGACTGGCTGCGTCAGAATATCTGGCAGCACGGCAGCCGTTTCAGCACGTCGCAGCTCATCACCCAGGCCACAGGTGAAGATCTGAATATCCGCTACTTCCGCGAACACCTGACGTCCCGCTACCTGTAAACGAACGCGCCGGGGGCCACCCCGGCGTTGTACATATGGTTACACGCCGATACCAATCACTCACGGAAACCCCGAATTTACAGGGATATAGTTATTTCAACGGCCCCGCAGTGGGGTTAAATGAAAAACCAAATTCGAGGGTATGAAAATGAAAAAAGTATTAGCTCTGGTTGTTGCCGCTGCTATGGGTCTTTCTTCCGCTGCATTCGCGGCTGAAACTACCGCCACCGCAGCGCCTGCGGCATCCACCGCTGCTCCGGCCAAAACGGTTCACCATAAAAAACATCACAAAGCGGCTAAACCAGCGGCAGCACAGAAAGCGCAGGCCGCGAAAAAGCACCACAAAAAAGCGGCAAAACCTGCGGTAGAGCAGAAAGCCCAGGCGGCTAAAAAGCATCACAAAAAAGCGGCAAAACACGAAGCGGCTAAACCTGCTGCACAGCCAGCAGCGTAAGAGTACAAGCTTAACCGTGCCCTTCGGGGCACGTTGGTAAACCGGCGCTGAACGGGATTGCGGTCAGCGCCGTTTTTTTATCCGGAGGGCGTATGCTGCGGCGCTATCGGTTTGAGCTCATTCTTATCCTGCTAATTTTATGCGCGCTCATCGCCAGCCACTTTTATCTTTCCTGAATGTAGCACGCTGATTTTACTCCCACTTTCTCGCCGTCGCGTCTATAGTATTTTCATAGGGTTCACTTTTAATAATCATAATTACCCCCACCAGAGTGTGATATGCGTAAATCTGTTGTGTTGTTACTGGGAACGTTTAGCCTTTTTGCAGGCTTTTCACATGCGGATGAGGGCGACGATGACGCCATCAGCGCCAAAGAGGTAAAGACGCTGTTTTTTGGTCATGACGATCGTACGCGTGTCACCGATCCTACCGAAGCGCCCTGGGATGCCATCGGGCAACTGGAAACCGCCAGCGGCAATCTATGTACCGCAACTCTCATAACGCCACGCCTTGCGCTGACGGCGGGTCATTGCCTGTTAATGCCGCCCGAAGGCAAACCGGATAAAGCGATCGCCCTGCGCTTTGTCTCGCAGAAAGGGATTTGGCGCTACGAAATTCACGGTATTGAGGGGCGGGTGGATCCGTCGCTCGGGAAACGCCTGAAACCGGATGGCGATGGCTGGATTGTGCCGCCCGGGGCGGCATCCTGGGATTTCGGGCTGATCGTTTTACGTTATCCGCCGTCCGGGATCGCTCCGCTACCGCTCTTTGATGGTGACAAAGACGCGCTCACCGCCGCCCTGAAAGCCGCCGATCGAAAAGTGACGCAGTCAGGCTACCCTGTTGATCACCTCGATTCGCTGTACACCCATACGGACTGCGTGGTGACGGGCTGGGCGCAAAACAGCGTGCTTTCGCATCAGTGCGATACGCTACCGGGTGATAGCGGATCGCCCCTGATGTTAAAAACCGTTAACGGCTGGCAACTGATTGGCGTTCAGAGTTCTGCTCCGGCAGCGAAAGACCGCTGGCGCGCCGATAACCGAGCGTTAGCGGTGACCGGTTTTCGCGACCGGCTGGAAGCCCTGGCGCAGCAGTAGGTCACTCAGGCCAGTTTAATCATGATCATGCCAGCGAGCAGTAATACCAGCCCTATCCAGCCTTTATGGTTTAAACGCTGCCCGAACATAATCCAGCCTGCCGCCAGGGTGGCGGCAATACCGAAGCCGCCCCACAGCGCGTAGGCCACGGAAAGATCGATGCCTTTCACTGCCTGTGACAGAGCGCTAAACGCCCCAAGAACCGCGGCAATCGATAACAAGCCGTAGGCTTTGCGACGAAAGCCGTCGGAGAACTTCAAAAAGACGTTCGCAATAATTTCCAGAACGATGGCGAAAGCCAGCCAGGCCGCGTGGATCCATTCAAACTGCTGCATGGGTCTGCTCCTTCTGCTGTTTGGCTGGTTTGCGCGTACCCGATTTAATCAGCACGATACCTGCGACCAGGGTCGTCAGCCCGGCAATTTTCATTGTCGTCAGGGTTTCATCAAATATCATGACGCTGAACAGCGTGATCAATAAAATACCAACACCTTCCCACAAAGCGTATGCCACGCCCAGCGCGATTTTTTTAACCGCAAAAGAGAGGAAAATATAGGAAAGCGTAATCATGACCAGCATCAAAATAAATCCGGTGCTGCCGTCACTCACGCTCGCCCATTTCATCGACAAGGTGCCGGTAATTTCAGCAACGATAGCCAGAGCTAATAAAATCCAGTAAAACATGTTTTTTCTCCTGCTTGAGAATATAATCCATCGAGGCTCGCTGCGAACAGCAAACCAAAAAAGTGGGAATTAAATCAGTTAGCTAAGCGCATAGCGCCAGCTCAGGCAGAAGACGTGACTATAGCGCGGAACGCCAGTGTTGTTCACCGGAAAGCGTGCAGAGGGAGGTAGAAAACAGAGCAGAGTTGTTTGAAAAATACGTCCTGAACAAATTGTCCATAAAATTACAATTATCCGCGGTGTTGCTTCTCGTCTTTGCGGATGAAAATTGTCCTCAGTAGTTGAACACGCCTGATTTGTATCATAAGCCAGGAATTTACTCAAAGCCTTTTCATTTCTTTACCCAGTCTGTTTGATTTTGGTTAGTTTTTTTAATCCGCTTTCCCCTCTATTATAAATAAAAAACTGTTCAGGAACGTCCATGGCCAAACCCATTATCACCCTCAACGGGCTTAAGATCGTCATCATGCTGGGCATGCTGGTGATCATTCTGACCGGCGTTCGTTTTGCGGCCGATATCATCGTGCCCTTTATCCTGGCGCTTTTTATCGCGGTGATCCTCAATCCACTGGTGCAGCGAATGGTGCGGCTGCGCATCCCGCGTGTGCTGGCGATAAGCCTGCTTATCAGTATTATTATCGTTGCGATGGTGCTGTTAGTCGCCTATCTGGGAACCTCCCTGAACGAGCTGGCGCGGACGCTGCCGACATACCGCTCTTCCCTGGCGACTCCGCTGCTGCAAATTGAACCCTGGCTGCAACGCGCGGGTATCGAAGTCTCGGTTGAGGAACTGCTTAAATACATCGATCCGAATGCCGCCATGACGATTGTCACCAGCCTGCTGGCACAGCTCTCCAACGCCATGACCTCGATTTTCCTGCTGTTCCTGACGGTTGTGTTTATGATGCTGGAAGTTCCACAGCTGCCTGCAAAACTCCAGCACATCATGGTGCGTCCGGTAGAGGGAATGGGTGCTATTCAGCGCGCGCTCGACAGCGTTTCACGCTATCTGGTGCTGAAAACGGCCATCAGCCTGGTGACGGGATTAGTGGTCTGGGGGATGCTCGCCGCGCTGGATGTGCGTTTTGCCTTCGTCTGGGGGCTGCTGGCCTTTGCGCTCAACTATATTCCTAACATTGGCTCCGTGCTGGCGGCGATCCCCCCTATCCTTCAGGTGCTGGTTTTCAGCGGTTTGTATGATGCCCTGATTCTGCTGGCAGGCTATCTGGTGATTAACCTTGTCTTCGGGAACATTCTCGAACCACGGATAATGGGACGCGGGCTGGGGCTTTCAACTCTTGTTGTGTTCCTGTCCTTGATTTTCTGGGGCTGGCTGCTCGGGCCTGTCGGCATGCTGCTCTCCGTTCCGCTGACAATTATTGTCAAAATTGGCCTGGAGCAGACCGCCGGTGGACAAAGTATCGCTGTACTGCTGAGCGACATGAGCCATAAGGCCGATTAATTGTCCATCGACAGCATAGGCTTGCCCGTTCTTCCCGCTTCGCGGTAGTTGCCCACTGCCCGCTGCCATTCCGACAGCGGGTAGAGGGTAACATCGCTGCACTGGCTGGCGCGCAGTTTAGGCCAGATGCGCCGAAACTCCGCCTGCCACGCCTCAGCGCTCAGCGCGTCCAGATAGTTACGAATGTGAAACCACGCCACGCGCGGCAACGGCCGCTGCTGCCGGAAGGTCTGCCCGGAGAGTAGCCCGTAGCAGACAAAGGTACCGGTTTCGGGCATCACGCTCAGGATCGCCTCCGCCAGGCTGCCGCCCGTGGCGTCGTACACCACCTCCGCTTGCGCGGCGGCAGCGTTGACGGCGGCCGTATCATCTTGCGCAATCGGGACGATCCCCATTTCAGCCAGATGTTGAGCGTGCACGGGCGAGCGATGGATCCCGTAAACCGCCTCTGCACCCGCCTGGCGTGCCCATTGCCCGAGCAGAACAGCGCAGTCAGAACCGGCAGCGGTGAGCAGCACCGTTTTCCCGATCGGAGGATAGCGGTCCAGCATCATCTGAGCGGCAAGCGGGTTGATATACGCCCGCGCGGCAAGAAGCGAGTCGATGTCGTCCGGGACGGGAACCGCATACGCCACCGGGCAGTCGACATAGCGCTGCCAGGTTCCCTGCCCCCGTAACGGCAGGACCCGCTTGCCCAGCAGCGCCGGGTTAGCGGCGGGCGTTTCGGTCACTATTCCGACCCCTTCATAACCGGCTATTGCGGGTAGCGGCGTGCGATGGCGATATGCCCCGGTGATGGGGATGAGATCGGAGGCGTTCACCGGAGAAAAAAGCATGCGCACACGTATCTCTCCCGGCTGTCGCGGTGACAATGGTGTGGTTTCCGCTTGCAGTACCGATTCAGGCTCACCAAACCGGCGATACCAGAGGGCCAGATTACGCATTGCGATCGCGCCATCCCATTTCCGGTGCGACATGTTTCAGGATGGACTCGATCACATGTGCGTTGTATTCCACACCCAGCTGATTCGGCACGGTAAGCAACAGCGTATCCGCTTCCGCGATCGCTTCATCCTTTCTCAACTGTTCAATCAGCTTGTCTGGCTCTGCGGCATAGCTGCGTCCGAAAATGGCCCGCGTTTTCTCATCCAGATAGCCAACGCTGTCGCTCTCATTGCGGCTTGAACCGAAATACATCCGGTCGCGATCGTCCATCAGGGCAAAAATACTGCGGCTGACCGAAACGCGTGGCTGACGGGTATGCCCTGCCTCGGCCCAGGCCTGTCGGTAGGCACGGATCTGTTTTGCCTGCTGAATATGGAACGGCTCGGCGGTTTCATCATCTTTCAGCGTTGAGCTTTGCAGGTTCATCCCCAGTTTTGCCGCCCATACTGCCGTTGCATTGGAGCCAGCCCCCCACCAGATACGATCGCGTAAGCCCTCTGAATGCGGCTCCAGACGCAACAATCCCGGCGGGTTTGGGAACATCGGCTGTGGGTTAGGCTTCGCAAACCCTTCACCGCGTAATACATCAAGCAGTACCTCAGTGTGACGGCGCGCCATATCAGATTCGTTTTCCCCTTCCTGCGGCACGTAACCAAAATAACGCCAGCCATCAATCACCTGCTCCGGGGAGCCCCGGCTGATACCAAGCTGTAATCGTCCACCGGAGATGAGATCTGCCGCGCCAGCATCTTCCGCCATATACAGCGGATTCTCGTACCGCATGTCGATCACGCCCGTACCGATTTCGATGCGTTTGGTTTTCGCGCCTATCGCAGCCAGCAAGGGGAATGGCGAACTGAGCTGGCGGGCAAAGTGGTGCACGCGGAAATAAGCCCCGTCCGCGCCCAGCTCTTCAGCGGCGACAGCCAGATCGATGGACTGTAGCAGCGTGTCAGCTGCGGTTTGCGTGCCGGACTGGGAAGACGGCGTCCAGTGACCAAACGACAAAAATCCGATCTTTTTCATAGTGGAGTATCCTGATAAAGCATTGCGTTATCCCTACTCTACGCATTAACCGATGAGAATAAATGGTGATTATTTAACGGAATGCTTCAAATAAACTGACAGAAATACGCAAATCGCACGCTGCCTTCCCGCAGAGGAGGCATTCTCCTGGCATCTCAAAATGGGATATAGTGTGAACTATTCTCTTTTTTAACAGGTAACATCAGCAATGGCTCTGATCCCCAAAAACTACGCACGGCTGGAAAGCGGCTACCGTGAAAAAGCGCTAAAAATTTACCCGTGGGTCTGTGGACACTGCTCGCGGGAGTTTGTGTATTCGAATCTTCGTGAACTCACGGTCCACCATATCGACCACGATCACACCAATAATCCGGAAGATGGCAGTAACTGGGAGTTGTTGTGCCTGTTTTGCCATGACCACGAACACTCAAAGTACACCGAAGCGGATCAGTATGGCACCACCGTTGTCGCAGGTGAGGATGCGCAAAAAGACGTGGGTGTCGCCACGTTTAACCCCTTTGCCGATCTCAAGGCGATGATGAACAAGAAGAAGTAATATCGGCGGCTTTACTGCCCATACCTGCCGTATGGGCAGTCAGAAAGATAAAGGTAATGTATTCCAGTCACAGATTGAACAAGGAGACGGCCTTAATATCGGCTTCAGGATTCACGCGTTTTACAGCCTCTAAAAACGCAGCAAAGTTTTGATTAAACACCGTCAGATTATTATAAAATTGCACCTGTTTTTCACGGGTTCCCTCAAGATAGCTCACAGACCAGATCCGCCTGTTATTTACCACTGTCGAGCCCGGCTTAATTTTTACGATAGCCGCCAGCTCAATTTTACGGGTGACGCTATTTATGACCTCGTATAAATACTGCTCATCATAAAAGTAGGTTTTACCTGACGATCCGCCAAACCAGGAAGGATGGGTAGAGATTTTTTTCATTCCCCGGCTGTCGGCAACGATGCGCTTTGGATGCCGAATACGCCTGATGAAAAAGCGCATCAGCATAATCAGTGCTGTGAAAGACAGCACCACGAAAAGAAAATTAATGCTCTCCCGCATATTTCGTTACCTGCCACGCATAACTCAAAGTGGCGAAGTATAGCGTAGCCCTGTAGCTCAGGGAACGTACGCGATGCAATCGCAGATGGAACGGGAAATGCTCTTATCTCGCCACGCAATATGATGTGCGGATCTCCTCAGGGTTAAGTGATATTAACAATTGCTGCTAAGTTGTAAGTTTCTCCTTGCCGGACAGGACAAATCGGTTATCGTGCCTGGCAACTTTTTCAGCAATAAACAACAGTGGGATGCGCTATGGCGATTTTTGATGGTCACAATGACCTGTTGCTTAATTTATGGCTTCATCATCGCCAGGATCCGGTAAAGGCCTTCTTTTCCGGCATTGAGAACGGACACCTCGATTATCCGCGCATGCAGCAAGGCGGATTTTCCGGCGGGCTGTTCGCGCTGTTCGTGCCGCCGCAGGAGTATATCGCCCGCATGGCGCCGCACTACGCCAGCGAGCCGTGGCAACCGATCGACATTCTCTGGCAGCAGTTGACGATCCTCAAGCAGCTTGTCGCACACTCCGATGGACGGGCGCGATTGTGCCTGAGCGCGGCAGATATCGAACGCTGCCGTCAGGATAAGGTGCTGGCGATGGTGGCGCATATTGAGGGTGCGGGCGGTTTTGACGGCGAGGGTGGCGATCTACAGGCTTTCTATGCCGCTGGCGTGCGCAGCATTGGGCCTTTCTGGAACATTGCTAACCGTTTTGGCACTGGCGTTAACGGGGCGTTTCCCGGCAGCCCGGACAGCGGCCCAGGGCTTACCGCAGAGGGTATCGCCCTCATTAAGCACGCTAACGCCCTGAACATGCTGATTGACGTTTCTCATATGAATGAAAAGGCGTTCTGGGATACTGCTCGTCATTCCTCTTCACCGCTGGTCGCCACCCATTCCAACGCCCATACGCTGTGCCCGCAACCGCGTAATCTGACCGATCGGCAACTGCTGGCTATCCGCGACAGCGGCGGCGTGGCAGGGGTCAATTTCGGCAACGCCTTTCTGCGCGCCGACGGTAAACGCGATAGCGATACCCCGCTGAGCACAATCGTTCGCCATATCGACTATCTTATTAACATCATGGGCGAAGATCATGTTGCGCTGGGCTCCGATTTTGACGGCATCACGTTACCTGATGATTTGCATGATGTGAGTGGTTTACCGCGGCTAATCAGCGCGTTGCGTGACAGCGGCTATGATCAATTTGTGCTGAATAAGCTGCTGTGGGGCAACTGGCAAAAGGTATTGCAAAATGTTTGGCAACAATAGGTTACGTTGTAAACATTACGTTAATTCCTTACATCTTTCGGGTTGAGCTTTGCCCCACTGTGACGCATTATTTGATGACCATCACAAAACTGGCACAAACAATGGTGTTGGTGCTGCATTTTTAAAGAGGAAAAAACGATGTGGAAGAAACCTGCTTTTATTGATTTACGTCTTGGCCTGGAAGTGACGCTGTACATTTCCAACCGCTAATCGCTCAGCCCGCCATCCGTGCGGGCATTTTTGTTTTACTACCTGGCCTATCTTCATGTTTATTAAAGTCCTCGGTTCCGCCGCCGGCGGCGGTTTCCCTCAGTGGAACTGTAATTGCGCCAACTGTCAGGGTTTGCGCAACGGTACCCTTCAGGCGACCCCCCGCACCCAGTCGTCGATCATCGTCAGCGATAACGGCGAAGAGTGGATACTGTGTAACGCCTCGCCCGATATCAGCCAGCAGATTGCCCATACGCCAGAACTGAATAAGAAAGAGGTTCTGCGCGGCACGCATATTGGCGGCATTATTCTCACCGACAGCCAGATTGACCACACCACTGGGCTACTCAGCCTGCGCGAGGGGTGTCCACATCAGGTATGGTGTACGCCAGAGGTGCATGAAGATCTTTCCAGCGGATTCCCGATTTTTACCATGCTCCGGCACTGGAACGGCGGCCTGGTTCATCATCCGATTGCGCCGCTCACCGCCTTTAGCGTGGAAGCCTGCCCTGATTTGCAGTTTACCGCTGTCCCCATCGCCAGTAACGCACCGCCCTATTCGCCGTGGCGCGACCGCCCGCTGCCGGGGCATAACGTGGCGCTGTTTATCGAAAACCGCCGCAACGGTCAGACGCTGTTCTACGCGCCGGGTCTCGGTGAACCCGATGACACTATCCTGCCGTGGCTTAAAAAAGCAGACTGTCTGCTGATTGACGGCACCGTCTGGCAGGACGATGAACTGCAGGCCGCTGGCGTCGGGCGCAATACCGGCCGCGATATGGGCCATCTGGCGCTCGGCGATGAACACGGCATGATGGCGCTGCTGGCCTCACTGCCGGCAAAGCGCAAGATTCTGATTCACATTAATAACACTAACCCGATCCTTAACGAGCAGTCGCCGCAGCGTCACGCCCTCACGCAGCAGGGAATTGAAGTGAGCTGGGACGGGATGACCATCACGCTTCAGGACTAACTATGCACATTCGTGAAACGCTCTCGCCGCAAGAGTTTGAACACGCCCTCCGGGCGAAAGGCGCTTACTATCATATTCACCATCCGTACCATATCGCGATGCATAACGGCGAGGCCAGCCGCGAGCAGATCCAGGGCTGGGTGGCGAACCGGTTTTACTACCAGACGACGATCCCGCTGAAAGATGCGGCCATTATGGCGAACTGCCCGGATCCGCACACGCGTCGAAAATGGGTGCAGCGGATCCTCGATCACGACGGCAGCAACGGTCATGACGGCGGTATCGAAGCCTGGCTACAGCTGGGCGAAGCCGTAGGGCTTAGCCGCGACGACTTAATCAGCGAACGCCACGTGCTGCCCGGCGTCCGTTTCGCCGTGGACGCTTACGTTAACTTCGCCCGCCGTGCCAACTGGCAGGAGGCGGCATGCAGTTCGCTCACCGAACTGTTTGCCCCGCAAATTCATCAGTCGCGTCTCGACAGCTGGCCGCAGCACTATCCGTGGATCAAAGAGGAAGGCTATTTTTATTTTCGCAGCCGCCTCAGCCAGGCCAGCCGCGACGTTGAACACGGTCTGGAGCTGGCGAAGAGTTACTGCGATAGCGCAGAAAAGCAGAATCGGATGCTGGAGATCCTTCAGTTCAAACTCGATATCCTGTGGTCGATGCTCGACGCGATGACCATGGCCTACGCGCTACAGCGTCCGCCTTATCACACGGTCACCGACAAAGCGGCCTGGCACACAACCCGACTGGTATAAGCATGCAAAAAAACTCCATCGTCGCCTTTCGTCGCGGCTATCGCCTGCAATGGGAAGCCGCTCAGGACAGCCATGTCATCCTTTATCCGGAAGGCATGGCTAAACTCAATGAGACCGCGGCCGCAATCCTCGAACTGGTCGATGGCCAACGCGACGCGGCGGCCATCATTGCCATACTCAACGAACGGTTCCCGGAAGCCGGCGGCGTGGATGACGACGTCGTAGAATTCCTGCAAATCGCTTATCAACAGAAGTGGATTATTTTCCGTGAGCCAGAATAAACCCGCCGTCAATCCACCGCTGTGGCTGCTGGCGGAGCTGACCTATCGCTGTCCGCTACAGTGTCCTTACTGCTCTAACCCGCTGGACTTTGCCCGGCAGGATCAGGAGCTGACCACTGAACAGTGGATTGAGGTTTTCCGCCAGGCGCGGGCGATGGGCAGCGTGCAGATAGGTTTTTCCGGCGGCGAACCGTTGACGCGTAAAGATCTGCCGGAGCTGATCCGCGCCGCCCGCGATCTCGGTTTTTATACCAACCTGATCACCTCGGGAATTGGCCTGACGGAAAGCAAGCTCGACGCGTTCAGCGAGGCCGGTCTGGACCATATCCAGATTAGCTTCCAGGCCAGCGATGAAGTGCTCAACGCTGCGCTGGCGGGGAATAAAAAAGCCTTCCAGCAGAAGCTGGCGATGGCCAAAGCGGTCAAAGCGCGCGATTACCCGATGGTGCTGAATTTCGTCCTGCACCGGCACAACATCGACCAGATCGATAAAATCATCGAGCTGTGCATCGAACTGGACGCCGACGACGTCGAACTTGCCACCTGCCAGTTCTACGGTTGGGCGTTCCTTAATCGTCAGGGGCTTCTGCCGACGCGGGAACAGATCGCCCGCGCGGAACGCGTGGTTGCCGACTATCGGCAAAAAATGGCCGCCAGCGGCAATCTGACCAACCTGCTGTTCGTCACCCCTGATTATTACGAAGAGCGACCAAAAGGCTGTATGGGCGGCTGGGGGTCGATTTTCCTCAGCGTGACCCCGGAAGGCACGGCGCTGCCCTGCCACAGCGCGCGCCAGCTACCGGTGGAGTTCCCCTCGGTGCTTGAGCAGAGTCTGGAATCCATCTGGTATGACTCTTTCGGCTTCAACCGCTATCGCGGGTTTGACTGGATGCCGGAGCCGTGCCGCTCCTGCGATGAAAAGGAGAAGGACTTCGGCGGCTGCCGCTGTCAGGCCTTTATGCTCACCGGGAATGCTGATAACGCCGATCCGGTGTGCAGCAAATCGCCGCATCATCATAAAATTCTGGACGCGCGACGCGAAGCAGCCTGTAGCGACATGAAAATCGGCCAGCTTCAGTTCCGCAACCGTACCCGTTCGCAGCTTATCTATAAAACCCGGGAACTGTAGCGATAATGACCACCCGCATCGTGGAGCTGGCAGGCGGTTTACGCGCAACGCTGGTGCATCAGCCGCAGGCGACACGCGCGGCGGCGCTGGCGCGCGTGAGTGCCGGAAGCCATCACGAGCCACCGCGCTTCGCCGGTCTTGCGCATTTACTTGAGCACCTGCTGTTCCGCGGTAGCCAGCGCTATCAGGGCGACGATCGACTCATGGCCTGGGTCCAGCGTCAGGGCGGTAGCGTCAATGCCACCACGCTGGCTCGCCACAGCGCATTTTTCTTCGATGTGGCCGCCGATAACCTGTCCGACGGCGTCGCGCGGCTGCGGGATATGTTGCAGGCGCCGCTGCTTTCATGCGATGACATACAGCGCGAAGTGGCGGTCATTGATGCGGAAAACCGGCTCATCCAGCAGCATGATTCCGCCAGGCGCGAAGCGGCGGCACGCCACGCGATGGAAGAACCCACAGTTTTTCGCCGTTTTCAGGTAGGTAGCCAGGATTCTCTGGGGCAGGACCCGGGATCGCTGCAAACCGCGTTGCGCGACTTTCATCGGCGCTATTATGTGGCCGGACACCTGCAATTGTGGCTGCAAGGGCCGCAAACGCTGGATGCGCTGGCCGAGCTTGCCCATACGTTTGCGTCCGGTTTTGCTTCTGGTGGCATGCCTGAAACTGCTCCCCCGTTGCGTCTTAGCGCTGAAGCAGATTTTCAGCTGGCAGTGACGGAGCGACCCGCACTGTGGCGTTGTCCGTTGACTCGAAAAAGTGACAACGTCACCTTATTTCGGGAGTTTTTACTGGACGACGCCCCCGGAAGCCTGATTGCCGGGCTGCGGGAGCGCGGGCTGGCAGAAGATGTCGCCCTGAACTGGCTTTATCAGGATAACGATAACGGCTGGCTGGCGCTAACGGTTGATAGCGAACGACCCGAGGAGGTTGACCCGCATATTACCCACTGGCTACGGGCGCTACAGCAAACGACGGATGAGCAGCAGCGGCATTATTATCGGCTGGCACAGCAGCGTTTTAGCGCCCTGCCGACGCTGGAGCAGCTGCGCCAGCGGGCGTTCGGTTTTGCGCCCGGTGCGGCGCCCGTAAGTTTTTCCGCCTTTTGTGCCGATTTACTGGCGGCGCCCACCTCGTATCTGGCCTGCAAAAAAATTGAAACCGCTGAAATTATCGCCAGCCAGGGGTTTGCTCTGCCGCTTAGCCATTGGCGTCGCCAGCCGGTTGCAGATGATAGCCCCATCGCGTTTTCCTTCTACCCGCAGACTGCCAGGTATGTTACGCCAGCCCCGACGTCAGAAGCCGCTCCGCTGCTGCATTTGTCGGCGCAGACACAACCGCCAACGCTGATCCTGCGCAGGCCTTTTTATTCGTGCGTGGAACGGGCGCAGGGGGTGGCGATGGGCAAACAGTTACGCCCTCTCCTTGCTGAACTGCGCCATATTGACGGCAGCGGCGAGTGGCAAACGGTTGACGGTAGCTGGCAGCTCACCCTGCGGCTTCCTGACGCCGTGGTGACGGCGGAACACATCATCGGGGCGATAATCGATCGCCTCTCCCACCCCGCCCCGGCTCTTACGCCAGTGCCAGAAGGCATTGCCATCCGTGAGCTGCTTCAGCAATTGACTGAACGTCTGGCATCGGATCCGCCACGGGACGGCTGGCTGGCGGCGCTAGTTGGCGGCAGCGTCGCACACGCGCACGGGTTAGCCCGGCAGCTTGGCCTGCTCCGGGCGCCGGTTAACGCTAAGCCGACGCCATTAAGCGGTTGTCCCGGCGGGATCGAACACATTCCGCACGCCAGCGCGGATTCGGCGCTGCTGGTGTTTATTCCCCTGCCGCCGGGCGCATCGCTCGCCGCGCTGCGGCTGCTGGCGTTATGCTGCGAACCGCAATTTTTCCAGCGCCTGCGCGTGGAACAGCAGATTGGCTACGTGGTCAGCTGTCGTTATCAGCGTATTGCCGATCGCGATGGCCTGCTGCTGGCGTTACAGTCGCCTGACCGCTCTCCCGTGAACCTGTTGGGTTGCTGCAAACAATTTTTGCGTGAGCTGACGCTGTGCGATGTGACGGCGTTCAGCGTATTGCGACAGCAGCTGGCGATGCAAATCCGGTCACCGATGAATGCCAGCGCCACGGCAGTAGCCGCCCTGCGCCAGCGCTATGGTTTACCGGTGTTAACGCCGCAGGCTGTTGATGCCCTGCAACATGACGAGATAATCGCACTATGGCGCGAGATGACTCGCCATCGCCGTCGCTGGCGGGTGCTTTTCACGGGCTGACCGGACCCGCCGCTTTCTTCATATCCGTGGTTTTTAGTCAAAAAAAAGCCCCGTACTTCGACGGGGCCAGGTTGCTTATTTCGCTGTTATTTATCCAGCGCGTAGGCAATCACGTAGTCACCACGATCCGGCGACTGGCGTGCTCCGCCAGCAGAGATCAGAATGTACTGTTTGCCGGTTTTCGGTGATACATAGCTGATAGGTCCGCCCTGGCTACCCACCGGAAGACGCGCTTTCCACACTTCTTCCCCCGTAGAGGAATCAAAGGCGCGCAGGTAGTAATCCTGGGTTCCCGCAATGAAGACCAGACCGCCCTGCGTGGCCAGCGTACCGCCCAGCGTCGGCATACCGACAGGCATTGGCATACGCATTTTTACCCCAAACGGACCGGTATCCTGTACGGTACCGACCGGCACCTGCCAGACGATTTTCTGCGTTTTCAGGTCAATGGCGGAGAGAGAGCCAAACGGTGGTTTCTGGCACGGAATGCCCAGCGGTGACATGAAACGGTTTTTGTTGACCGAATACGGCGTTCCTTTCATCGGAACGGCGCCCATCCCGGCGTTCACGGCTTCACCACCCGTATTTGCCACCGCGCTCTGCGGATCTTGCTTAATCAGCTGAACCCACAGACCCAGACGCATGTCGTTGACGAAAATGTACTGGTTGTTCGGATCCGTGGACAGACTGCCCCAGTTCATTCCTCCCAGCGAGCCCGGGAAACTCAGGGAAATATCGGTGCCCGGCATTGTGTACAGACCGTCGTAACGCATTGATTTGAAGCTGATACGACAGGCCAGCTGGTCAAACGGCGTCGCTCCCCACATATCAGACTCTTTCAGGGTCTCCGCGCCAATCTGCGGCATGCCCACGGAACGTGGCTGCGTTGCCGGATACTGCTCACGCGGAATATCTGCTGGTTTTACCGGAACCTCTTTCACTTCGGTGAGCGGTTTACCGGTCAGGCGATCGAGGACGTAAATCTGCCCCGCCTTGGTGCCCACCACGACCGCTGGCTTGTTGCCTTCTTTGGTTGGGAAATCAACCAGGCTCGGCTGCATCGGAATATCGAAATCCCAGAGGTCGTTATGCACGGTCTGGTATACCCACTTCTCTTTCCCGGTTGTCGCATCCAGCGCCAGGATTGAGGTGGCGTACTTGTGGTCTTCCGGAATACGGTCAGCGCCCCACAGGTCAACAGAGGAACTTCCCATCGGGATAAACACGGTATTCATCGACGCATCCCAGGACATAGGGGCCCAGGAGTTTGCGGAGCTACGTTTGTAGTGTTCGCCCGGCTTCAGAACATAGTTCGGATCCGGATTACGCGGATCGAACGCCCAGCGCAGCTGGCCGGTGATCACGTCATAACCACGTATTACGCCTCCCGGCATATCGGTGCTGACATTATCCGCAACGCGGCCGCCAACCACGACCGTGGTACCCGCCAGCGTCGGGGCCGACGTCAACACATAGGTTGGATCTGACGCGTCGCCCATTCCTTCATGCAGGTTAACGCTGCCGTCAGTGCCGAAATCCGGGCAGAATTTGCCGTTATCGGCGTCTAACGCGATCAGCTTACCGTCAATGGTATTCATCAGGATACGGCGCTGGCATGCCGCGCCCGGTGCGACCTGCGCTGGCAGAACCGGTGTGGAGCCGGCTACCGTTGGCTGTGCCAGCGGTTTGGTGGCATCAAAGTACGCCAGGCCACGGCAGCGCATCCAGATGGCAGACTTAGCGTTGATTTCCGCTTTCCAGATTTCTTTCCCGCTATCGGCATCCACGGCGATCACGTTGTTATGCGGCGTACAGAGGAAGACACGATCGCCTACCTGTAGCGGCGTTTGCTGATCTTCTGCGCCATTGCCATCCGGACTTTGCGGAATATCACCGGTATGGTAGGTCCAGACCGGTTTCAGGTTTTTCACGTTGTCACGGGTTATCTGGTCCAGCGCCACAAAGCGACTACCGCCAGCCGTATTACCGTAGTGATCCCAGTTCTGCTGTTTCGCCTCTTCTTTTACCGGCACCAGCGGGCGCTTTTCGCCGCTAAACGGCACGGTCGGATGAGGTTGAAACATCTGAACAAAGGTGACGCCCATGCCGATAATAAGGACCGCGCAGACCGCCATCGCCCCTTTCGTAGAGGACGGTTTTCCTTCACGCTTACGCAATGCAGGCCAGGTGGCTGCTGCCAGCACCATCAGCCCGGCGGGTACCATTAATCGGGAAACCAGGGGCCAGAAGTCGAGTCCGGCATCGAAAAATGCCCAAATCAGGGTGCCAAGAAACACCAGAGCAAACAGCCCTACGGCAGAGGATTTGCGGCGGAAAAACTGAATTGCAGAGAGCAGCGTGAAAACCCCGGCAATGAGAAAGTACCAACTCCCCCCCAGGGAAACCAGTTTAAAACCGCCGATGGCAAAAAACAGCCCCGTCACAAGAAGTACCACACCCACCAGCAGGCACCACGGGCCTAACCAGCCCAATGGGCGGGGATTATTGTCTGACATAAAAATGAATCTCCTGATTACTTTATATAAAGCAGGGTTTTATTAACTGCCACGATGTTAAAACCCTGCACAACGCTAATTGTTCGTATGCGAAGCATAAATTAAAAAGAGACCGTAGACAAAATCTATTATGTCGGAAGAAATGAAAACCAGCGAAATTACATGGGTTTAACAGGGTTAAAATAGCGAATATCGCTAACTACGTCACCTATGCTGGAATATATGACCAGCCGGAAGTTGCTTAAAGGATTAATATCAGGATTCCCCCAAGGCCGGTCTTATAGCGTCAGATTTTTACAGCTGAGCCTTCAAACAGAAGATTTAATTAAGCAATAACCATGAATAAGCACAGGGATAAACCTGAGTTAAGTTTCAGGAAGAAATTATCAATAATTTTAGAGCGTCTGGTGCGTTGAACATTCCGTCATTATCAGCACTGAAAATGTGACTTTCCGCATCAAAGCGGACTCACAGAGTGACAATACAAACACTATTAAATCACTTAATGAAGTCTTGAATCACAGAAAATCCAAACAGTAATTCACTGCGCCTTCACTAGCCATTGACTTTACACCAAGACTAGCGCATATTTTACAGCACAAATTAACAAGACAATTTTTGGAGGACGTTTTCTATGCCAGCCCGTGATTATCCCGACAAGCGTGTTGCTCGCGGTGTAGCAAAGGAGGCCGATCTCAGGATGTTAAGTGCGCGCATCGATCCAGCGCTGATGGAGTACATCCGCATTACTGCGTATGAAACACGGAAAAGTAAGCAGGAAATCGTGGCGGAAGCGTTAGCACTTCACCGCCAAAGGAATCAGATTGTGTCATAAACACCAAAAGCCCGAAAAATCCCCCCGGGCTTTTGCTGCTGTCTGGGTTACTCTACCAGCGTATTTAACGTCTCCAGCGCCTCAGGCGGCAATACCAGATCGGCTGCCGCCAGGTTTTCACGCAGATGCGCCACCGAAGAAGTACCCGGGATCAAGAGGATATTTGGCGAGCGTTGCAGCAGCCATGCCAGCGCCACCTGCATAGGCGTCGCATCCAGTGAATCCGCCACCGCCTGTAGCCCGGAAGATTGCAGTGGCGTGAAACCACCCAGTGGGAAGAACGGCACCCAGGCAATCCCCTGCTGCGCCAGCGAATCTACCAGCGCATCGTCACCGCGATTCACCACGTTGTACATGTTCTGTACGCATACCACGGAAACCATCTTCTGCGCTTCAGCCACCTGCGAAGCAGTGACGTTGCTCAGCCCAATATGGCGAACCAGCCCCTGTTGTTGCAGCTCCGCGAGGGTGCTTAGCGGCGCGGCAATCGAGCCTTCCGCTGGTCCGTGGGCGCTAAACATGATCCGCAGGTTAACCACGTCCAGCACATCTCGCTTCAGGTTGCGCAGGTTGTCATGCACCGCCTGCGTCAGCTCCTGGGCGGAAAACGCCGGCAGCCAGGAGGCGTCCTCGCCGCGTCGGGCTCCGATCTTGGTCACAATCGTAAGGTCATCCCGGTACGGATGAAGCGCCTCGCAGATAAGCTGGTTGGTCACATGGGGGCCGTAAAAATCGCTGGTATCAATGTGATTTACCCCCGACTCTACCGCTTCACGCAACACCGCCAGCGCCGCATTTTTGTCTTTTGGCGGACCAAAAACGCCAGGTCCGGCAAGCTGCATCGCGCCATAGCCAAACCGTTTAACCGTACGCGTTCCGAGCGTGAATGTTCCGCATTTATCTATGCTGCTCATGCTGACCTTCCTCATTAAAATGATCCGGGTTTACAACAGGTTCCGCAACGAAACCATTAGTTAAGCAATAGTAAAATTAAAGTTTAAATTCGCTACGACGATAGTATTGATGTAACCCTGCCTCTTCTATTACGGATGACCGCCATGCTGAAAAATCTGCACGTGATTACCGGTATTATCTTTGCCCTCACCATATTCTGTCTGCTGCAAGTTGTCACGGGAGGGTTGTTCTACTCTGCCGTTAACAACGATCGTCACAACTTTCAGAACTCCGGGTTGCTTAATGCCCAGCAGGAGAGCCTCAGCGACAGTGTGAACACCCTGGTGAAAACGCGCGTTACCGTCACTCGCGTGGCGATCCGCTACCTGAAAAACCAGCGCGACCCGGCCTCTCTCGCGGCAATCAATACGCTGCTGGGCACCGCCAATGGTTCGCTGGCCAAAGCCGAAGACTATTACAAAAACTGGCAGGCGATTCCGCAGGTGAAGGGGCAAAATGCCGCACTCACCGAAGAGATGCAGAAAGCCTGGAAGAACATGCACGAGGTAATGCGCTTGTCCATTGCGTACTTGCGCGCCGATAACTATCAGGCCTATGGCGACCTGGACGCCCAGCAGGCGCAGGATGAGATGGAGGCGGTCTATACCCGCTGGCGCGCGGAAAACAACGTGCTGCTGAAAGCCGCCGCCGAAGAGAACCAGAACAGCTTTACCCAGATGCAGTGGACGCTGGCGGCGATCTTCCTGACCGTTATCGCCGTGCTGGTGGTGATCTGGCAGGGTTTACAGCACCTGCTCCTGAGACCGCTCAACGCCATCATGAACCATATTCGCACCATCGCGAGCGGCGATCTGACGCAAAACGTCGCGATTACCGGGCGCAACGAAATGGGCCAGCTGGCCGCCGGTCTGCATGAGATGCAACAGTCGCTGGTCAGCACCGTCAGCGCCGTGCGCGGCAACACAGATTCTATCTACACGGGCGCAGGAGAAATTGCCGCCGGGAGTAACGACCTTTCCGCCCGAACCGAGCAGCAGGCAGCCTCGCTGGAAGAGACCGCCGCCAGCATGGAAGAGCTGACGGCCACGGTGAAACAGAACTCGGATAACGCTCGTCAGGCGACGCTGCTGGCAAAGAATGCGTCTGAAACCGCCGCACGCGGCGGCCAGGTGGTGAATAATGTAGTGCGTACCATGAATGACATTGCCGACAGTTCTCAGCAAATTGCGCATATCACCGGCGTTATCGATAGCATTGCCTTCCAGACCAACATTCTGGCGCTCAACGCGGCGGTTGAAGCCGCCCGTGCCGGCGAACAAGGCCGCGGCTTTGCGGTGGTGGCAGGCGAAGTACGGACGCTGGCCAGCCGCAGCGCGCAGGCGGCAAAAGAGATCAAAGGGCTTATTGAAAACTCCGTCAGCCGGGTGAATACCGGCTCGGAACAGGTGAGCGAGGCGGGTGCGACCATGAAAGAGATCGTCGCGGCCGTGACACGCGTAACCGATATTATGGCTGAAATCTCGTCGGCGTCTGACGAGCAAAGCCGCGGTATTGAACAGGTCAGCCTGGCGGTCTCGCAGATGGACAGCGTAACGCAGCAAAACGCCGCGCTGGTACAGGAGTCGGCAACGGCGGCGGCGGCGCTGGAAGATCAGTCTGAACAGCTGCGCCAGGCCGTGGCGGCTTTCCGGCTGAACATGCAGGAAAACACCGCTCCGCGGCCAAAAAATACAAAAGCACCGCAACTGTTGCGTCCCGCCACGGTCAGTGCCTCAGGTGACACAAACTGGGAGACGTTCTAGGCCTTACTGTTAACGGCTGCGCTTGGCGTGACGTTCCCAGTTTTCCTGTTTCGCCTCATCGGATTTTCGGAGTGAAACATAACATGCCCCGCTGCCGCCGTGATGCGGCAGCGCCACGCAGAAAGCCTGCACGTCCTCGAACTCAGTTAACCAGCGGGCAAGATAACTGCGCACCACGTTCGGGTGCGAATTCTGCTCGCGGCCCTTCCCGTGAATGATAATCAGGTTACGTAAACCGTCGCGGCTGGCCTGGCGAATGAAGGCGTACAGCATCTGGCGGCAGCGTTCGGCGGGCTGACGCAACAGATTTAAGCTGGCCTGTCGGGCGTATTTACCCGAGCGCAGCTTGTCAATAACGCCCTGCTGAACGCCCTCGCGCTGGAACATCAGCGGCTCTTCAAGCGGCAAGAGTTCCAGGAAACCCAGTGTGAGAAAGTTGTCGAGCTGCTCGGTATCGATCTCCTGGCGAACCCGGGTATTACGGCTTTGCTGCCAGTGGATATCGGTGCAGCGTTTCAGGGGCTGGACATCCTCCATGGCGTCAAGAAAAAGTGATTTGTCGTCAGGGTTCATGGAAATCCTCCGGGCACATCGGGGCTTGTACTATACCTGCACCGGGCAGGGGCCTCAATAACCCTTACCGCAAGGGGCAAGATAAATATTAATCTGATGAATATATATAGCTACCATTAAAGTTATTTAAATATTACTTAACTAAAACTACAGCAGAGTTAAAATAAGTGATTTGCGTTGAAATTTTGTAAAACCAATGACGTGCCGCCTTTCTTTTTTCAGGAAAGATGTTATACCTAAATATACCTGCCTCATGGATATAATACCCAGGATTTGCGAAAGGACGCACTGCTGTGTGTACTGTAGGGTCTGTCTGATGTCGGACAGGCTCTATTTTTTCTTTGGCAATTTCACGATAAAACTATTTTTCTCGCTTCCCTTCTGAATTGTGTAACTAATGATTCAGCCAGGGGCGTCTGGCGTGCATCACGGCGCTGAATTAAATAATAGGCCGCTCTGGGAAGTGTTTCCACAACCGGCAGCATGACCAGCCGGTGCGCCAGCAGCGGGTCGCAGCCCAGCTCCTGCGGCAGCACGCTCAGGAAGTCACTTTGTGCGACAAGGCTAATACAGGACGAAAAGGTTTCGCAAACGACGCCAATACGCGGTATCTGCGAGCGATGATGAAATATATCCTCAAGCTGCTTATAATAACTTCCCCGCGGCGTTGGCATTGTCCAGTTATAATGAAGAAGTTCATTAATAGAGGTAGCCCCCAACGCCGGATGTCCTTCCCGACAAAATACCGCAAAAGGTTTCTCAAAGAGTTTTTCAAACGTAAATTCGTGATCGTAAGGCCCCTGATAATAGGTATTGATGGTAAAGTCCAGCTCACCCTGGCGTAATTCATTGATCATTGATACCAGCTGACCTTCCATAATCCGCACCTTGATCTGAGGATGCTGCGCATGAAAACGGGAGATAACGGCGGGCATCAGGCTGCGCGCCACGCTGGCACCCATCCCAATATTGATCTGCCCGGTCAGCTCCCCCTGACGCTGACGGATATCATCCTGCGCTGCGCGAAGCTCTTCCAGAATCAAATTAGCGCGGTGATAAAACCCTTCCCCGCACTCGGTCAGGGCGACACCTTTACTCCGGCGCACAAACAGCTGTGCCGCCATGCCCTCTTCCAGCTCTTTAATGGATTTAGTCAGCGCGGGCTGCGAAAGATTCAGCACCCGGCTGGCTCCGCGAATACTGCCCTGACGCGCCACTTCAACAAAAGCCCGAATTTGATGAAATTTAATCTGAAATGACATAGCCCGACCGATAACCGTTGTTTATCAGAGTAAAGAAACTGTCATCTACTTTAATGGAATTGGATGTGCGAGGGTAATTCCTGAACGGTTAAAACTGTGAAAAATCGCTTAGTGATAAGTAAAAACTATCACAGCGTGAAGCAGTTCACATATTTTAATGATGACAGGAAAAGATATGAACGCACTGGCGCAGTACATCCATACATTAGCCCCCCAACTGAGCGCATGGCGTCGCGATTTTCACCATTTCGCGGAATCCGGCTGGGTGGAGTTTCGCACAGCCGCGAAAGTCTCGGAGATCCTGGACTCGCTGGGTTACGAGCTGGCGATGGGTCGCGATGTCGTGGATGCCGAAAGCCGGATGGGGTTGCCCGATGACGCAACCCTGGCGCGGGAATTTGCCCGCGCCCGCGCGCAAGGCGCACCGGAAAAATGGCTCGCGCCGTTCGAAGGCGGGTTCACCGGCATTGTCGCGACCCTGAATACTGGTCGCCCCGGCCCGACGCTGGCCTTTCGCGTGGACATGGATGCGCTTGATCTGAGCGAAGCGCATGACGACAGCCACCGGCCGTACCGCGACGGTTTTGCCTCCTGCAACCCGGGCATGATGCACGCCTGCGCGCACGACGGCCACACCACCATTGGTCTGGGGCTGGCGCAGGTGCTTAAGCAGCATGAAGCCCAGCTCAACGGCACCATCAAACTGATCTTCCAGCCTGCCGAAGAGGGTACGCGCGGCGCCCGCGCTATGGTCGCTGCAGGGGCGCTGGACGACGTGGACTACTTTACCGCCATTCATATTGGAACCGGCGTTCCGGAAGGGACGGTGATCTGCGGCAGCGATAACTTCATGGCGACCACCAAATTTGACGTGCGCTTTACCGGCGTTGCCGCACACGCTGGCGGTAAACCGGAAGAGGGCCGTAACGCCCTGCTCGCGGCGGCCCAGGCCGCTATCGCGCTGCATGGCATCGCGCCACACAGCGAAGGCGCGTCCCGGGTTAACGTCGGAGTCATGCAGGCGGGCAGCGGACGCAACGTGGTTCCGGCTGATGCGTTGCTTAAGGTTGAAACCCGCGGTGAAAGCGAGGCGATTAATCAGTATGTCTTTGAGCGCGTGCAGGCGGTGATTACCGGCGCGGCGGCGCTCTACGGCGTAACAGCCGGGATAAACCTGATGGGGGCGGCGACCTCCAGTGCCCCTACCCCGGCCTGGGTCGATTATCTGCGCGAACAGGCAAGCCAGGTGCCCGGCGTGACTCATGCCATTAATAAGGTCAAAGCGCCTGCGGGCTCCGAAGATGCCACGCTAATGATGGCCCGCGTGCAGCAGAACGGCGGCATGGCCTCGTATATGGTCTTCGGCACCGAACTGAGCGCCGGACATCACAACGAAAAATTCGATTTTGATGAGCAGGTGATGAACGTTGCCATCGAAACACTGGCGCGAACTGCGCTTAATTTCCCGTGGACGCGAGGTGTGTAATGCAGGAGAACTACGCTTTTATCGCTGATGCCATCGACACGCGATGTCAGATGTTTACCGATATTGCCGACGACATCTGGGATCATCCCGAAACGCGCTTTGAAGAGTTCTGGTCCGCCGAACGGCTTGCCAGCGCGCTGGAAGCCGAGGGCTTTACCCTGATGCGGGAAGCCGGAGGCATTCCCAACGCCTTTATTGCCAGCTACGGCAGCGGCAAGCCCGTTATCGCCCTTCTGGGCGAATACGACGCCCTGGCCGGGTTGAGCCAGCAGGCGCACTGCGCGACGGCGCAATCCGCCACCCCGGGGGCTAACGGCCATGGCTGCGGGCATAACCTGTTGGGTACTGCTGCCTTTGCCGGTGCGGTGGCGGTGAAAAGCTGGCTGGAACAGCACGGCGGCAGCGGAACGGTACGATTTTACGGCTGCCCCGGCGAGGAAGGCGGCTCTGGTAAAACCTTTATGGTGCGTGAAGGATTATTTGACGACGTGGACGCTGCCGTGACCTGGCATCCGGAAGCCTTTGCCGGGATGTTTAACGTCAGCACGCTGGCCAATATTCCGGTCGCCTGGCGGTTTAAGGGGATCGCCGCCCACGCCGCAAACTCCCCACATCTGGGACGTAGCGCGCTGGATGCCGTGACGTTGATGACCACCGGCACAAACTTCCTCAACGAACACATCATTGAAAAAGCGCGCGTTCATTACGCCATCACCGATACTGGCGGAATTTCGCCTAACGTGGTGCAGGCTCAGGCAGAAGTGCTGTACCTGATCCGCGCTCCGGAGATGGCCGATGCGCAGCAGATCTACGCGCGCATCGAGAAAATCGCCAAGGGCGCGGCGATGATGACCGAAACCACAGTCGAGTGTCGCTTTGATAAAGCCTGCTCCAGCTATCTGCCGAACCGTACGCTCGAAGCGGCCATGTACCGCGCATTGCAGCATTACGGCACGCCGGACTGGACGGAAGAAGAACGCGAATTTGCCCGTGAAATCCGCGCCACGCTCACGGCAAACGACCTGCAAAACAGCCTGAAAAACATTGCCGCAACGGGAGCCGAAGAGGGAAAAGCCTTTGCCCGACGCCATCACGAAACGCTACTGGTGGATGAAGTTGCCCCTTACGCCATCACCGATAACGTGCTGGCAGGCTCCACCGACGTGGGGGACGTCAGCTGGAAGATGCCTGTCGCACAGTGCTTTAGCCCCTGTTTTACCGTCGGCACCCCGCTGCATACCTGGCAATTGGTGGCGCAGGGGCGTACCTCTATTGCCCATAAAGGCATGCTGCTGGCCGGAAAAGTGATGGGCGCGACCGCGCTGCATCTGCTTCAGGATGCCGACCTGCTGCGAAAATGTCGGGAAGAATTCGAACAACACATAACAGAAAAACCGTACGAGTGTCCGATCCCGCAGGACGTGACACCGTCACCTTTAAAATAAAAAAACACAACACAACAACAGTCCCGAGGAACGCCCATGAGTATGTCTTCCATACCTTCGCATTCCCCATCCGGTAAGCTCTATGGCTGGGTTGAAAGGATCGGCAATAAAGTGCCGCACCCTTTCCTGCTTTTTATCTATTTAATTGTCATCCTGATGGTCGCGACAGCCGTGCTGTCCGCCTTTGATGTGAGCGTGCGCAGCCCGGCCGACGGCAGCATGGTGGCCGTAAAAAATCTGCTCAGCGTGGAGGGGTTGCACTGGTTTTTGCCGAACGTGATTAAAAACTTCAGCGGTTTTGCGCCGCTGGGCGCCATCCTGGCGCTGGTGTTAGGCGCGGGTCTGGCCGAACGCGTCGGTCTGCTGCCCGCGCTGATGGTGAAAATGGCCTCGCACGTCAGCGCGCGTTATGCCAGCTATATGGTGCTGTTTATTGCCTTCTTCAGCCATATCTCGTCCGACGCGGCGCTGGTGATCATGCCGCCGATGGGGGCGCTGATTTTCCTCGCCGTTGGCCGTCATCCTGTTGCGGGCCTGCTGTCGGCGATCGCGGGCGTCGGCTGTGGGTTTACCGCTAACCTGCTTATTGTGACCACCGATGTGCTGCTCTCCGGCATCAGCACGGAGGCAGCAAGCACCATCGATGCGGCCATGCACGTCAGCGTGATCGACAACTGGTACTTTATGGCCAGTTCGGTGATTGTCCTGACGATTGTCGGGGGGTTGATTACCGATAAGATCGTTGAGCCGCGCCTGGGTAAATGGGAAGGCCGGAGCGATGAAAAGCTGGAGACGCTGAGCAAAGAGCAGCAGTTCGGCCTGCGCGTCGCCGGGATCGTCTCGCTGGCGTTCATTGCGGCTGTGGCGCTGATGGTGGTGCCGGAGAATGGCGTGTTGCGCGATCCAATCAAACACACCGTACTTCCCTCGCCGTTTATTCAGGGTATTGTGCCGCTGATAATTCTCTTCTTCTTCGTCGTTTCGCTCGCCTACGGCATCGCTACCGGTAAAATCCGCCGTCAGGGAGATCTGCCGCACCTGATGATCGAGCCGATGAAGGAGATGGCGGGTTTTATCGTGATGGTGTTCCCGCTGGCGCAGTTTGTGGCCATGTTTAACTGGAGCAACATGGGCAAGTTTATGGCCGTGAGCCTGACGGACGCGCTGGAGGCGGCGGGGTTGAGCGGGGTTCCGGCGTTTGTCGGCCTGGCGCTGCTGTCGTCCCTGCTGTGCATGTTTATTGCCAGCGGGTCGGCCATCTGGTCGATTCTGGCCCCCATCTTTGTCCCCATGTTTATGATGCTCGGCTTTCATCCGGCGTTCGCCCAGATCCTGTTCCGTGTCGCCGATTCTTCGGTGATCCCGCTGGCGCCCGTGTCACCCTTCGTTCCGCTGTTTTTAGGCTTCCTGCAACGCTACAGACCGGAGGCTAAGCTGGGTACCTACTATTCGCTGGTCTTGCCCTATCCGCTTATCTTCTTAGGGGTATGGCTGGTGATGCTGGTGGCGTGGTATCTTGTCGGCCTGCCGATTGGACCGGGTATTTACCCGAGGCTGAACTAAGGAATACTGATGCTGAGATTACTCGAAGACAAGATTGCGACACCGCTGGGGCCGCTGTGGGTTATCGCGGATGAAGCGTTCAATCTTCGCGCTGTTGAGTGGGAAGAGCACAGCGACCGGATGGTTGAGCTGCTCAACATTCATTATCGCGCCGAGGGTTACGAGCGTATTACAGCCCGTAATCCTGGCGGGCTGAGCGATAAACTGGCGGCCTACTTCGAGGGCGATCTCAGCATTATTAATACCCTGCCAACCGCCACGGCGGGTACCCCTTTTCAGCGCGAGGTGTGGCAGGCGCTACGTAACATTCCCTGCGGGCAGGTGATGCACTACGGTCAGCTGGCAGAGCAGCTTGGCCGTACCGGCGCGGCGCGCGCAGTCGGTGCGGCGAATGGCTCAAATCCCGTCAGCATTGTGGTGCCTTGCCATCGCGTGATCGGGCGCAACGGCACCCTCACCGGCTATGCCGGGGGCGTACAGCGTAAAGAGTGGCTGCTGCGTCACGAAGGGTATTTTCTGCTGTAATTCCCAGGCTTTTTGTGCTTAATTTTCTTCCTGTTAGGCTAATAATCCTTAATCATTCTGTGGAATTTCAAGGAGATGGCAACTCGCTGCCGTCTCTTGTCTTTATTGGGGGTTTGCCAGACTTACGTCCTTACCAAAAAGATGTTAAAATTGACCAATATCAATTAAGGCTTGAGCAAACCTATGATCCCGGAAAAGCGAATTATACGACGCATTCAGTCTGGCGGTTGTGCTATCCATTGCCAGGATTGCAGCATCAGCCAGCTCTGTATCCCGTTTACTCTGAATGAGCATGAACTCGATCAGCTTGACAATATCATCGAGCGCAAAAAGCCTATTCAGAAAGGGCAGACGCTGTTTAAAGCGGGAGACGAACTGAAATCGCTCTATGCTATCCGTTCTGGCACCATCAAAAGCTACACCATTACCGAACAGGGCGACGAGCAGATCACTGGCTTCCATCTGGCGGGCGATTTAGTCGGCTTTGACGCCATCGGCAGTGGCCATCACCCGAGCTTTGCTCAGGCGCTGGAAACCTCTATGGTTTGTGAAATCCCGTTTGAAACGCTGGACGATCTGTCCGGTAAGATGCCGAACCTGCGTCAGCAGATGATGCGTCTGATGAGCGGTGAGATCAAAGGCGATCAGGATATGATCCTGCTGCTTTCCAAAAAGAATGCCGAAGAGCGTCTGGCCGCCTTTATCTATAACCTCTCCCGCCGTTTCGCGGAACGTGGCTTCTCCCCACGCGAATTCCGTCTGACCATGACGCGTGGCGATATTGGTAACTATCTGGGCCTGACCGTGGAAACCATCAGCCGTCTGCTGGGTCGTTTCCAGAAGAGCGGAATGCTGGCGGTTAAAGGTAAGTACATCACCATTGAAAACGGTGAAGCCCTGGCCATTCTGGCGGGTCACTCACGTAACGTGGCATAACTCTCCCGGATATCTTATGCCAGGTCGATAAATTTTCATGATTATTGATCTGGCAAAAACTTCCCCCCTGTTTCATTCAAGATATATAGGTTACTCTTTTACTTACAGACTGTGGTGACAGTAGTAAGGAGACCTGTATGGCAAAGTATCAAAATATGCTGGTGGCTATCGATCCGAATCAGGACGATCAGCCAGCATTACGACGTGCTGTGTATTTACATCAACGGATTGGTGGCAAAATTAAAGCCTTTTTGCCGATTTATGACTTCTCATACGAGATGACCACCCTTCTGTCGCCTGACGAGCGCACCGCTATGCGTCAGGGAGTGATCAGCCAGCGTACCGCGTGGATCCGCGAGCAGGCGAAGTATTATCTGGAAGCGGGCGTACCTATCGAAATCAAGGTGGTCTGGCACAACCGTCCTTTCGAAGCCATTATTCAGGAAGTGGTGGCCGGTGGGCATGACCTGCTGCTGAAAATGGCGCACCAGCATGACAAACTGGAATCCGTGATTTTCACCCCAACCGACTGGCACCTGCTGCGCAAATGCCCTTGTCCGGTATGGATGGTGAAAGATCAGCCGTGGCCTGAGGGCGGGAAAGCCGTCGTGGCGGTCAATCTGGCCAGCGAAGAGGATTATCACAATTCGCTGAACGAGAAGCTGGTGAAGGAGACCCTTCAGCTTGCCGACCAGGTTAACCATACCGAAGTCCATCTGGTGGGAGCCTATCCGGTTACGCCAATCAATATCGCCATCGAGCTGCCTGAATTTGACCCGAGCGTGTATAACGACGCGATTCGCGGTCAGCATCTGCTGGCCATGAAAGCACTGCGCCAGAAATTCAGTATCGATGAGAACATGACCCACGTAGAAAAAGGGTTACCGGAAGAGGTTATTCCGGATCTGGCGGAGCATTTGCAGGCCGGGATTGTGGTGCTGGGCACCATTGGCCGGACCGGTATTTCTGCCGCGTTCCTGGGTAATACCGCCGAGCAGGTGATCGACCATCTTCGCTGCGACCTTCTGGTTATCAAGCCGGATCAGTATCAGACGCCGGTTGAACTGGACGATGAGGAAGACGATTGACCCCAAAATGAAAGCCCGCCGGTAACGGCGGGCTTTTTTTATTGCGCTTCGCTCAACCGTTGCGCCGGTGCCTCGTCGCCAGCATTCATCCAGGGCGCGTGCAGAACCATGCTCGGCAGCGCCAGCTTGATCTCTTGCTGGTTCAGCCCCTCCAGAATACGAATATTGATCTCCTGCTGAATATCCATGTACTTGTTGTAATCAGCCGTATTAACAATATGGACCACCTCGAAGGTCAGGCGATCGCGATCGAAGCCCAGGAAATGGGCGCGGTCAAACTTCGTTTCCCCGACGTCGGTAATGATCTGTTTGACCATATCACCCACTGAACGCAGTTTTTCCGGCGCCGTGTCGCTGGCGACCCCGAAGGTAAAGACGATCCGGCGCGTTTGCATCCGCTTGTAGTTATGCAGCGTCTGTTGCAGCAGGATGGCGTTCCCGCAGACAATCTGCTCCCCGCTCAGGCTACGGATACGGGTGGTTTTCAGGCCGATGTGCTCTACCGTCCCGGCGACATCGTTAAACACCACAAAATCGCCGATTTCGAACGGCTTATCAAAACCGATGGAGAGCGATGCAAACACGTCGCTCAGGATCGTTTGCACCGCGAGGGCGATAGCAATACCCCCTACCCCAAGGCTGGCAACCAGAGCAGTGATGTTGACGCCCGCGTTAGCAAGGATAGACAGCAGCATCACTGACCAGACAATGGCACGGAGGATAAGCCCCGTGATCACCAGCGTCACCGGGTTTTTATGGCTTCCCGGCGCCAGCATGACGTGACGAAGCCACGACACCACCCCCTGATCCATCCACAGCGCCACCTGGATAGCGAAGACCAGGAACCAGGCGTGGCTCACGGTACCAAAGAGATGATCCGGTAAGTCGACGAAACGCAGGCTGAACAGCAGCGCCACGACAAAAAGCAGGAAGCGGCTGGTGCGGTTAAGCATATCCGTCAGGATAAAACGCATCCGGTTGGTGGTGGGATGCTTGTCGCCCCAGGTGGTGATCCCTTTCTTAACAAAGGCGATCAGGCGCGTCAGCAGCCAGTACACCAGCAGAGTTACAAAGACTACCGTGGCGACGCCAATCCAGAATGATGGCGTCATCATCAGCGCGATGATGTCAAAGCGGGACAGAAATTGCATTACACCTCCTCGTATTACACAAAGGGTAAAGTATAGACAGAGGAGAATGGCTGACCGCAGAAATAAGAAAACCGCCCCCAGGGGCGGTTTGTCAGGATGAAGCGGAATTAAAGAGATTTCAGAATCGCATCCACGCTGGCCTTGGCGTCGCCAAACAGCATGTGGGTGTTATCTTTAAAGAACAGCGGGTTCTGCACGCCAGCATAGCCGGTGTTCATAGAGCGTTTGAAGACAATGACGTTCTGCGCCTTCCACACTTCGAGAACAGGCATACCCGCAATCGGGCTGCGCGGATCGTCCTGCGCCGCCGGGTTAACGGTGTCGTTGGCGCCAATCACCAGCACGGTGTCGGTGTCGGCGAAATCATCGTTGATCTCGTCCATTTCCAGCACGATGTCGTAAGGCACCTTCGCTTCCGCCAGCAGCACGTTCATGTGGCCTGGCAGACGCCCCGCCACCGGGTGAATACCAAAGCGAACCTTGATACCGCGCGCGCGCAGTTTCTCGGTGATTTCCGCGACCGGATACTGCGCCTGCGCCACCGCCATGCCATAGCCCGGGGTGATGATAACGGAATGCGAGTTTTTCAGCATCTCTGCGGTGTCTTCCGCACTGATTTCACGGTGTTCACCCACTTCCTCATCAGAACCGGTTGATGAACCGTCAGAACCGAAGCCACCCGCGATGACGCTGATAAACGAGCGGTTCATCGCCTTACACATGATGTAAGACAGGATCGCACCGGAAGAACCGACCAGCGCACCGGTGACAATCAGCAGGTCGTTGCTCAGCATGAAGCCTGCTGCTGCCGCTGCCCAACCGGAATAGGAGTTCAGCATGGAGACGACTACCGGCATATCTGCCCCGCCGATAGACGCCACCAGATGCCAGCCGAAGGCCAGCGCGATGATGGTCATCACCAGTAACGCCAGCACCTGCAAGCCTACGCTTTCGGTACGCACGAAGACCACCAGCAGCACAAAGGAAACGACCAGCGCTGCCAGATTCAGCTTATGGCGGTTAGGCAGCATCAGCGGTTTGGAAGAGATCTTCCCACGCAGTTTGCCGAACGCCACGATTGAGCCGGTGAAGGTCACCGCACCAATGAAGATGCCGAGGAACACTTCGGTCAGGTGGATGTTCACCAGAATCGGTTCCAGACCCGGTTCGTGGTACAGATAGCTGTTGAAGCCCACCAGCACCGCGGCCAGACCCACGAAGCTGTGCAGAATAGCAACCAGCTCCGGCATCTCGGTCATTTCAACGCGTTTCGCCAGACGAATACCAATCGCACCACCGATGATCATCGCCACCAGGATCCACGCCACGTTGCCGGTGTCCGGCCCAAAGATGGTGGCAATCAGCGCAATCGCCATCCCGGCGATACCAAAGTTATTTCCCTGCTGAGACGTTTCGTGTTTGGAAAGCCCCGCCAGACTGAAAATAAACAGGATTGCAGCAACAATGTATGCGGCTGTAACTAATCCTCCAGACATATGCTACCCCTTAGCCTTTACGAAACATTTTCAGCATGCGCTGAGTCACGGTGAAACCACCGAAAATATTGATACTGGCGATCAGCACTGCAATGAAGCTCAGGAAGCTGATCCAGCCGCCATGACCAATTTGCAGCAATGCCCCAACCACGATAATCCCGGAGATGGCATTGGTAACCGACATCAGCGGGGTATGCAGCGCATGGGAAACGTTCCACACGACGTAGTAACCCACCACGCAGGAGAGCGCGAAGACGGTGAAGTGGCCAAGGAACTCTTTTGGCGCGACGTCCGCCAGCCAGCCAAACAGGATAATGACCAGCGCCATGATGGCGTATTTGCGCCACGGCGACGCAGGTTTCGCTGGTTCTGCAGGCTCAGGCGCCGCTTTCGGCGCAGCCTGAGGCTGAGCGGAAACCTGTATCGGCGGTGCAGGCCAGGTGATTTCCCCTTCACGCACCACGGTCACGCCGCGCACCACCACATCATCAAAATCAACGGTGATGTTGCCGTCTTTCTCTTTGCAGAGCAGCTTCAGCAGATTAACGAGGTTCGTGCCGTACAGCTGAGAGGACTGGGTTGGCAGACGTCCTGGCAGGTCGGTATAACCGATCACCTTCACGCCGTTCGCGGTCGTCGTGACCTGATTTGGCACGGTATACTCACAGTTACCGCCGTTTTGCGCCGCCAGATCGACAATCACGCTGCCCGGCTGCATGGAATCCACCATCTCACGGGTGATCAGCTTCGGCGCCGGTTTACCCGGAATAAGCGCGGTGGTGACAATGATGTCCACCTCTTTTGCCTGCGCCGCAAAGAGCGCCATTTCCGCCTTAATAAAGGCTTCAGACATGACCTTCGCGTAACCATCACCGCTGCCCGCTTCTTCCTTGAAGTCCAGCTCAAGGAATTCGGCGCCCATACTCTGCACCTGCTCCTTCACTTCCGGCCGGGTATCAAACGCACGAACAATAGCGCCCAGGCTGTTTGCGGCCCCAATAGCGGCAAGACCTGCCACACCGGCACCAATTACCATCACCTTCGCGGGTGGTACTTTGCCTGCGGCCGTAATTTGACCGGTAAAGAAGCGACCAAACTCATGAGCAGCTTCGACAATGGCGCGATAGCCGGCAATGTTTGCCATAGAACTCAGCGCATCCAGAGACTGCGCGCGCGAAATACGCGGCACGGAATCCATCGCCATCACGGTGACACCGCGTGCCGCCAGCTTCTCCATCAGCTCCGGGTTTTGGGCTGGCCAGACAAAGCTCACAAGCGTCGTGCCCGCGTTCAGCAGTTCAATTTCACTCTCTTCCGGTGCGTTTACCTTCAGAATAATGGGTGATTGCCAGACCTCAGCACCGTCCACTACGTCCGCGCCAGCCTGAGTAAAGGCCTCGTCATCGAAACTCGCCAGTTTGCCCGCGCCGCTTTCAATCGCGACGGTAAAACCCAGTTTAAGCAGTTGCTCCACCGTTTTTGGTGTTGCCGCTACGCGGGTTTCATTGGCTAACCGTTCTTTTGGTACCCCAATACGCATAGTTTTCCCTTCCATCGGTTTGTGATGATGGTTTGTCGATAATTGCCCGCGGTTCGTATCAATTTTCACCATCGCGATAACGACGGAGAATGATTAACCCCGGAAAATAAAACAGTAACAAACTTTCTATAACCTACTGAAAATAGCGCCCGTGATCTACCGCCAGAAAACACTATTTCTTATTTTATCTGTGAAAAATAAGCGATCGGGGTCACTGACAGAGATATTTACCTTAAATTCGCCTTCAGGACCGATAAATCGCGCAAGCGAAGCGGTAAAAACATGATATAGCGCCATAAAAGAACAACTCATTAACATTAAATTAACTTGTAAAAGTCATATGCTTAATCAGTTTTTCTTGTGAAACGCCTGTTTTTTCCACATATCACAAAATGTTATCGAATCAGGTCCTTTGCTGAGCACAGGCTGTGAAAAATGCCGCAGACAGCGACGGGTGTTAAATGCCATAATCGGGACCGTCTCAAATTAACAACAACACCAGTACATGGTTTGCGCAAGGCGAAGGATTATTTTTATGAAGCTTAAGAACACACTCCTGGCGTCCGCACTTCTTTCCGCGACCGCCCTGTCAGCGAATGCTGCGACAGAGTTGACGCCGGAGCAAGCGGCAGCGTTAAAACCTTTTGACCATACGGTCATTGTGGGTCGGTATAATTCCATTGGCGATGCCGTCGCCGCCGCATCAAAAGCCGCCGATAAAAACGGCGCTGCCTCGTTTTACGTTGTTGACCAGTCCGATCAGGGCAACAGCGGTAACCAGCGCGTGACTGTTGCGCTGTACAAAGAGAATGCCCCAAAGGCAGATCAACAGAAAAACCGCGTGATTAACGGCATTGTTGAACTGCCGAAAGATCAGGCTGTTCAGCTGGAACCGTATGACACCGTGACCGTTCAGGGCTTCTACCGCAGCCAGCCTGAAGTTAACGATGCCATCACCAAAGCCGCGAGAGAAAAAGGCGCTTACGCGTTTTATATCGTGCGTCAGGTTGATGCCAACCAGGGCGGAAACCAGCGCATTACCGCCTTCATCTATAAGCAAGATGCGAAAAAACGCGTAGTGCAAAGCCCGGATGCGATTCCAGCGGATTCAGAAGCCGGTCGTGCTGCGTTAGCAAAAGGCGGTGAAGAAGCGAAGAAAGTTGAAATTCCGGGCGTAGCAACGTCTGCGGCACCAAGCGCTGAAGTGGGTCGTTTCTTTGAAACCCAATCCACCAAAGGCGGTCGTTATACCGTTACGTTACCAGACGGCACGAAAATTGAAGAGCTGAACAAAGCCACTGCCGCGCAGATGGTGCCGTTCGACAGCATCAAGTTTACGGGCAACTATGGCAACATGACAGAAATCTCCTATCAGGTGGCGAAGCGTGCTGCGAAGAAAGGCGCGAAGTATTACCACATCACCCGCCAGTGGCAGGAACGTGGCAACAACCTGACCATCAGTGCTGATCTGTACAAGTAACAAAACGGTTTCATAAAGGCGGCGCAGTGCCGCCTTTTTTGTTACTTTTTTTCTGATTTCTGCCCCATGTCATTGCATGCATCCGTCACACTCCGTAAAATCCCGCGCCTTAGCGTGATCCACCATTTTTATGCGCCTTAGCGAAATAATTATTCTGGATTTGGACTTTTCATAACAGGAAGCCAATGGAAAAGAAACTTGGCCTGAGTGCGTTAACTGCACTTGTATTGAGCTCAATGCTGGGCGCGGGCGTATTCAGTTTGCCGCAGAACATGGCGGCCGTCGCCAGCCCGGCCGCATTACTAATTGGCTGGGGCATCACCGGCGTCGGGATTTTGCTGCTGGCGTTCGCCATGCTGCTGCTGACGCGTATCCGACCGGATCTGGACGGCGGAATATTCACTTACGCCCGTGAAGGTTTTGGCGAGCTGATTGGCTTCTGCTCCGCCTGGGGCTACTGGCTGTGCGCGGTGATCGCCAACGTCTCCTATCTGGTTATCGTCTTCTCGGCGCTCAGTTTCTTTACCGATACGCCCGAACTGCGCCTGTTTGGTGACGGCAATACCTGGCAGTCCATCGTCGGCGCCTCGGTGCTGCTGTGGATTGTTCACTGGTTGATTTTGCGCGGTGTTCAGACCGCGGCCAGCATTAACCTGGTGGCGACGCTGGCCAAGCTGGTGCCGCTTGGCCTGTTCGTCGTGCTGGCCTTCCTCGCCTTCCGTCTCGATGTCTTTACGCTCGATTTCAGCGGTATTGCGTTGGGCGTTCCCGTCTGGGAGCAGGTGAAAAATACCATGCTGATTACCCTGTGGGTGTTCATCGGTGTTGAAGGTGCCGTCGTGGTCTCTGCCCGCGCGCGTAACAAACGCGACGTGGGACGCGCCACGCTGCTGGCCGTCCTGGCGGCGCTGGGCGTTTATCTGCTGGTGACGCTGCTGTCGCTCGGTGTGGTGGCCCGCCCTGATCTGGCGGAGATGCGTAATCCGTCCATGGCCGGGCTGATGGTGAAAATGCTCGGTCCCTGGGGTGATGTGGTTATCGCGGCAGGTTTGATTGTCTCCGTCTGCGGCGCGTACCTGAGCTGGACCATTATGGCGGCGGAAGTTCCGTTCCTGGCCGCCACGCACAAAGCGTTCCCGCGCCTGTTTGCCCGTCAGAATAAAAACAGTGCGCCATCGGCCTCTCTGTGGCTCACCAACATCAGCGTGCAGGTCTGTCTGGTGCTGATCTGGCTCACAGGTTCGGACTATAACACGCTGCTGACCATCGCCTCCGAGATGATTCTGGTACCCTATTTCTTAGTGGGCGCATATCTGTTAAAAATTGCGACCCGCCCGGCACACTATGCGGTAGGCGTAGGTGCCTGTATTTACGGTCTATGGTTATTGTATGCTTCCGGCCCGATGCATCTGCTGCTGTCCGTGGTGCTCTACGCGCCAGGCCTGCTGGTGTTTATCTACGCTCGCCGTACGCATCAGCTTGATAATGCCCTTAAGCGCCGCGAAATGGCGTTGATAGGTTTGCTGTTAGTCGCTGCCGTACCGGCAACGTGGATGTTAATGGGATAGCGCCGCCTGTCCCATTGTTGAACTGAAAAGGAGATTACGATGGGACACACGCAGCAACGCCCAATATTGATCACTGGCGCAGGCCGTCGCATCGGCCTCGCCCTCGCCCATCACTTTCTCAATCTTCGCCATCCGGTTATCGTCAGTTACCGCACGGAATATCCCTCCATTGAAGGGCTACGACATGCCGGAGCCGTCTGCATTCAGGCGGATTTCTCCACGGATGAAGGTATTCTTGCTTTCGCGGAAAAAGTGAAATCGACCACCCCCGGGCTGCGGGCGGTTATTCACAACGCCAGTACCTGGCTTCCTGAAAAAGCAGGACATTCGCTCAGCGAAACGCTCGCCTGCATGATGCAGATCCACGTTAATGCGCCTTATCTGCTCAACCATGCCCTACAGGATCTGCTACGCGGACACGGCCATGCCGCAGGCGACATTATCCATTTCACCGATTACGTGGTGGAGCGAGGCAGCGATAAACACATCGCCTACGCGGCCAGCAAAGCCGCGCTGGATAATATGACTCGCTCGTTCGCGCGCAAGCTGGCCCCCGAGGTAAAAGTCAACGCGATTGCCCCGGCGATGATTTTATTTAACGAGGGCGATGATGCCGAGTATCGTCAGCAGGCGCTTAACAAATCGTTGATGAAAATTGCGCCCGGCGAGAAAGAGGTGATCGACCTGATCGATTATCTGCTGACCAGCTGTTACGTCACGGGAAGGACGTTTGCCGTGGACGGTGGCCGCCCGCTGCGCTAGTGAAAGCGGCTCCAGAAGAAGATGAGCACCCAGGCGCTGAGGCTCCAGCAGACCACCGCCCCGCCCAGCGCCAGGGGCAGACGCAGAAAACCGGTGAAGTACCACAGCGACAGCAGATAGATGAAATACGGGATGATTGACCACATCCCGAATACAATGGTAGCCCGCAGCGCCTCTATACCCCGCTCAGAGGCCACAATATAGTGCGCAATTAACGCAAAGGTGGGAAACAGCGGGATAAGCCCGGCAATGTAGTAGTTCTTCGTTTTAGCCAGCACCCCAATCAGCAGCACGACCAGCGCACCCAGCGCGGCTTTGATCAACAGCCCCATTCTTTTCCCTTAACAATCAAATAACATTCCCGTGCAGGATAACGGAACTCCGGCTAATTATGAAAGATTAATGGAAGGTTAAGGTTGTGCGGTGTATGTTGACGTTTTTCGCGATGACAGACGTAGTATGAATAAGATTGTTTATGTTGAAGATGAACCCGAAGTGGGTCAATTGATCGCCGCTTATCTGGGTAAACATGATATTGAAGTGGTTGTCGAACCTCGTGGCGATCGCGCTGAAGACGTCGTCACCCGCGAAAATCCGGACCTGGTGTTGCTGGACATTATGCTGCCCGGAAAAGATGGCATGACGCTTTGCCGGGATCTGCGCGCGAAGTGGGACGGCCCGATCGTGCTGCTGACCTCTCTCGACAGCGATATGAATCATATTCTGTCCCTTGAGATGGGCGCGAATGACTACATCCTGAAAACCACGCCGCCGGCGGTCCTGCTTGCCCGTTTGCGCCTTCATCTGCGTCAGCGTGCCAGCGCTGAGCGTGAAGCGCCTGCGCCCTCTTTAACGCCGCATAAGGCGATGCGGTTCGGCACGCTTTCTATCGACCCGGTCAACCGACAGGTTATGCTTTCCGGGGAGCTGATTGCGCTCTCAACCGCAGATTTTGACCTGCTGTGGGAGCTGGCAACTCATGCCGGGCAAATTATGGACCGGGATGCATTGCTGAAAAATCTGCGCGGCGTAAGTTACGACGGAATGGATCGTAGCGTTGATGTGGCGATTTCTCGCCTGCGAAAAAAACTGCAGGACAGCGCCACCGAGCCCTACCGCATTAAAACCGTACGTAATAAGGGCTACCTGTTTGCCCCGCACGCATGGGAAACCTGAAAAAAAACTACACAGTAAATTTCGAAAAATAACTTGCGATGCATCAGGAATGTTATCGGTATACGTCGTAAGTTTTCGATTATATGCATCGTTAGTCATGAAATATCCCTTGATCACATTCCTCTTACCTGTTCAATTTCGATGTGCATTTTTCGCGTAAACAAAAGTAGCTCTAATGTATTTCATTGCTATAGTACAATATATATTCAGCAGTTCAGGAACCATCATCGATCAAAAATCCGTCACTTAAATGCACATTGTGTTAAAAATGAACTTTACAATTGACTAAATTATTATCTTATCCTTATGAAAACAAAGGGGATATAGTTAGCATATAAATAATATCGATCTTTTTCAATAGCTTACGCGTTTGCAGAAATCTAATTCTCATGCTAAACCTTATACTCTCTCAATTATTTAATGAACGAGGTATAGCAATGTCATGGAGAGTCATTAGCTCGGTAATTTGTCCTAACACGGGAATCGTTTATTCAAGCATCTTGGGACTCAAGTTCTTGAAACTCATCATTTGGTATGAAAGCGATGTCTATTTGTACCCCGGCGATAGGATATATCCGACAAAGAATGGCGTCTTCATTAATGGTGTTTTCAAGCCTATATCGATATACAACATCTCCCCTTACAACGAGATGTTATGGAGTGAAATTAAAAACAAGATGGCCTGCCCATACAATCGAAACCAGGAAGAGGAGATATGTACCTACGCGGTGCATTGCAACGCGCGTAAGTGTCCGCATGGGTTTATCACGAATCCACTGATTGTCAGCACAGTCAAATCCAGACATTAACGAATGTTGGTAATGTTCAGGTTACAAAGATAAGTATCTTTGTCGCACCGTTTGCGCCGGATACCTCTCACTGGTAAACGCCATAAATAAAGCCACCCGCAGGTGGCCTTTGTCATTGTTATTCTGATTCACAAATACTCTCAATCGCAAATAAACTCGTATAGCGAAGCGTAAACGGATTACCCGGGCATTGATGGAATAAAGCGATGCCGTGTTTTATTACCTTTCGACGAATACCCCTTTTCAACGCATCATGCCTGACTTGCGCCCATAGCGACCCTGCTGGTAAAAGACGTGTAGTGAAGCCCCTGTTTCGGTGAAATTAATGAAGAAGCTGTTTGTTCAGTTTTATTTACTGCTGTTTGTCTGCTTTCTGGTGATGACCATGCTGGTCGGGCTGGTCTATAAGTTCACCGCAGAGCGTGCGGGCAGACAATCCCTGGACGATCTGATGAAAAGCTCGCTCTACCTGATGCGTAGCGAGCTGCGCGAAATTCCTCCGCATGACTGGGCACGTACGTTAAAAGAGCTGGATCTGAATCTGTCGTTTGATCTGCGTATCGAACCCATGAAGGATTTTGATTTAGCGCCGCCGGCGATGCAGCGTTTGCGCGACGGAGACATCGTCGCCCTGGACGAGAAATATACTTTCATTCAGCGTATTCCGCGCAGCCACTATGTCCTGGCCGTCGGGCCAGTGCCCTATCTCTATTACCTGCACCAGATGCGCCTGCTGGATCTCGCCCTGCTGGGCTTTATTGCCATCTCGCTCGCTTTCCCTGTGTTCATCTGGATGCGACCGCACTGGCAGGACATGCTGAAACTGGAATCCGCCGCACAGCGTTTTGGGGAGGGTCATTTAACTGAACGCATACATTTCGACAGTGGTTCCAGTTTTGACCGTCTCGGTATTGCCTTTAACCAGATGGCCGATAACATCAACGCCCTGATTGCCAGCAAGAAGCAGCTTATCGACGGCATTGCGCATGAACTGCGCACTCCGCTGGTACGCCTGCGTTATCGCCTGGAGATGAGCGAGAACCTCACCGCCGCGGAATCGCAGGCCCTCAATCGGGATATTGGCCAGCTTGAAGCGCTGATTGAAGAGCTGCTGACCTATGCCCGCCTCGATCGGCCTCAGACGGAGTTGCACCTCAGTACGCCGGATCTTCCCGTCTGGCTACAGACGCATATTAACGATGTGCAGAGCGTTAACCCTCAGCGAAAACTGCTGACAGCCATTACACCCGGCGCGTACGGCGCGCTGGACATGCGCCTGATGGAACGCGTGCTGGATAATCTGATGAACAACGCCATGCGCTACAGCGAAACCACGCTGCGCATAGGTTTAGATTTGCAGGGGAGCCAGGCAATTCTGTGTGTGGAAGACGATGGCCCCGGTATTGAGCCAGCGGAGCGTGAAAAAGTTTTCGAGCCGTTTGTGCGCCTCGACCCCAGCCGCGACCGTGCTACCGGCGGCTGTGGTCTGGGGCTGGCTATTGTCCGTTCTATTGCCCAGGCGATGGGCGGTTCGGTTCGCTGCGAAGCGAGCGAGCTGGGCGGGGCCCGGTTCGTCTTTAGCTGGCCGATCTATCACAACATTCCTCTTCCCATACCTGCCTGACCTAAACCGCACGCTGGCCTGACCCGGCGTGTTGTGCTATATCAGTAGTATGTTGTAACTAATTAAGGGCTATTATGGCGACTTACGATCTCATCGAAAGGCTTAACACCACATTTCGGGAAATAGAGCAGGCGTTACTGACCCTGACGGCGCAACTACAGGGCTGCCGCCTGCTGGCCGCCCGCGTCTTTTCCCTGCCCGAGGTGGCGAAAGGCGCGGAACACGACCCGCTGAACACCATTGAGGTAACGCAGCATATCGGTAAAGTGGCGCTGGAACTGACGTTGCAGCACTATCGCCGCCTTTTCATCCAGCAGCAGTCCGAAAATCGCAGCAGTAAGGCCGCCGTTCGCCTGCCCGGCGTCATCTGTCTGCAAACGGATACCGCAACACGTGAAGCCATTGAGGCGCAAATTACGCATATTAATACGCTGAAAGCCGCCTTCGAGAAAATCGTGACCGTTGAGTCCGGGCTGGCACCGGCTGCCCGTTTTGAATGGGTGCATCGCCAGCTTCCGGGGCTGATCACCCTGAATGCTTACCGCACGCTGACGGTACTGCGCCACCCCGCCACGCTGCGCTTCGGCTGGGCCAACAAGCACATCATTAAAAACTTCACGCGCGACGAGATCCTGGCTCAGCTGGAGAAAAGCCTGAAATCGCCGCGAACGGTCGCCCCGTGGTCCCGGGAACAGTGGATTGAACGGCTGGAGCAGGAGTACCACAGCATTGCCTCCCTGCCGGCTGATACCCGTCTTAAAATAAAGCGTCCGGTGAAGGTGCAGCCTATCGCTCGTGTCTGGTATGCCGGACAGCAAAAGCAGGTGCAATACGCCTGCCCGACACCGCTGATTGCGCTCTACGATGCCGATCAGGGTGCGGTGGTGCCGGATATCGGAGAACTGCTGAACTACGATGCTGAAAACGTTCAGCATCGCTATAAACCCCAGGCGCAGCCGCTACAGCTGATTATCCCGCGGCTGCACCTGTATGTGGCGCAGTGATTACCTGATGCTGCCCACCATCGCTTCCGGGCGGACCCAGGCATCAAACTCGGCGTCCGTCAGGTAGCCCAGCGCCAGCGCAGAGGCTTTCAGGGTAAGCCCCTCTTTGTGCGCTTTTTTAGCGATTTCGGCCGCTTTGTCATAACCAATATGGGTGTTTAGCGCCGTGACCAGCATCAGGGACTCATTCAGCAGCTGGCTGATTCGCTCGCGATTAGGCTCAATGCCCACCGCGCAGTGCTCGTTAAAGCTCTCCATGCCATCGGCCAGCAGACGAATCGATTGCAGTACGTTGTGGATCACCATCGGGCGATAGACGTTAAGCTCGAAGTTACCCGACGCGCCGCCCATGTTGACCGCAACGTCATTACCCATCACCTGACAGCACAGCATGGTCATGGCTTCGCACTGCGTCGGGTTTACTTTACCCGGCATAATGGAGCTACCCGGCTCGTTTTCCGGAATGCTGATTTCGCCGATGCCGCAGCGCGGGCCGGAGGCCAGCCAGCGCACGTCGTTGGCGATTTTCATCAGCGAGGCTGCCAGCCCTTTCAGCGCGCCATGGGTATGGACCAGCGCATCACAGGTCGCCAGGGCTTCGAATTTATTCGGGGCGGTAACAAACGGCTGCCCGGTGATCTTCGCCAGCTCTTCGGCCACGCGCACCGCGTACTCGGGATGGGTGTTTAACCCGGTGCCAACCGCCGTTCCGCCGAGCGCCAGCTCCGCCAGATGCGGCAGGCTGTTGTCTATATGCTTAAGATTGTGCTCCAGCATCGCCACCCAGCCGGAGATCTCCTGGCCAAGCGTCAGCGGCGTGGCGTCCTGCAGGTGCGTACGACCAATTTTTACAATGTCGCCGAAAGCCTGCGCTTTCTCGTTAAGCGTAGATTTGAGCACGTTGAGCTGCGGGATAAGCTGCTCGCGGATAGCGATGACGGCCGCCACGTGCATGGCCGTCGGGAACACGTCGTTGGAACTCTGGCTTTTATTCACGTCATCGTTCGGGTGAACCTTCCGCTCCATGCCGCGTACGCCGCCAAGCAGCTCGCTTGCGCGGTTCGCCAGCACCTCGTTCATGTTCATGTTGCTCTGGGTGCCTGAGCCGGTCTGCCAGATGGCAAGGGGGAATTCGTCGGGATGTTTGCCCGCCAGCACTTCGTCGGCGGCATTGATGATGGCGGAGGCTTTATCGGCATCCAGCAGGCCCAGATCCTGATTGACTTTGGCGGCAGCGCGTTTGGTCAACGCCAGCGCCTGGATTAGCGAGACGGGCATTTTCTCTGTCGAAATGCGGAAATGCTCCAGCGAACGCTGGGTTTGCGCGCCCCATAGCTTGTCGGCCGGGACGTCGATGGCGCCCATGGAGTCTTTCTCGCGGCGATGCATTGTCATTACTTACTCCTTGATAACAAAGATGGGATTGCTCACATGCTTAAGAGATAAGTATTGATGACTTCTGAGAAACGTTATGGCGCTTTGTGCGCTCTTTTTGATGTCGGGTGGCGGCTGCGCCTTACCCGACCTACGAGAATGTAGGCCGGGTAAGCGTCAGCGCCACCCGGCAATTTACAGAATTACTTCACACACGCCGAACACTGGGAAGACTGGATCTGTTTGAAGAAGTCGTTACCTTTGTCATCCACAAGAATGAACGCCGGGAAGTCTTCCACTTCAATTTTCCAGATCGCTTCCATACCCAGTTCCGGGTACTCCACGCACTCGAGGCTCTTTATACTGCCCTGCGCCAGCACCGCTGCCGGGCCGCCGATGCTGCCGAGGTAGAAGCCGCCGTGCTTGTGGCACGCGTCCGTCACCTGCTGGCTGCGGTTGCCTTTCGCCAGCATGATCATGCTGCCACCGTTGGCCTGCAACTGGTCGACGTAGGAGTCCATACGGCCCGCCGTGGTTGGGCCTAACGAGCCGGAAGCATACCCATCAGGCGTTTTTGCAGGGCCTGCGTAGTAGATCGGGTGATCTTTAATGTACTGCGGCAGCCCTTCACCGTTGTCCAGGCGCTCTTTCAGCTTCGCATGGGCGATGTCGCGGCCAACAATAATCGTCCCGTTCAGGGAAAGGCGCGTTGAAACCGGATACTGCGAAAGCTGCGCCAGGATCTCCTTCATCGGGCGATTCAGGTCAACGCGTACCGCTTCGCCCTCACCCGCTTTTCGCAGTTCTTCAGGGATGTATTTGCCCGGGTTGTTCTCCAGCTTTTCGATCCAGATGCCGTCGCGGTTGATCTTCGCTTTGATGTTACGATCCGCAGAGCACGACACGCCCATCCCCACTGGACAGGATGCACCGTGGCGCGGGAGGCGGATCACGCGAATGTCATGCGCGAAGTATTTGCCGCCAAACTGCGCGCCCAGCCCCAGATTCTGCGCTTCGGCCAGCAGTTCCTGCTCTAGCTGCACGTCGCGGAACGCCTGACCATGTTCGTTACCTTCCGTTGGCAGGCCATCGTAGTATTTGGTTGAGGCCAGCTTAACGGTTTTCAGGGTGCTTTCAGCAGACGTACCGCCAATCACAAACGCGATATGGTACGGCGGGCAGGCCGCAGTGCCAAGGGTGCGCATCTTCTCAACCAGATAGTTCTTCAGCTTGCCCGGGGTAAGCAGCGCTTTGGTTTCCTGGTAAAGATAGGTTTTGTTGGCTGAACCGCCGCCTTTGGCAATGCAGAGGAATTTGTACTCGTCACCGTCGACGCTGTAGAGGTCAATCTGCGCAGGCAGGTTGGTGCCGGTGTTCACCTCTTTGTACATATCCAGCGCCGCGTTTTGCGAATAGCGCAGGTTATCTTCGGTGTAGGTATTGTAGACGCCGCGCGCCAGCGCCGCTTCGTCACCGCCGCCGGTCCAGACGCGCTGGCCTTTTTTACCGGTGATAATCGCCGTGCCGGTGTCCTGGCAGGTCGGCAAAATGCCTTTCGCCGCGATATCAGAGTTACGCAGGAATTGCAGGGCAACGTACTTGTCGTTCTCGCTGGCTTCCGGGTCGCTCAAAATATCGGCAACCTGCTGCTGATGCGCCGGACGGAGCATAAAGGAAGCATCGTGGAAGGCTTGCTGCGCCAGCAGCGTCAGCGCCTGCGGGTCAACTTTGAGGATCTCCTGCCCTTCAAACTCAGAGACAGAAACGTAATCGCGGGTTAACAGGTAATACTCGGTCCGATCCTGACTGAGGGGGAAAGGATCCTGATAATGGAAGGGTTTATTCGACATTGTTCTCTCACTTACTGCTTCGGTCTGTTTATTCAGGGCAGATGTTCCGCTGCCCGGCTTAAAAGCGAGTCAGCTTATCCTACACAATTTTTTAACAAAAACTGAGACTAGTACGACTTTTTACATCCGCAGGTTACTTCCATTCGGTTTATTGCTTTAATACGCGAAGTTAATTCCACATATGAATCAGGGCTTGATAATGCAAAAACTCATCAACTCAGTGCAAAACTACGCCTGGGGAAGTAAAACTGCGTTAACGGATCTCTACGGTATCGCCAACCCGGACAACCTGCCGATGGCAGAGCTGTGGATGGGCGCGCACCCGAAGAGCAGCTCAAAAATTGAAGATGCCAGCGGCCAGGTGCGCAGCCTGCGTGATGTCATCGATGCCGACAAAGCCGCGCTGCTCGGCGATAAAGTGGCGAATCGTTTTGGTGAGCTGCCTTTTCTGTTCAAGGTATTGTGCGCCGACCAGCCGCTCTCCATTCAGGTTCACCCGAACAAAAAAGCCTCTGAGCTGGGCTTTGCCAAAGAAAATGCCGCCGGTATTCCGTTAGACGCCGCAGAGCGTAACTACAAAGATCCTAACCACAAGCCGGAACTGGTTTTCGCCCTTACCCCTTTCCTGGCGATGAATGCCTTCCGCGAGTTTTCCGAGATCATCTCCCTGCTGCAACCGGTCGCTGGGGCTCACAACGCGATCGCCCACTTCCTGGAAAACCCGAACGCAGAAGCCCTGAGCGCGCTGTTTGCCAGCCTGTTGAATATGCAGGGCGAGGAAAAATCCCACGCGCTGGCGGTGCTGAAAGCCGCGCTGAACGGCCAGCAGGGTGAGCCATGGGACACCATTCGCATAATTTCCGCGTTTTATCCGGACGACAGCGGCCTCTTCTCTCCGCTGCTGCTGAACGTGGTGAAGCTCAACCCGGGCGAAGCGATGTTCCTGTTCGCTGAAACCCCGCACGCCTACCTGAACGGCGTGGCGCTGGAGGTGATGGCTAACTCCGATAACGTACTGCGCGCGGGCCTGACGCCAAAATACATCGACATCCCTGAGCTGGTTGCCAACGTGAAGTTCGTGGCGAAACCAGCTGCGGAGCTGCTTACTCAGCCGGTGAAAAACGGCGCAGAGCTGGACTTCCCGATTCCGGTTGACGATTTTGCCTTCTCCCTGCATGACCTCAGCGCAGACGAAACCGCCATTGCACAGGAGAGCGCCGCGATCCTGTTCTGTGTGGAAGGCGAAGCGACGTTGCATAACGGTAGCGAGCGTCTGCTGCTTAAACCGGGGGAGTCCGCTTTTGTCCCGGCAAACGAGTCGCCTGTCTTCGTGAGCGGCACTGGTCGCCTGGCGCGCGTTTTTAATAAGCTTTAGGGACTTACTGAATTTTTTAACAACTCTTGCTAAGCTAGTAACAGGCGTTGTAACACCAGGCGGTTTTAACCGCCTGGTTTCATTTTAGGGATAATCGCAATGAAAAAATCGGTCGTAGCGGTAGGAGTGATTGTTGCTTTAGGCGTGATCTGGACGGGTGCTTCCTGGTATACCGGGAAACAGCTGGAAAGCCGTCTGGCAGAGATGATGGCACAGGCAAACAGCGAAATTAAGCGCAGCGCGCCTGAAGCAGGTCTGGAGCTGAGCTACCAGAACTACCAGCGTGGCGTCTTTACCAGCCATATGCAGGTGGTGGTGAAGCCGGTAGCGGGCAATCAGAACGCCTGGCTGAAACCGGGCCAGAGCGTGGTACTGGATGAAGTGGTCAGCCACGGTCCGTTCCCGCTGGCACAGTTGAAAAAGTTTAACCTGATCCCCTCTATGGCATCCGCCAGAACCGTACTGGTAAATAACGAGGTGACGAAGCCAATTTTCGATATGGCGAAAAATGAGTCGCCGTTCGAGATCAATACCCGCATCAGCTATGCCGGTGATACGCGTTCCGACATCGACCTGAAAGCGCTGAATTACGAACAAGGCACCGATAAAGTCGCCTTCAGCGGCGGTAATTTCCAGCTTGATGCCGATCGCGACGGCAAGAATGTCTCTCTGACCGGCGATGCCGCCAGCGGCCTGGTGAATTCAGTCAATGAATATAACCAGAAGGTCCAGCTTACCTTCAACAACCTGAAAGCCAGCGGCAATAGCCGTATGACCGATTTTGACGAGCGTATTGGCGATCAGAAGCTGAGCCTCGATAAGATCGCCATTGCGATTGAAGGTAAAGAGATGGCAGTGCTGGAAGGCATGGATCTGGACGGCAAGTCTGACGTTTCCAAAGACGGTAAAAGCATCAACACCCAGCTGGATTACAGCCTGAAAAGCCTGAAAGTACAGAATCAGGACCTGGGTACCGGCAAGCTGTCACTGAAAATTGGCAACATTGACGGCCAGGCATGGCACGAATTTAGCCAGAAATACAGCAAAGAGAGCCAGGCTCTGCTGACCGATGCCGCCCTGCAACAGAACCCGCAGGCGTACCAGCAGCAGGCGATGGCCGTGCTGTTTAATAACCTGCCGATCCTGCTGAAAGGCGAGCCGGTAATTACCGTTGCGCCACTGAGCTGGAAAAACGACAAAGGCGAAACCAACTTCAACCTGTCGCTGTTCCTGAAGGATCCGGCGGCCGCGACCGGCGAGCCGCAGACCCTGGCGCAGGAAGTTGACCGCAGCGTGAAATCGCTCGACAGCAAACTGACCATCCCGATGGATATGGCAACCGAGTTCATGACGCAGATTGCGAAACTCGAAGGGTATGGTGAAGAAGATGCAGGTAAACTGGCAAACCAACAGGTGAAAGGCCTGGCGGCGATGGGCCAGATGTTCCGCATCACGAAGGTGGAAGACAACACCATTTCCACCAGCCTGCAATATGCTAATGGCCAGGTAACGCTCAACGGCGACAAAATGCCGCTGGAAGATTTTGTCGGCATGTTTGGTATGCCGACGCTGGGCATTCCGGCACCGGCTGAACCGGCAGCGCCGCCAGCAGTACCGCAGCAGTAAACGAAAAACCCCTCGCATGAGGGGTTTTTTATTGCCGGGCGATGTGCAGCGGAGATTACTTCACCGTCACTAACCGCGCCGCCACAATCTGATGCCCGGCCTGCACGTCCGTATTTTCAATACGCTGCATAATTCGGTCTGCCAGGGTGTACCCCATTTCACGAGCCGGCGTCGTCGCCCAGACGATGGGGAGATCGTCTAGCGCATTTTCACCGACATCCGCAAATGCCCCCAGCGCCACCTGATGGCCGAAGAACGTTTCTACCCCGCCCTCACCGCTCTGGCGTCCGGCGCGGATCAAGCCGAACCACGCCCCCATCGCAATCACATCGTTATAGCAAATCACCGCGCTGATTGTCGGGCTGTTGCGAAGCAACGTGCCGATGGCTTCGGCGGCTTTTTTCTGGCTGGATTCACACTCCACCACCCATTCGCTGTGAAACGGCAAGCCGTATTTGATGAGCGTGGAGCAGTAACCGCCCACCCGCTCCGCACGCGTCAGGGACGAGCTTTTACCGCCGAGCCAGGCGATGCGCTGATGGCCGCGATGAATAAGATGCTCGGTCAGCATTTGCGCGGCCTGCATGTTATCCGGCCGAAGGGTATCGGCTTCGTCGAGATAGCTGGCGCGTGACGCAACCACCAGCGGTACGCCTTTCTGCGCCGCGCGCTCACACAATTCACTGCCCACACCGGACGCGCCGGCCACGATCACCCCATCCACCCCTTGCGTCAGCAGCATATCCAGCCTGGAGAGCAGCTGCTCCGGTTCGCGCCCACCGTGGAGCAGGAAAACCATTCGCCCCTGCGCTTCAAGCGCCTCGGTAAGCCCGGCGGTCAGTTCTGCATAAAACGGCGACGCGAGGTCGCGAACAATCAGCCCTATCACCCCGCTTTGCCCACCGCGCAGCGCCGACGCCTGGCGATTACGCACAAAGCCCAGTTGCTCAACGGCCTCGTTGACGCGCTGACCCGTAGCAGGAGAGATGCGCCCCTTCCCGCTCAATACCAGCGAAACGGTGCTAACGGAAACCCCCGCCGCCAGCGCGACATCGTTGATGGTGATCTTTTTCGCTACAGCCATGTGGTGGCGTGACTCCTTGATAATGAGATCGCTAAAACGTTTTATCAATACGTTATCTTTATACTACCAGTAAAAGCCTGAGAATGTGATTTAGCGCGCACTAAAGTTTGATAAAACGTTTTATCTTCTCGCCCCATCGCGGTCGTTAAATCTCTTTCTACCATTTAAGGAGTCGTTTTATGACGACGAAAGCAGCACAAAAAATATCGCTGTGGGAGTTTTTCCAGCAACTGGGCAAAACCTTTATGCTGCCCGTGGCGCTTCTCTCTTTTTGCGGGATCATGCTGGGGATCGGCAGCTCGTTAAGCAGCCATGACGTCATTACTCTAATCCCTTTCCTCGGAAATCCGGTACTTCAGGCTATCTTCATCTGGATGAGCAAGGTCGGCTCTTTTGCCTTTAGCTTCCTGCCGGTAATGTTCTGTATCGCCATTCCTCTGGGTCTGGCGCGCGAAAACAAAGGCGTGGCGGCGTTTGCGGGCTTCGTTGGCTATGCGGTCATGAACCTTGCGGTTAACTTCTGGCTGACCGCCAAAGGGATCCTGCCCACGACCGACGCGGTGGTACTGAAAGCCAATAACATTCAGAGCGTGATTGGAATTCAGTCCATCGATACCGGGATCCTTGGAGCCGTGATCGCGGGAGTGATCATCTGGATGCTGCACGAGCGCTTTCATAACATCCGCCTGCCCGATGCGCTGGCCTTCTTCGGCGGCACCCGCTTTGTGCCAATCATTACGCTGGTTGTGATGGGTCTGTTTGGTCTGTTCATCCCTCTGATTTGGCCGGTTTTTGCCATGGGGATCACCGGTATTGGCCGCATTATCAACGGCGCGGGTGATTTCGGCCCGATGATTTTCGGTACGGGTGAACGTCTGCTGCTGCCATTTGGTTTACAGCACATCCTGGTTGCCCTGATCCGTTTTACTGAAGCAGGCGGCACTATGGACGTTTGCGGTCATTCCGTTAGCGGCGCGCTGACCATCTTCCAGGCCCAGCTGAGCTGCCCGACCACGCACGGCTTCTCTGAAAGTGCGACGCGTTTCCTCTCTCAGGGGAAAATGCCTGCCTTCCTCGGCGGCCTGCCGGGCGCTGCGCTGGCGATGTACCACTGCGCCCGCCCGGAAAATCGTCATAAAATTAAAGGCCTGCTGATCTCCGGCGTTATTGCCTGCGTGGTGGGCGGTACGACAGAACCTATCGAGTTCCTGTTCCTGTTCGTGGCACCGGTGCTGTACCTCATCCACGCCGTACTGACAGGCCTGGGCTTCACCGTGATGGCTGTGCTCGGTGTAACCATCGGTAACACTAAAGTAAAATACACCTCATTAAGAATTGAGGCGTAAAAACAGCTATACCTGTCGCCGCAATGGATTACCAAAGAGGTGATGACCAATGCCTGCACATGTTACAATCTTAAGAAATACAGTACGTCCAGTGAAATTCAATACCATGAATCGTCCACGCTTATATTCATATATCCGTTACTCCAGCGAACGACAAGGCAGAGGTAACTCGATCGAGCGACAGAAGAGTTACATTGCGGAAATGGCAAAAAAGATCGCTGCTGAGTACGATCTGGAAATTTTCGAGGAATACCAAGATTTAGGAGTATCCGCGTACAAAGGTAAAAACGTTCAGGAAGGAGCATTATCGGATTTTATAGCCCAGGTTGAATCCGGCTTGATCCCAAAGGGGTCTTTCCTTTTGATTGAATCCCTTGATCGCTTCTCACGCCAGAACGCCATGCAAGCAGTTAACCTTTTCACCAGTTTATTGCTTAATGGCATCACGGTAATTACCGGGATTGATAAACAGATTTACAGGCAGACTGAAGTAAACACCGAGATATTGCAGCAACTGATGTTTAGCGTGATGTTGTTCAGCCGTGCAAACGAAGAAAGTTCAACCAAATCACACCGCACCATTGCAAGTGCTCTATCCAAGATCAGACGCCACCAAAAAAGGAAACCAGGTGATCCTGTAATCGCAATTAAAGAGTTAGGGTCGGATAAATGGTGGACAGATTCGAGTACTGGGTATGTCAATCCGCATCCAGTCCTGTTCCCCATAGCAAAAAAAATTATCCAGTTAAAACAAGACGGTTGGTCAAATCGAATGATCCTTATGCACCTGAAAAACAACTACGATGGACCGGTTATTGGCAACAAAAAATCAAAAGGTATATGGAATATGCAGCATTGTTCCAGAATCCTTGAGCCAGCCATTTATGGACGAAAAGTAATCACTGTAAACAATGCAGAATACGTTCTGGATGATTATTACCCTGCTATCATCAGCAAAGATGAATACGAAGCGTTAAAGATCCAAGTTGGAAACAAAGGGTTTGCCCCGAATCGCGAGATTAACCCTGAAATACCGTTACTTTCCGGTATTGGCATTTTGCATTGTGCGCACTGCTCATGTTACATGGTTAAGGCTAAATCAACCCTTAAGAACCATCCACATGCTTACCGTTACCAATGCGCATCCAGAGATCTACATCAGGATTGTAATAAGTGGGGATTCAGGGCAAGCACTCTTGAAAGGACAATTTTACAACTGATAGCTGATAGAATATTCTTACAGACGAAATATCAACCATCTGGTTTAGAATGGAAAATATCGGACATAGAATCGAAAATTGAGAACTATGTATTAGCTATAGGTTCAGCTAAAAGCCCGGCAATCATTAACAGCATGACTTCGCAAATTGAACAACTTGAACAAGAAAAACAAAGCCTGGTAGAGGAAAAAAGGCTATACGATGAATCAATCGTGCAAATGAACACTGAAGGGTGGGACAAATTCAGGAAGTTTGATATTAATGACGCACTTAACCCTTTACGCGCAAAAATAAGGGCAAACATTAAGACCGTTATTACGCGCATAGACTGCTCCAGAATAGATAAGAAACACAACTTGTTTACCATCACATACCGCGATCAGCATAAACAGCGTATCGTTATCGAAAACAACTCAGGCTGGAAGAAGGGTAAGATTTATGTTGAAGCACAGACTATAAACGATACTCAAATTCTTGAATCTGAGGGGTTGATACTACATGATCATATTGACATATTGATCAACCGAGATAAGTTCATGACGGAAGCGAAAAAACGATTAGAACATCCCCGAACGCTGATCGATGAACTGACGGAATAAAGGCAAGTATTAGCTCCAATGTGAAAACATCCCATATTCCAATGTAAACACAAGATGTTATTATTATCCATCGCTATAACGCCATGAATCGCTCTGTATCTTGTCAGAGCGATTAAAGTAGGCGTGGGCATTATTTAATACCAAAACCCCGTAAAACTCGATACAGTGCGTTTTAGAGTAAGGGGGCTAAATTACATTATCCATTACGTCTACATACTGATCCCATTGTTCCGCTTCTTATCGAAACACCTCTATAGTTGCTGTAACTCCCCAGGTAAGTTGAATGTAATCCCCTTCTTTGGGAATACTCGATACTAACCCGCCCCTCCCCACCTTAACATTAAGCATATCATTCCTTGAAAAACCATTAAATACAATAACCTTCGTAGCCATGCCACCTCTTCTACCCGCGCCAATCGATCTATTTCATAGATCAATATGCGATTATTGATAGATCTTATAGATCAATATAAAATCAAGTCTCTCAGCCTGATTTCACTTCGAAATCAACCAATTTACGTTTACTGAAGAGTCGCAGTTTTTTCGATAGCACAAGGAAAGACATACGCATGAAGCCAATAAAACTCATTAAGATCATCACGTTGAATGCCTTTTTGATTTCAAGCAGCGCTACAGCAGCCTCAGATAACCGCATCAGTTTCCAGAATATTGATACCGTGGATGACCTTATGGCGCTCCCGGCAAGTGAGCTTTGCCTGAATGGTGGACCTACGTCAGATGACATAGAACTCATATTGCTAAATGGCCCCCTGGCACGTTCTATGTATCAAAATGACCCTACGGCAGCAAGGATGGTCATTAATGAACAGTCCGCAAACATTAAAGCCAGAATCAAAGAAAAGTGCTCAAATCCAGATAAGCCCGTGCGTAAATTAACGAAAGGAATGTTTAAGAACGGAGAAGATGTGTGCAAACGTGGAGCGCCGACGATAGAAGAAGCTAAAGTATTCATTAACGAGTCGGACGATCCTGAATTGAATATTGATAAACAATTGCAAGCCATTCCTTATGAATATCGCCTCATATTGGAAGAAGGTGCGAAATTAAATGGGTATACACTTCGTGAAATGTTTATTGAGGACATAGCTACGAAGATCTCAAAAAGTTGGGAAAAAGCGTGTGCTGATAAATCATATTTTCAGAATAAAGCAAAGAACATCACAACCGCTCATGACAAGCTAACAACACCGCACTCCCCTGAAGAAGATTATCGTATTGCGGATAAAAAGCTTAACGATACATGGAAAGAACTACCAACTGAAACACGTAAATCTTTGCTACCATCGCAACGAGAATGGATCAAAAAACAGGCTACCTGCAATCAGGATGTTCAATGCCTAATTGAGATGACCAATAAGCGCATCACTGAACTGGAGGCTGAAAATGCTAAGTAATGACGTAACCGTAGTATTGGTCCATGACTATTTAGCACAATCACCGGACAATTCCTACCAAGGAAAATACACAGTAGGGCGATTTCACCTGACAGATGCGTTCATCGTTCAATATATGAAGCTGTTACATGGGGTCGAAATACCTGATTCATGGATCAGTAGCAGCTTCACTAACATATCAGATACCGATACCCGTAAGGTTATGTATATGGAAGGTTGCGATATGTTATCTAAAGACATCATGAATGAAATCCGTAGTGCCGTGAAGTCCCCGCCTGACAACATAAAAATATACCGTAATGGAGAGCGTATTGTTAAGATAGAAGTTATGGAGAAACAAAATGACCTCAAAATTTAAAAAGTCAACGACAAATGTTGCCTTCTTCTTTGGACTTTATATATTGAACGGAATAGCAATAACACCCAGCCAAGCCAGAACATCGGAATTAATACATTTCTCGAACGGAGGTTCAGCATCTTTACAACAAAACGAACAATCAACAAAATCATCGATAATAGATATACTTCCAAGGCTGTATACAACCGAAGAAGTTTATGCACGATTTCAGGAACATGAGTTCAGAGCAACAAATGACTTCAAAAAGTGCCGATTGATGGTTACAGGAAAAATAAAAAAGATTAGCGCAGCCACCTTCAGTAAAAATCCGTTAGTAACGTTACACATCCCTGATTCAAGTGAAGGCTTGAAATTCCTTTTCGGAAATACGGATTATGATAACAATACTGTAGCAGCATTAAACGTGGGCGATACAGTGATTATTGCTGGATGGAATGCACGACCAGGAACATTTGGGGACATTTTTTTAGATGATTCGCAAATCATGACAAAAATGGTTTCAAAGAATAAGAAGCAAATGCTGGCTTTAAACGGTGGAATTTATGATCGGGAGATTTGTCATAAGTGACGTCAGGCAAATGCATGGGACCATCCTCCAGATCTTGACCTGATCTTGACACGATATTTCCGGACAGCTTTTGTGTCTTAAGTTAACGCTCCCCGCAGTCGCCGGTAATCCTTCGGGGAGTAATATCCCTGAGCGCTGTGTGGGTGGTTTTCATTGTAATGTATGAACGCTGCCGCAAGGTTTCACAGTGCTGTTCTCACATCCGGCTTTAGCATGAACGCGATATAGCCTCCTTCATCGTTTTCACGAACCGTTCGCCCATGCCAATACTCTGCGTTTAATGCACGGTATAAGCAGGACCGTTATGCCTGCTCATTCTCCTATAAAGCTGTTTGGCATTTACCGATGGTAGTCCCTTGGTAAGACCTCACTTACTCAGGTTCCCACAGACGTCGATAACCAAACCAATACCGACACTAGTAAAGTGGTTTACCATTTTAATGTTAAGAGGGTATCCCCTTCCTTGCAAAATCGCAGATGTTTTCCTCCTTTTTATCGTCTCATTCGGGTATACCTGATAAAGACCATGATACAAAGTATCAATAGGGTTAAATTTGACTCTATTGACAATAAAAACACGCACTGTATCATATGGGTATCAATTTGATATCTAAAAGAGAATGCATAATGAATGTCCGTATCTATTGCCGTGCATCTACCGAAGGCCAACATGCTGATCGTGCATTAGTTAGCCTGCGCGAATTTGCGCAAAGCAAAAACTGGCAAGTAGCCGGAGAATACATTGAGAATGCCAGCGGTGCGAAGCTGGAACGTATGGAACTGATGCGCCTACTTGCGGAAGCACAGCCTGGCGATTTGCTTCTAATTGAAGCGATTGACCGTCTCAGTCGTCTTCAACATGAAGAATGGGCTGAACTCAAAGCTACGTTGAACAGTAAAGGGCTGGTGATCGTATCAATGGACTTACCGACCAGTTGGCAGATGGTTGAAATGTCCGGTAACGACCTAACCAGTGGCATTCTTCGGGCAGTCAATGCAATGCTGATCGATATTCTTGCGACAATGGCACGACAAGATTATGAAACCCGACGTAAACGCCAAGCACAGGGTATCGCAAGAGCAAAACAGGCTGGTTTGTATACGGGGAAAGAAAAAGATATGGAAGCCCGTGAGACTGTTCGCGAAATGCTGGCGCAGAACGTTAAACCAGCCCACATCATGAAAGCGGCAGATATCAGCCGTGCCACGTTTTACCGAATCAAGAATGAGTTAGGAAAATAATTATATTTGTATTAGCTCGGAAGAGTGTTCTGACAGAATGCATTCGAATCTGACCGTCCGCACTGTTCGAGAAGCAGAAGTTTACAGCTCCAACCACTTAATTTTTAACTTCTTGTCCAGATTATCGTTGACACGCAAGTCTTTCAGAATAATATCAATAAAATTCATAAGGCATTGAGTATCCTGTTTTCGAGGAAGTTAGATAAAAGTACCAAGTGGAAAACGCTGTAAACCAGTTCAATCTGATAAGCTACGCTGCAAAAACGCTCATGCCTGATTTATATATATTCGTCATTGGTCGCGCTGGCCTTAAGGACGACTGGATTCAGGTCACGCTCTCAGGTCGATGCTGCGAAGTCCATTCCACTAAGACAGATGGTGCCGCAGAAAAAAGATAATAAATATCATTTCCTTCGAGGGCTGTAGTCTGAGCAATAGAAATCGGCATTTGGTGTGGTTTTATAGTAGCGGTCTACTCTTTGGTAAGCCGTTAGACGTAACTGAAACGGATATAGGTTTAAAACACCAGTCCGAATAATTCACCAAGTAACAGCCGGAAGCTTATCAGGACAGGTCTTCAATGCGTCGTGAACTAGCCGCCAGAATAGTGTGAACATAAATTGCACGCGAATCTTACTTACTGAAAAAGGATAATAATGTATCTGTCTAATTTAAGGATAGCCAACTTCCGAAATTTCGAGACGGTAGATATTCCCCTGGATGGTAACATTGTTTTGCTGGGTGAAAACAGAGTAGGTAAGAGCAACCTGCTGTTCGCTATCCGCCTTGTGATTGATCCAACATTACCTGATTCAGCCAGACAGCTAAAATTATCAGATTTCTGGGATGGTTGCGATTTATCCACTTCCCCTCAAATTGAAATACATCTTGAGTTCGCTGATTTCGACAGCGACGCTTCACTCTCAGCGCTGCTAACCGATTTTCGCATAGCAGAAAACCCAGCCTTGGCGAGACTCAGCTACGTCTTTCGAAAGAAGGAAGATATTGCAGGAGAACCCAAGTCAAGTGAGGATTGTGAATTTATCGTGTTTGGCGGTGGTCAGGAATCACGCACCATCCCCAGTCGCGTTCGTCGCCGGATAGCCATCGATATGCTAGATGCCTTACGAGACGCTGAAGCGCAACTCGCATCATGGCGTAACTCTCCGTTACGTCCTTTACTTGAAGATGCGTTCGGTTCGCTAAGTCGAGTAGATCTGGACAGGGTTGCCAGCGCCCTTGAATCAGCAACGGGTACAATGGAGGCATTCACTCCTATTAAGAATCTTGAGGAATCTCTGCGTGGTGGCATCCTTAATCTTGCCGGTACTGCTCACGATCTTAATGCGCGTCTTCGTTTTGCACCAACAGACCCGCTCAGATTGATGCGCTCACTATCAATGTTCATCGATGACGGAAAAAGAGGAATCACTGAAGCAAGCCTCGGCTCTGCTAATGTGGCATTAATATCTCTTAAACTGGCTGAGTTTGCCTGGCGCCGCGCCAAGAACGAACGAAATTTCTCACTTCTCTGTATTGAAGAACCTGAAGCACACCTGCACCCTCAACTTCAACGGGCTGTTTTTGATAAGCTCTTTAATAATGCCGATAAGGCGCAGTCACTGATTGTAACGAGCCATTCCCCAACTCTGGCAAGCATTGCTCCGCTTCGTTCAGTTGTACGCCTTTGTAGAGATGATTGTGGGCGTACTCACGCTTTTTCCCTAGCTAAACTTCCTGTAACAACTGATGAACTCGATGATATTGAGCGGTACCTCACTGCAACCAGAGCGGAATTACTTTTTGCCAAAGGAGTTATATTTGTGGAAGGTGATGCTGAAGAGGTTTTAATTCCGGGATTTGCAGAAGCCATGGGACTCAACCTTGACGAGCTTGGTATCACTGTATGTAGTGTTGCAGGAGTGAATTTTGAACCTTACGTTAAGCTTGCAGGCAGTTTGGGTATTCGCATAGCTGTTATAACTGATTGGGATCCACTTGACGGAAGCAAACAACCTTTGGGAAAAGCACGAGCCATTAGTATCTGGGATGCTTTCTGTGCTGTCCGTCCAGAAATGCACAAGCTTAGTGCTGAAGAGAAGGCTTGGTTTGTGGATAAAGGTTTTGAGGAGTGTAGCGACGTATGGAAAAAAGCCGGTATATTTCTTAGTCCGCAAACATTTGAAGTTTCTGTAGCAAATACCCCAATCCTGAAAGACGCGCTACTTAATATTCTCGATGCGCAAGGTTTTGGATCACTTAGATCCTCCAGAATTGCCTCCTGGAGAACCGGTCAGGATCCAGAGCCTGCGCAACTCCTCGCGATGATATCTGATATTGGAAAAGGTCGGCTGGCGGCGAAACTCAAGAAAAAAGCCTCCGGCTTAGCACCACCGGAATACATCGCAGCAGCGATTCAGTATGTGGTGTCCAATGTCTGACCGGCACGCACTGTCAATGGCGTTAAGTGAGCTCTCATCGAATAAAGAGCAGTATGGCGCTGCCACCGAGCAAGGACACTGCGTTGTCATTGCCGGCCCCGGTAGTGGTAAGACAAAAACGCTCACGACCGCCATGGCGCGAGCCTTGATGGATGATATTACTGATCCTCGAGGCGTTGCCTGCATTACTTTCAATAATGAGTGTGCAGCTGAACTTGAAGAACGTCTGGCTTGCTTTAGCGTTGCCTGCAGCGAACGAAACTTTATTGGTACTGTGCACAGCTTTGCATTAAACCAAGTTTTAATACCCTATTCGCGCTGTATACCTGGTTTGCTACCTAATGACTTTCGAGTGGCGACACGAGACGAGTGCCGTGCCGCAGTTGAGGCTGCTTATCTGGCAAAATTTGGCGCAATCGGGGACCCTCATACCCGGTGGAAGTTTGCAGAAGAAAAGCGGCGTCGGGACGTTAACCGACTGTTACCATCGTGGCGGAGTAACAACCCGGAGCTTGCAGATTTCATCGAATTATATGAAGCACATCTTAGGCGTTCAGGTCTTATTGACTTTGATGATATGCCGCTAATCGCCTTCCGTATGATCAGAGAGCATGACTGGATCTGTAATGGTATTCGGTCTCGCTATCCCGTCTTATTCGTAGACGAATATCAGGATCTGGGACATGCCCTTCATGAACTAGTGTTGCTGCTGTGCTTTGATGCCGGAATACGGCTTTTTGCGGTAGGTGATGCTGACCAATCCATTTATGGATTCAATGGTGCAAATCCGCGATTGTTGGATAGCCTCGTTTCACGTGCAGATGTGAAAACGTTCCGTCTTCGCTTCAACTATCGGTCCGGCGCTAAAATCATTAGGGCATCAATGGGAGCACTGGGAGAAGAGCGTAATTATCGTGGGCCAGATGGAACGGCAGAAGGAGAAATAGGATTTCACGGAGTAGAAGGTGATTATGAAAAACAGGCACGTTATATCGCTCAGGATTTAATCCCCTCCCTGACAGCACGGGGATTTAAACCTGAGCGCATCGGAGTACTTTACCGGGCAGCTTGGCTCGGAGATAAAGTTGCGGATGCGCTTAAAGCCGAGGGCATCGCACTCATGCGTACTGACACCAATGCATTAATAAAACGCAATTCACGCCTTGCCCGCTTCATCGAGGCCTGCAGCCAGTGGGTAACAGGGGGATGGAAAGAAGCGTCCCCTGCCTTTAATTTGCTGCTGGGTCAGGCACTTTCTTTAGTCTATGGCCGCCGTGCAAGCCGTACTGAAGAACAACTGCTCACCGTACAACTCATCACATTTTTACGAAGCGGAATTGATCAGGCTGAAACTGCTCATCAATGGCTTTTGCGATTCGACAAAGAACTTTTTTCCGGCTGGCAGATAATCACGGAGAATCCCCAGGTTGAGTGGAATGTTGTTAAAGAGCTACTGAAACGAACCGATCCTGCATTAAAGCAAGATATGGCTCTGATCGTATTTGCCGGAAAGGAAGAAAGTACCAGACGAATTACACTGAGCACTCTACATAGTGCAAAAGGCCGAGAATTTGATGTCGCCATTATGTTTGGCGTTAACAAGTATGATTTTCCGGGTAAACGCGACCTTGTTTCAGACAATGCATTACGCGAGGCACGGCGGTTGTTTTATGTCGGCGTTACACGACCACGCAAAGAGTTGCACATGGTTTATAGAAAAGGTGAACATTCCCCTTGGATTGCGGAACTCTATCATCGCAGCCAGCAGACTTAGCATCCGGTCTGACGAGTGGTTCAGTCGCTATAAGTCATAGCTTACGAATAATCGTGAGTACCGTATAGTGGATCGTCTGCTTCTGCAGTTCTTTATCGCCATGAAACTATCTTGTGACCCAGGAGCCAAATAAGGAAAGATTTTTCACTCAGATAGCGATTTACCTGCACCCCATTGGCTAAAATTAATCGCCGTAACAGTAACAACGTCCGCTGCAGGCACGGAGAGGAATGTTAAATTTAGTCCGGCTCTTTACCAAAGCTGAGTCAGGCCAAATCTGAGCCAATATTTTTTTCGATTCTGACCGGGCAGGTTCATTGAACAGAGAGTTCTTAAGGATGTGGATACATAAAACATTCACTTCGTTAGTGTACATTGCTTCAAACGTTAAAGTGAGGTACTGAATTACGAGCGAAGCGAGTTCCGTCAAGCGAAGCGAAGACGGATAGTTAATGCTGGTTAAAAAACATACGGAAATGTACTGTTTTCTCTATATATAAAATATAAATATTATAAACAGTACATCGTACACAGACACTCACTTCGTTCGTGTCCCTCGCTGCGCTCGGAATTTTGAAGGAATGTATTATTCTATAAGCAAAGCAATTATCGTTGAACTCTCATGCAACTGACCGAAGCATAAAGTTAACCAGTAACAAATCATGCCTTAAAACGCCCTGAGCGAGGCTGTAAGCAATTTTCATGATGCGGGTAATGCGATTGCATGTCTCGGGAAGAAAAACGCTCTACGGGCTTCCTGTGCGATATTTACGATTTCAGTGCTTTACGACTCAATTTCGATGTTGAGTACATGCGTGTTCCCTTCCCTGTTTGCGCTTTACCGCGTTCTTTTGCCAGGTAAGAAAGCCAGAAGACCGGACCTTCGAGTGTTGAAGGATTTTCACGATGAATGACGTAGTGATCTGGATAGTCTTTAGTGGCTTTAGAGAAGTTTACCAGCGTTGCTTTACCACCTGTCAGTTTCATCCAGATTTCCGTAATAATACCAGCAATCCCTCTTTCTGGCGTTCCAAACCATCTTACCGAACGATGTGGAAGTGCAATCCAGCAATGGTAATGGGGTTGTGAAGCCTTTTCCTGTTCGCAAACCCAACCGTAAGCAAAATCAATGATAGGTTCTGATAACCCGTTGTTTCCAGACTCCAGGCGGTCACGTAATCGTTTGAACAGGTTGCGTATGTATTTGTTACCTGCTTCAACAGAAGTGAACTCAGGGAGGTGGAGATCAAAACGGGTCAGGAACACTCGACTGTAGAGCTTCAGGATTGCGTTCAGTTCGTTGATTGTTGACATAAGTATGTCATGACGAACACCAGAGCCGATTCTTGTGTTAATCCGGTATTCATGACCATCATGAACAAAGGAGTTGCCATTAATGGTTTTGTAACGTCCGTGTTCATGGTAGACGGTACGAAAATTTGTTGTCGATAAAATCGACGATTCGAACAGGGTTTGTGATTGTTGCATCATTGTTAAATTAACCTTTTTGTACTCGGAAAGAGACCACACCTCCCACATAGCTATAGTTACTACCTAAAACCACGGTAAAACGAGGGCATTTGCGATAGCGCAAAGCCGCCTTGTATCTGACGTTGGGGATGTTTTCGAGGGGGAAAATACTACGGAACAAAGCTTACGAATATATTTATATAACCCCCTATCATCTCAAAAATCATACTGGTTGGCAACAATTATCGTTCATCAATGAAAGAGGAATAATGATTGTGTGGCTTGTTGGTAATAACAGGAGAATTCAAAAGGATTTGCAATCTTGTATTTGGCTTCCTTCCGGCATACACAGTTGAGGGTGTATCTGTAGTTTTCAACATTGCAATAGTCTGATTGTTCACAAGGTAGATCAGAAAACATTGATCATACCTATCGCACTTCAGTGAACACTGACGGTAACGTGATTGACTTCGTGGTATTCGGTATCCTGCACGGCCTGTCCACCAAGTGGTACCTGGTGCCGGTTGTGGCCGCCATCTGGTTCGCGGTTTACTACGGGATCTTCCGCTTCGCCATCACCCGCTTTAACCTGAAAACGCCTGGCCGCGATACCGATACGGCCACCAGCGTTGAACAGGCAGTGGCCGGTACCGTTGGGAAATCCGGATATAACACGCCGGCTATTCTGGCGGCGCTGGGCGGTGCGGATAACATTACCTCTCTGGATAACTGCATCACCCGCCTGCGTTTGTCTGTGGCGGACATGTCCAAAGTGGATACCAATGCACTTAAAGCTAACCGGGCTATCGGCGTGGTACAGTTAAATCAACACAATTTGCAGGTCGTCATTGGCCCGCAGGTACAGTCAGTGAAGGATGAGCTGGCAACCCTGATGCGAACCGTCGAAGCCTGATGCCTCGCCCCCCTCGTCATGAGGGGGTTTTACTTTACGGAGCACCGTCATGTTTGATTTTTCTACCGTCGTGGATCGACACGGCACCTGGTGTACCCAGTGGGATTATGTCGCTGACCGTTTTGGGGCTGCCGACCTGCTGCCCTTCACCATCTCTGATATGGATTTCGCTACCGCTCCCTGTATTACCGATGCGCTGCACCAGCGCATCAACCACGGCGTGTTTGGCTACAGCCGCTGGAAAAATGACGAATTTCTGGCTGCCGTGGCGCACTGGTTCCGGCAACGCTTTAACAGTCAGATTGATACCGAAACCGTAGTGTATGGGCCGTCGGTCATTTATATAGTCTCGGAGCTGATCCGCATATGGTCCGCGCCTGGCGACGGCGTGGTGGTTCATACCCCGGCTTACGATGCCTTTTATAAAGCCATTGAAGGCAACCAGCGTACCGTTGTTTCCGTGCCGATGCAGAAAACGGCGCGTGGCTGGGACGGCAATATGGCCGCGCTGGAAGCGGCGCTGGCAAAACCGGAAAACACGGTTCTGCTGCTGTGTAGCCCGCAAAATCCAACCGGCAAAGTCTGGACGCGGGAAGAGCTGGCCACTATTGCAACGCTTTGCAGCCGTCATGATGTGGCGGTAATCAGCGACGAAATTCATATGGACATGGTATGGGGCACGCATCGCCATACCCCGTGGAATGAGGTTGCACGCGGTAAATGGGCGCTGCTGACCTCGGGTTCCAAAAGCTTCAATATTCCGGCACTGACGGGCGCCTGGGGGCTTATCGCCGATGACGACAGCCGTAACGCCTATCTGAATGCCTTAAAAGGGCGGGACGGACTCTCTTCCCCTTCCGTGCTGGCGCTGACCGCGCACATTGCTGCTTACCGGCAGGGCGAACCCTGGCTGGACGCGCTGCGGACCTATCTCGAAGAAAACCTGTGCTACATTGCTGACGAACTGAATGCTGCATTTCCGACACTCAACTGGCAACCGCCAGAGGCCACCTATCTGGCCTGGATTGATCTCAGCCCACTCGGTATTGATGACAATACGCTGCAAAACGTGCTGATTGAACAGCAAAAAGTGGCCATCATGCCGGGATATACTTATGGGGATGAAGGAAAAGGCTATGTGCGACTGAACGCTGGTTGTCCGCGTAGTAAGCTTGAACAGGGCGTTCAGCGCCTTATCGCTGGCATCAACACTCTACTGTAAATAATTTGCGCAACGGAATATTCCCTTGCGCAAATAGCTTTTTCCCCCGTTTTGTTTTTATAATATGGCGCACTTTAACCAGCAAAGAGTGCGACCATGATTGATACACGCCTGCCTTTAACTGATATTCACCGCCACCTCGACGGGAACATTCGTGCCCAAACTATTCTCGATCTTGGTCGCCAGTTCAATTTAACGCTTCCTGCCGAAACGCTTGAAACCCTGATCCCCCATGTCCAGGTGACGTCGAACGAGCCGGATCTGGTAAGTTTTCTGAGCAAGCTTGACTGGGGCGTGAAAATGCTGGCCTCGCTCGATGCCTGTCGCCGTGTTGCCTTTGAAAACATCGAAGATGCCGCTCGCAACGGCCTGCACTATGTCGAACTGCGTTTCTCTCCGGGTTATATGGCGATGACCCACAGTCTCCCCGTAGCGGGCGTGGTTGAAGCGGTCATTGAGGGCGTGCGTGAAGGTTGCAAAACCTTTGACGTTCAGGCGCGTTTGATCGGCATTATGAGCCGTACCTTCGGTGAAGCGGCCTGTCTTCAGGAGCTGGAAGCGTTACTGGCGCATCGCGACCAGATCACCGCCATCGACCTGGCCGGTGATGAGTTGGGCTTCCCGGGCAGCCTGTTCCTGTCTCATTTCAACCGCGCACGTGATGCAGGATGGCATATTACCGTTCATGCTGGCGAAGCCGCGGGGCCGGAAAGCATCTGGCAGGCGATTCGTGAACTGGGTGCGGAACGTATTGGTCACGGTGTGAAAGCCATTGAAGATCGCGCGCTGATGGATTTCCTCGCTGAACAACGTATTGGAATCGAATCCTGCCTGACCTCAAATATTCAGACCAGTACAGTGGCGTCGCTGGCGCAACACCCGCTGAAAACCTTCCTTGAACACGGGGTGCTGGCTTCACTGAACACGGACGATCCGGCGGTTCAGGGCGTAGATATTATTCACGAATACAACATCGCCGCGCCGCAGGCCGGGCTGAGCCGCGAGCAGATCCGTCAGGCGCAAATCAACGGGCTGGAGATCGCCTTCCTGACGCCTGAAGAGAAACAGGCGCTGCGCGATAAAGTTGCTCAGTAGTCCTCTATACTGCCGGGTGGCGCTGCGCTTACCCGGCCTACGAAAGCGTTTGGCACTTATGCCAGACAGAGCGTTGCGCGATGTTTGGCGGATTCGATCCCCAGCTCGATGAGCTCCATAATCTGGATTGCCTGGCTCGCCGGAACCGGATTTTCACCTGAACCGTTCAGCGCGTCACGAATTGCGGCGTAATACGCCGGATAGTTCCCAGGCTGGGTCAACACCGTCTCTTCAACCAGTACCTCACCCTCCGCACGCGTCACCACCCCGTCCCGCATGTCGTAGCCCCAGTCCTCCTGCGGTAAGCGTTCGCCATTTTTGAGGCGCTCTTCCTGCGGATCCAGGCCGAACTTCACATAGCTGCCGCGCGCCCCGTGAAGGATATAGCGGGCCGATTCCGCCGCCGCAAGCATTGTCCCGTGCAGCACAATGCGCCGCTGCGGATAACTCAAAACGGCGTGGAAATAGTCGGTGGTCTGCGCCCCCGGCCTGAGCTGCGCTAAATCGACCGTCATGCTTACGGGCAGACCAAACAGATGAACGGCCTGATCGAGAAGATGCGGCGCTAAGTCATACCAGATGCCGCTGCCCGGTCCCGCCTGCTCGCGCCAGCGATCTCGCACCTGCGGACGATAACGATCGAAGTGAGACTCAAAAAAAGCAATTTCGCCGAGCGTGCCTTCGTTTATCAGCGCTTTGATCGTCAGGAAATCACTATCCCAGCGCCGGTTGTGAAAGACCGACAATAACCGACCCAGGCTTCGCGCCAGCGCATCCAGCTCGCGCGCCTGTGACAACGTCACGGTAAAAGGCTTATCGACAACGACATGTTTGCCAGCCTCCAGCGCCGCTTTCGCCAGGGGGAAATGGGTGTCGTTAGGGGTGGGAATGACAATAAGGTCAATATTAGGATCGTTAAACAGATGCTTAGGCTCCGTTACCACCGGCACGGCTGGCCAGTCGGCATGGACTTTGGTTTCATCGCTGCTTGTGATAGCCGCCAGTTCCATTCCCGGCGTGCCGGCAACCAGCGGCGCATGAAAGGTTTTGCTTGCGTACCCGTAGCCAATAAGACCGACGCGGATGTTTTCACTCATCGTATGCCCCCTCGCTGTGCGCTTATTTATCACTGGCCTTGTGCTTAACGCACAGATTAATAATGTGCCCTGTGAGTTAAAATAGCATCTCGCGACAGCTTTTTTTGTTACCTCGCTTTAAAGTGTGTATATGGGGCCCGGGAATCGTTCCCAAAGCGCTTGCTCTGTCGAAAAGGCCGCTGTAACATTTGTAATCTGTATTTATGGATAAATTACAAACACAAAATATGTCATCAATAATTAATCGAATCATTGAATTAGCGGGATGGATTGTCCTTGGCGTTTCAGTCGTGTTGCTCGGCATTGCCAGCCATATCGATAACTACCAGCCGCCGGAGCCTGTTACTGTTGCTCAACAAAAGTAAGCCGCATCGTCATAAAGCGTGACACATTACGTCATGGAACGTATTGCCAGCCGTAATGAACGGGGTTACCCTTCTCTTCCAGGCATCTGCTGATGCCTGAATCTTCGCAAAGAAAACTCCTAATTTCGTCGCGTTACCCGAGTGGACAGTTTACGTCTTTATTAATCCGTTTATTATTCGAACGCATTACCTTTATGGGTATTACCCTTTTATATGGAAACTTATTAATATGACAGTTCAGGACTATTTATTAAAATTTCGCAAGATCAATTCCCTCGAAAGCCTGGAAAAACTGTTTGACCATCTGAACTACACGCTGTCGGATAATCAGGACATCATCAATATGTACCGCGCGGCTGACCATCGTCGCGCCGAACTCGTCTCTGGCGGTCGTCTGTTCAACGTGGGGGAAGTACCTAAATCTGTCTGGCGTTACGTTGTATAAGAAAGTAGCCTTCGGCGTGAAATGTTATATACTCTCCGCCCTGCAAATTTCTGTATAACATTTCGCGCAGACTATGGGAGAGCGTATGACCGCATTGCCTGGAGAGAGAATTGGGGGCTGGTTAATCGCCCCGCTGGCATGGCTGCTGGTGGCTTTATTAAGCGCTTCGCTGGCGCTGTTGCTTTACACCACTGCACTGGTTACTCCTCATGCTATCCAGACACTGATGTCTCAGAGCGCGCTCAATATTGCGACGTGGTTTGTGTCGTTCGTTTTCGCACTCGCGATGTGGTACTACACGCTTTGGCTGACCATCGCCTTCTTCAAACGCCGCAGAAGCGTGCCGAAACATTACATTATCTGGCTGCTGGTCTCCGTGCTGCTTGCCGTCAAAGCGTTCGCTTTTTCGCCAGTTTCTGACGCACTGGCGGTTCGCCAGCTACTCTTTCCGTTGCTTGCGACGGCGCTTCTGGTGCCCTATTTCAAGCGGTCGACGCGCGTTAAGAAGACCTTCGTTAACCCGTAATAACCTTACAGTTAACCTGTTGTGGCCTGTTGTCGTTTATCCGATAATAGGCGGCTCTTTTATTTCAGGCTAAATAATGACCGATTACTTACTGCTCTTTGTCGGAACTGTGCTGGTTAATAACTTCGTACTGGTGAAGTTCCTTGGCCTGTGCCCGTTTATGGGGGTCTCCAAAAAGCTGGAGACGGCAATGGGCATGGGGCTGGCCACCACCTTCGTGATGACGATGGCCTCCATTTGCGCATGGCTGATTGATACCTGGATCCTGATCCCGCTGGACATGCTCTACCTGCGCACCTTGTCCTTTATTCTGGTCATTGCGGTGGTGGTGCAATTTACCGAAATGGTAGTGCGTAAAACCAGCCCTGCCCTGTATCGCCTGTTGGGTATTTTTCTGCCCCTCATCACCACCAACTGTGCTGTGCTGGGCGTGGCGCTGCTCAACATCAACCTTGGGCATAATTTCATGCAGTCGGCGCTGTACGGTTTTTCCGCGGCGGTCGGTTTCTCTTTTGTTATGGTCCTATTCGCGTCGATTCGCGAGCGTCTGGCAGCGGCGGATATTCCCGCGCCGTTTCGCGGTAACGCCATCGCTCTGGTGACCGCAGGTTTAATGTCTCTGGCCTTTATGGGCTTTAGTGGTCTGGTGAAGTTGTAATGAGTGCTATCTGGATTGCCATCGCGTCCATCAGCGTACTGGGACTCGTCTTTGGCATCATTCTGGGTTATGCCTCCCGCCGGTTTGCGGTAGAGGACGATCCGGTGGTTGAAAAAATTGATGAGCTTTTGCCGCAGAGCCAGTGTGGGCAGTGCGGCTACCCTGGCTGCCGTCCTTACGCTGAGGCGGTGGGCGTGCAGGGAGAAAAGATCAACCGCTGCGCGCCGGGTGGCGAAGCGGTCATGCTTAAAATAGCTGCCCTGCTGAACGTCGATCCGCAGCCTGTCGACGGCGATGAACAGGCGCAGGAGCCCGTTCGTGCCCTTGCTGTTATCGACGAAGCCAACTGCATCGGCTGCACCAAATGTATTCAGGCGTGCCCTGTCGACGCCATTGTAGGCGCAACCCGCGCCATGCACACCGTTGTGGCGGACCTGTGCACCGGCTGTAACCTCTGCGTGGCCCCCTGCCCGACGCAGTGTATAGAACTCCGCCCGGTTGAAACGACGACCGAAAGCTGGAAATGGGATCTTCAGACCATTCCGGTTCGCAATATTCCTGTGGAACAACATGCTTAAGTTATTTTCTGCTTTCAGAAAAGAGAAGATCTGGGACTTCGACGGCGGTATCCATCCCCCGGAAATGAAAACCCAGTCAAACGGTACGCCGCTGCGTCAAATTCCGCTGGCGACCCGCTACGTGATGCCATTGAAACAGCACATCGGCGCGGAAGGCGAGCTGTGCGTGAAAGAAGGCGATACCGTCCTTCGCGGCCAGCCGCTGACCTTTGGTCGTGGACGTATGTTGCCGATACATGCCCCGACTTCGGGCAAGGTGGTGGCTGTTGCCCCCCATACCGTTGCCCATCCCTCGGCGTTGTCTGAGCTGAGCGTCATCATTGAAGCCGACGGGGAAGATCGCTGGATCGATCGTGACGGCTGGAGCGACTACCGTTCCCGCAGCCGTGAAGCGCTGATTGAACGCATTCATCAGTTTGGCGTAGCAGGTCTTGGAGGCGCTGGCTTCCCGACCGGCGCCAAGCTTCACGGCGGCGGCGATAAAATCGAAACGCTGATTATTAACGCCGCCGAGTGCGAACCGTACATCACCGCCGATGATCGTCTGATGCAGGACTGTGCCGCGCAGGTGGTGGAAGGTATTCGCATTCTTGCGCATATCCTGCAACCCCGCGAAGTGCTGATCGGTATTGAGGACAATAAACCGCAGGCCATTTCAATGCTACGTGCGGTACTGGCGGACAGCCATGATATCGCCCTGCGCGTGATCCCGACCAAATACCCGTCCGGCGGGGCGAAGCAGCTGACGCAGATCCTGACCGGAAAACAGGTCCCCCACGGGGGCCGTTCGTCCGATATCGGCGTGCTGATGCAAAACGTGGGTACTGCCTACGCGGTGAAACGTGCGGTGATTGACGGAGAGCCATTGACCGAACGCGTCGTCACGCTGACCGGCGAGTCCGTCTCCCGTCCCGGCAACGTCTGGGCGCGTCTGGGTACGCCGGTGCATCATCTGCTGGAACAGGCTGGCTTCTGCCCGGGGAGCGAGCAGATGGTCATTATGGGCGGCCCGCTGATGGGCTTTACCCTGCCGTGGCTGGATGTGCCAGTGGTGAAGATTACCAACTGCCTGCTCGCCCCTTCCCCAACGGAGATGGGCGAAACGCAGGAAGAGAAAGGTTGTATACGCTGTAGCGCCTGCGCGGATGCGTGTCCGGCAGACTTGCTGCCGCAGCAGTTGTACTGGTACAGCAAAGGCCAGCTGCACGATAAAGCCCAGGCGCATAACCTGGCTGACTGTATTGAATGCGGTGCCTGTGCCTGGGTCTGCCCAAGCAATATTCCGCTGGTGCAGTACTTCCGTCAGGAGAAAGCCGAAATCTACGCTATCTCCATGGAAGAAAAACGTGCCGCTGAGGCGAAGGCCCGCTTTGAAGCGCGCCAGGCGCGACTGGAGCGCGAGAAACAAGCCCGTCAGGAACGCCATAAGCAGGCTGCCGTGCAGCCTGCGGCGAAAGATCAGGATGCGATTAACGCTGCCCTCGCCCGTGTGCGGGAGAAGAACGCGACTGCCGCTCAGCCGGTAGCGATCGTGGCTGGCCAAAAGCCGGACAATAGCGAAGCGATTGCCGCCCGCGAAGCGCGTAAAGCCGAAGCGCGTGCACGTCAGGCGGAGAAGGCGCAAAACGCCAAACCGGAAGCCGACACAGACCCGCGTAAAGCGGCGGTGGAAGCGGCTATCGCCAGGGCAAAAGCCCGTAAAGCCGGTCAGCAGACAGTGGTGGTTGAACAGGAAGCGACCGATCCGCGCAAGGCGGCCGTTGAAGCCGCTATCGCCCGCGCCAAAGCACGTAAAGCGGCACAGCTTCAGCCTGCCGAAGAGAGTGAAGCGCCTGTCGACCCACGTAAAGCCGCCGTTGAAGCGGCCATCGCCCGTGCCAAAGCACGAAAAGCGGCACAGCAGGACGAACGGCCTGCGGCCGCCAACGACGATCCACGCAAAGCCGCAGTCGCCGCCGCGATTGCGCGTGTTCAGGCAAAGAAAGCCGCGCAGCAAGCCGTTAACGAGGATTAAATGGTTTTCAGAATTGCAAGTTCCCCTTATACCCATAACCAGCGCCAGACATCGCGTATTATGATGCTGGTGTGCCTGGCCGCGTTGCCAGGTATTGCCGTACAGTGTTGGTTTTTCGGCTGGGGTACGCTTTTCCAGTTAGTTCTGGGTTGCGCCAGTGCCGTCGCAGCGGAAGCAGCGATCCTGAAGCTGCGCAAAATGGAGGTGACTCGCATCCTGAGCGATAACTCCGCCCTGTTGACCGGCCTGTTGCTTGCCATCAGCATTCCCCCGTTCGCCCCGTGGTGGATGGTAGTATTGGGTACGGTATTTGCGGTGATCATCGCCAAGCAGCTGTACGGTGGGCTGGGCCATAACCCGTTTAACCCGGCAATGATTGGTTACGTGGTGCTACTGATCTCCTTCCCGGTACAGATGACCAGCTGGCTGCCGCCGCATGAGATCGCCGCCACGGTGCCCGGCTTTATGGATGCCCTGAACGTTATCTTTACTGGCCACACCGCGATGGGCGCGGATATGAACGCGCTTCGCATGGGCGTGGATGGCATCAGCCAGGCCACCCCGCTCGATACCTTCAAAACCTCCCTGCGTGCCGGCCACAGCGTCGAGCAGGTGATGAAATCGTCTATTTACAGCGGCGTACTGGCGGGTGCGGGCTGGCAGTGGGTCAATCTGGCCTACCTGTTGGGCGGTGCCTTCCTGCTGCAACAAAAAGCGATCCGCTGGCATATTCCGGTGAGCTTCCTGGTGACGCTGGCCGTCTGTTCAATGCTCGGCTGGGTCATCTCACCTGAGTCACTGGCCAGCCCGCAGCTCCATCTGCTCTCCGGCGCGACCATGCTCGGGGCATTCTTTATTCTGACCGATCCGGTCACCGCCTCTACCACCAACCGAGGTCGTCTGATTTTCGGCGCGCTGGCGGGCTTGCTGGTCTGGCTTATTCGCAGCTTTGGTGGCTATCCGGACGGCGTGGCATTTGCCGTACTGCTGGCTAACATCACCGTTCCGCTCATCGACTACTACACGCGTCCACGCGTGTACGGTCATCGCTAAGGGTTACGCCATGCTAAAGACTATGCAAAAACACGGCGTCACGCTGGCGATCTTCGCCGCCGCCCTCACCGGGCTGACCGCGCTGGTAAATGAACTGACGAAAAGCACCATTGAAGAGCAGGCAATGAAGCAGCAAAAGGCGTTGTTCGATCAGGTGATCCCATCAGACTTCTATGATAATAACCTGCAAAAAAGCTGCTTTGTCGTGCAGGCCCCGCAGCTCGGTAAAGGAACACACCGCGTTTATATTGCCCGTAAGGGCGAGAACCCGGTGGGTGCCATCATGGAAGCCACCGCGCCGGACGGTTACTCTGGCGCAATTCAGCTGCTGGTAGGCAGCGATTTTTCCGGCACCGTGCTGGGTACGCGCGTGACGGAACATCACGAAACGCCGGGCCTTGGCGACAAAATTGAAACACGCCTGAGCGACTGGATTTTACACTTTGCCGGTAAGATGATTCATGGCGAGGACGATCCTGCTTTCGCGGTGAAAAAAGATGGCGGTGAGTTTGACCAGTTCACGGGCGCCACGATTACGCCCCGCGCGGTCGTCAACGCCGTCAAACGCGCCGGTCTGTATGCCGAAACGCTGCCCGCGCAGATCAATCATCTTTCCGCCTGTGAGGAGTGACCATGAGCCAGGTTAAAGAGGTTATCGTCCAGGGACTCTGGAAGAACAACTCGGCATTGGTACAGCTGTTGGGATTGTGCCCGCTGCTGGCGGTGACGTCTACCGCCACCAACGCGCTCGGGCTGGGGCTGGCGACCACGCTGGTGCTGACCCTGACCAACTTCTCCATTTCTGTTTTGCGCCGCTGGACGCCATCGGAAATCCGTATTCCGATTTATGTCATGATCATTGCATCGGTGGTCAGCGTCGTGCAAATGCTGATTAACGCCTACGCATTTGGCCTGTACCAGTCGCTCGGGATCTTCATTCCGCTTATCGTGACTAACTGTATTGTCGTGGGACGCGCTGAAGCCTTCGCGGTGAAAAACAACCCGGCAATTTCCGCGCTGGATGGGTTTTCCATCGGCATGGGCGCGACTGCCGCCATGTTCGTCCTCGGCTCTCTGCGTGAAATTCTGGGCAACGGTACGCTCTTCGACGGTGCGGACGCGCTGCTTGGCGGCTGGGCGAAATCGCTGCGTATCGAGGTGTTCCATACGGACACCCCGTTCCTGCTGGCCATGCTACCGCCAGGCGCATTCATTGGCCTTGGAATGATGCTGGCGTTAAAATACCTGATTGACGAAAAACGTAAACGCCGCGCCGCTGAACGCAGCGTACAGGAAGGGATCCCCGAGAAAGCAGTATGAATAAAGAGAAACGCATTGCGATCCTGACGCGCCTGCGCGATGAGAATCCTCATCCAACGACAGAGCTGAATTTTAACTCGCCGTTTGAACTGTTGATCGCGGTGCTGCTCTCTGCGCAGGCCACTGACGTGAGCGTCAACAAAGCCACGGCCCTGCTCTACCCTGTCGCCAATACGCCGCAGGCCATGCTGGGGCTGGGGGTTGAAGGGGTAAAATCCTATATCAAGACCATCGGCCTGTTTAACAGTAAGGCCGAAAACGTCATTAAGACCTGCCGGATCCTGCTTGAGCAGCACGGCGGTGAAGTCCCGGAAGATCGCGCAGCGCTGGAAGCGTTGCCAGGCGTCGGGCGTAAAACGGCAAATGTCGTGCTCAACACGGCGTTTGGCTGGCCGACGATCGCCGTGGACACTCACATCTTCCGCGTTTCTAATCGCACCCGGTTCGCGCCGGGTAAAAACGTGGAAGAGGTGGAAGAAAAGCTATTAAAAGTGGTCCCTGCGGAATTTAAGGTGGATTGCCATCACTGGCTAATCCTTCACGGGCGCTATACCTGTATTGCACGTAAGCCACGCTGCGGCTCCTGCATTATCGAAGATCTCTGTGAATACAAAGAAAAAGTTTATCCCTGAAGGTACATCCACTTGTTACTGTTCAAGCCATTAGATTAAACAAGGGCTCTGATATCTTCTCCCTTGGCCGTAATTTTCCCTCTCATTGTCCATAAAGTGTTGTCGATTCTGCGGATATTTAACACTCAAACAGGTTAATAGTTTTTTCATCACCAAAAATTTCTATACATCTGTGATCGCGATCACTCTGATAACTTGATGTTGGATTTTTGTTGTTAAAACCCTCTCCACGCCTTTGCCAGACAAGATCTCATCCATTACTCACCGCATATAAGACCAGTCATTTTTCATAATATGGGCTATATCACTGCCTTTCACCCAAAATAGCAGAACATATCGCCATACAGCCATTCACCAGGGTCATTTACAGTGAAAAAAACCACCAATTCTCAACGGATGAAATTTAACGCTGCATAACATTTGCGTGAACCGATGATTATACCGCCACAGTTATATGTAACAGATTATTACAAACGTATTGCCAGATGGGGCTGGATAGTGAACATTACCCGCCGTTTCCCCTCCCAATATAACTATAAAGCGGATGGACTACGGTCATCACGCTATGAACACCCCCGTTAATATGGGATGTAAAAAAAGAGGTATATGTGTCTACTGCAAACAATAAACCAACAGATGAGAGCGTAAGTCTTAACGCTTTCAAACAGCCTAAAGCGTTCTATCTCATTTTCTCTATCGAATTATGGGAGCGTTTTGGCTACTACGGCCTGCAAGGGATTATGGCCGTTTACCTGGTTAAGCAACTGGGTATGTCCGAAGCCGATTCCATCACGCTGTTCTCGTCCTTCAGCGCTCTGGTCTATGGCCTGGTCGCCATCGGCGGCTGGTTAGGCGATAAAGTCCTCGGTACGAAACGTGTCATTATGCTGGGCGCCGTGGTTCTGGCGATTGGCTATGGTCTGGTTGCATGGTCCGGGCACGATGCGGGCGTGGTATACATGGGCATGGCTACCATCGCGGTAGGTAACGGCCTCTTTAAGGCTAACCCGTCCTCCCTGCTTTCTACTTGCTACAACAAAGATGATCCGCGTCTGGACGGTGCATTTACCATGTACTACATGTCCATCAACATCGGTTCATTCTTCTCTATGCTGGCAACCCCATGGCTGGCCGCGAAATTCGGCTGGAGCGTAGCGTTTGCGCTGAGCTTCGTGGGTATGCTGATCACCGTTGTGAACTTCCTGTTCTGTCGCAGCTGGGTTAAAGATTATGGTTCTAAACCAGACTTCGAACCCGTGCATATGGGCAAACTGCTGGCAACCATCGTCGGCATTGTGATCCTGGCCGCTGTCGCGACTTGGCTGCTGCACAACCAGGGTATTGCACGTGCCGTACTGGCCGTGGTTGCGCTGGGTATCGTGATTATCTTCGCTAAAGAAGCCTTCGCGATGCAGGGTGCGGCACGTCGTAAGATGATTGTGGCGTTCATCCTGATGCTGGAAGCGATTATCTTCTTCGTCCTGTACAGCCAGATGCCAACGTCCCTGAACTTCTTCGCAATCCGCAACGTTGAGCACTCCATCCTGGGTATCGCGTTCGAGCCGGAGCAGTACCAGGCACTGAACCCGTTCTGGATCATGATTGGTAGCCCGATTCTGGCCGCTATCTATAACAAGATGGGCGACCGTCTGCCGATGCCGCACAAGTTCGCGATCGGTATGGTGCTGTGCTCTGGCGCATTCCTGGTGCTGCCGCTGGGGACGAAATTCGCGACCGACGCGGGTATCGTGTCTGTTAACTGGCTGATCCTGAGCTATGCGCTGCAATCCATCGGTGAACTGATGATCTCCGGTCTGGGCCTGGCGATGGTTGCACAGCTGGTCCCTCAGCGTCTGATGGGCTTCATCATGGGTAGCTGGTTCCTGACGACCGCTGGCGCAGCCATCATTGCAGGTAAGATTGCGAACCTGATGGCGGTACCGGACAACGTTACCGACCCGCTGGTCTCCCTGAACGTCTACGGCACCGTGTTCATGCAAATTGGTATCGCGACAGCCGTAATTGCCGTGCTGATGCTGCTCACCGCACCAAAACTCAATCGTATGACGCAGGACGACGACAAATCCGCTAAAGCGACCAACACCGCGAACGCGTAATGTCATCGGGAAACGACTGAACAGAAGCCGCTAATTGATTAGCGGCTTTTTTTTTATCTGAACGCGCACTAACATAGCGGGAACCTCAGCAAAAAGGAGTTACCGATGAAACTGTTCTATAAACCGGGCGCCTGCTCTCTTGCTTCGCATATCACCCTTCGCGAGAGCGGTAAGGATTTCACGCTGGACGGCGTTGACCTGATGAAAAAGCGCCTGGAAAACGGGGGTGACTTTTTTGCGATTAACCCAAAAGGGCAGGTTCCGGCCCTGCTGCTGGATGATGGTACGCTGCTGACCGAAGGCGTGGCGATAATGCAGTACCTGGCCGACAACGTGCCTGATCGTCAGCTGCTGGCACCAACAGGCAGTATCTCTCGCTATAAAACCCTTGAGTGGCTTAACTACATCGCGACCGAGCTGCACAAAGGCTTTACGCCGCTGTTCCGCCCGGATACTCCGGAAGAGTACAAACCGACCGTACGTGCGTTACTTGAGAAAAAGATGCAGTACATTAATGAATCACTGAAAGACGATCAGTGGATCTGCGGTGCGCGTTTCACCATTGCTGATGCGTATCTGTTTACCGTTCTGCGCTGGGCGCGCGCGGTGAAGCTGAACCTGGAAGGATTAGATCATATTGCGTCGTATATGGAACGCGTAGCGGCACGCCCTGCGGTTGCAGCGGCGCTGAAGGCAGAAGGGTTGAATTAATCCGAGCGCGCTGTATTGCCGGGTGGCGCTGCGCTTACCCGGCCTACACTATCCCTGCTCTTACAATTGGGTTGCGCTGAAATAATGCTCGGGCTTCGCGATGCGATCCTGCGCCGCGACCACCTGGAGCTCATATTCCTGCATCGTCTTCGTCGCAATCATGATTTCATAAACGGCTGCGGTTACGTGCTCCAGCGCATCGCGCAGGCTTGCGCCCTGCAATAGCTTCACCAGCAGCAAACCGCTGGTCACATCCCCAACCCCGACAGGCTGACGTGTACCGAAATCCACCAGCGGTCGACTGATGTGCCAGGCTTCATCCTTCGTCACCAACAGCATTTCAAAACGGTCCTGGCTCAACCCTGCGCGTGCCAGGTGCTTCACCAGGACAATCTCAGGCCCCTGAGCAATTAGCTCGCGAGAAGCGCTTACAGCCTCTTCTACGCTGTTGACCGGATGCTCGCACAGGATCTCAAGTTCAATCAGATTTGGCGCAATAATATCGCTGGCAGGCAATGCATGACGGACATGAAACTCCGCAACGCCCGGCGCGACGATGCAGCCTTTTTCCGGATGCCCCATCACCGGATCGCAGAAATATTTCGCCGCGGGGTTTGCCGCTTTCACCTGGCGCACAATGCCCAGGATATGCTCCCCCTGCTCCGCCGAACCCAGATAACCGCTCAGTACGGCATCGCAGCGTTTAAGCTGGTCGATATCCGCAATCCCCTGAACGATCTCCGTCAGATGCGACGGCGGCATCACGCAGCCGGTCCATTTACCGTACTGGGTGTGATTCGAGAACTGGACGGTATTGAGGGGCCAGACGTTGGCCCCGAGGCGGCGCATCGGGAATTCCGCAGCGCTGTTGCCAGCATGTCCAAAAACAACGTGGGACTGAATGGCGAGGATGTTCTTCATGTTGTACTTACCAAACCCTGTCAAAACAAAAGGGGCGTGGTTTCCCACGCCCCTGCGTACTTTTAATTACTTCCAGCAGACCAGACAGTAATTTTTCTTACCGCGACGCAGCAGCGTGTAGCGACCATAGAGACGGTCGTTCTCGGTAAAGGTGTATTCCGGATCGGCCTGTTTTTCGCCATTAATGGTGATCGCGTTAGAGGCGATGGTTTTACGCGCCTGACCGCGAGACGGCTGGAGCTCGGAGTCGACCAGCGCCTGCATCAGATCGGCGCCTTTTTCCATCTCCACCATCGGCACGCCATCCTGCGCCAGCTGTTCGAAATCCGCTTCGCTTAAATCGCTCAGGGTCCCGTTGAACAGGCTCGCCGTAATGCGTTTCGCCGCTGCCAAACCTTCTTCACCGTGAACCAGTTTGGTCACTTCGTCGGCCAGCACATACTGGGCGCGCGGTGCTTTACCGCTGTTCTTGTCTTCTTCTTCCAGCGCATTGATTTCTTCGATATCCATAAAGGTGAAGAATTTCAGGAAGCGATAAACGTCGGCATCCGCCGTGTTGATCCAGAACTGGTAGAATTTGTACGGGCTGGTTTTCTTCGGATCAAGCCATACTGCGCCGCCTTCGGTTTTACCAAACTTGGTACCGTCTGCTTTGGTGATCAGCGGCACGGTCAGACCAAACACCTGATTCTGGTGAAGGCGACGGGTCAGATCGATACCGGAGGTGATGTTACCCCACTGATCAGAACCGCCAATTTGCAGCGACACGCCGTGCAGCTTGTTCAGGCAGGCGAAGTCATACCCCTGCAACAGGTTGTAGGAGAACTCGGTGAAAGAGATACCCTGATCGTCACGGTTAAGACGCTGCTTGACCGCTTCTTTGTTAATCATCTGGTTAACAGAGAAGTGTTTGCCGATGTCACGCAGGAACGTCAGCACGTTCATGCCACCAAACCAGTCGTAGTTGTTCGCCGCAATCGCAGCGTTGTCACCACAGTTGAAATCCAGGAACGGTGCAACCTGTTTACGGATCTTATCCACCCACTCCTGCACGGTGTCTTCGGTATTCAGCTTACGCTCAGCGGCTTTGAAACTTGGGTCGCCAATCAGACCAGTCGCACCGCCAACCAGGGCAACAGGCTTATGACCCGCCATCTGGAAGCGTTTCAGGCATAACAATGGAACAAGATGCCCCAAATGCAAGCTGTCAGCGGTGGGATCGAAGCCGCAATAGAGCGCGATCGGGCCTTGCGCCAGTCGCTCTGCTAACGCTTCCTCGTCCGTCACCTGGGCCACCAGGCCCCGCTCTTGCAATTGTTTAATCAAGTTACTGCTTGCCATCAAATTCTCCATGTATAAACGACTGCACCTTTGCCGGTACACGACTTTTCGCCTGATGCGAAAGGACCATAGAATAAAGCGCCAGCGCGGTGTGCGCTAGCGCTTAAATCAACAAATTTTGGGGATTACGGTGCCAGTCGGTCTATTTTCCAGCCACCGTTGTCGCGCTGGTATAAAAAGCGGTCGTGCAGGCGGTGCTCACCGCCCTGCCAGAATTCCATCTGCTCAATGGGGATGCGGAACCCGCCCCAGAAACTCGGCAGCGGCACTTCACCCTGCTGAAACTTCTGTTTGAGTTCGAGGAATTTACTTTCAAGTACGCCGCGGGCCGAGATTCGGCTGGACTGTTTAGAAACCCAGGCGCCAATCTGACTGTCGCGCGGTCGGCTGTGGAAATATTTCACCACTTCGAGCGTAGAGAGGCGCTCTGCCTTGCCGGTAACCATCACCTGGCGCTCAAGCATATGCCACGGGAAGAGCAGGCTAATACGCGGATTATTTTCCAGGTGATGCGCTTTACGACTACCAAGGTTGGTGTAGAACACCAGCCCTTTCTCGTCATAATGCTTAAGAAGAACGATGCGTTGATACGGCTGACCGTTTTCATCAACCGTGGCAACGACCATCGCCGTCGGGTCGGCCAGTTTCGCTTCGCAGGCCTGTTTCAGCCAGCGTTCAAAAAGCACCAGCGGTTCGGCGGGAAGATCCTGGCGGCGCAGACCGCCTTTGGTGTATTCACGGCGCAGATGCGCAATTTGCTGTAGTTCGTCGTTTTCTGACATGGCGTTAGCTGAAAGTGAGGTTGGGTGGCGCTATTGTGCGCGCCCCCTTCAAAAATCTCAACGCTTCGGATTTTCCAGCTGACAATTGTTCAGCACAATGCGGTCTCGCTTATAGACGGTGGCGCTGTCACCTTTTGACCAGAAGACGTAGATCCCATCCGTGTAACGCGCCCCGGAGGCGGACATCCCCTGCTTCAGCGTCAACAACTTATTGTCATAAACAAAGCTGGCTTCCTGGCGAGTGTTGTTCAGCTTCACCGTCAGCGGTTTTTCATCACAACGATATTCCAGCGTATCGGTTTGCATACGCTCAACAAACTGGTTATAGACGCTGCATCCGGTCATAAGAAAAGGTACAGCAATGAGAAGAAGTTTTTTCATGGGCAGATTCCGAAGACTATCCTGGTCCTGGAGGGCCTAACCGCCCTCCTGTTTTTCCCGATTTTACGGGTTATGCTTCCCGCTGAATTTCAGTTAACTCTGATTATGGCGCGGATTTGCCGGGAAAATAGCACCGAGGACGCTCGCCTCTCGCGCACCGGTTACGGAGGGTAAATTCCCGGGCAGACCGGCAACCGTACGCCAGGCAAGCCAGGCGAAGGCCAGCGCTTCCATGTCGTCTCCGCTGATCCCGGCTTCGTCAGTGGTCGTGACTTCGGTGCCCGGCAGCAGGGCGGCGAGGCGTGCCATCAGGAGGGGGTTGCGGCTTCCGCCTCCGCATACCAGCAGACGCTCGCACCCGCCGCTGAGCAACACCTGTTCAGAAATCGACACGGCGGTAAGCTCAGTCAGCGTAGCCTGCACATCCTGAGGCGCAAGGCCGGGGAAGCGTGCCAGATGACGTTCAAGCCAGCCGTAGTTGAAATACTCTCGCCCCGTGCTTTTCGGCGCTGGCAGGGCAAAGAATGGATCGCTTAAAAGGGCTTGCAGCAAGGGAAGGATCACTTTCCCCTGGCTGGCCCACTGCGCGTCTTTGTCGTAGGGTTTACCGTTCTGACGCCAGATCCAGGCATCCATCAGCATATTACCGGGCCCGGTATCGTATCCACGCACGGGCTGCCCGGGAATGAGCATCGACAGGTTGGCAATCCCGCCAATGTTCAGAACCATTCTGCGCTCCACCGGGTGCGCCAGCAGCGCCTGATGAAATGCCGGAACCAGCGGCGCCCCCTGCCCGCCGAGGGCCATATCGCGACGACGGAAATCCCCCACCACCGTCACGCCGGTTTTTGCCACAATCTGGTTATTATCGCCAATTTGCATCGTGTGCGGCGCCTCGCCGACAGGTTCATGCCAGACGGTCTGCCCATGGCAGCCTATTGCCACGACATCCTGCGGATGAAGTCTTTCTTGCTGCATCAGGGCCAATACCGCATCAGCAAACAGCGCCCCCAGACGCACATCCAGTTGGCCCAGTTGGGAAAGCGTCAGCTGTTGCCCCTGGCAGATGCTCAGGATCTCTTCTTTTAACGAGACCGGAATAGGCCAGGTCAGGCTTGCCTGCTGCGCCACCATGTTTTCATCAATGGCGGCCAGAACGACATCCACACCGTCAAGACTGGTACCAGACATCACACCGATATAGCGACCCGATTTCATGCGCTTTCCTTACGTTACATGGGCTAAGTGCAACCACTCCATCATAAATAACGCTGCTTTGCTATCCGGTGATAATATTTTTTAACAATCTCAGACCTGTAGCACAGACGGTTTTTGTTTATGTCCCGTTAAGCCCCGTTCAGGTAAAATTTATCTATTCGGCATGCAAAGATATGAACTGTGGTCAGGAATGCCATATAATTTAGCCATAACGGATGCCCCAACCGGGCGTTTTTTGGTGAACAGGAGAGTCAAATGATTTTACGTGTACTGGGCGTTTCGCTGATTGGTTTAACACTGGCGGGTTGTGTGAACGACAATTCACTCTCCGGCGACGTATATAGTGCTTCTGAAGCTAAACAGGTACAGAACGTGACCTACGGTACTATCGTTAATGCCCGTCCTGTTCAGATTCAGGGTGGTGATGACACGAACGTCGTGGGCGCAATCGGTGGTGCTGTGCTGGGTGGTTTCCTGGGTAACACCATTGGTGGCGGCACCGGTCGCTCTCTGGCTACCGCAGCAGGCGCAGTTGCAGGCGGCGTAGCGGGTCAGGGCGTTCAGGGTGCGATGAACAAAACTCAGGGCGTTGAGCTGGAAATCCGTAAAGACGATGGCAGCACCATTATGGTTGTGCAGAAACAGGGTAATACTCGCTTCTCTGCAGGCCAGCGTGTTGTACTGGCAAGCAACGGTAGCCAGGTCACCGTCTCCCCGCGTTAATATCCCGACGGATGCGGTCCTTTCGGGCCGCATCCATTTACAAAAACTATCATTTTAAAAAATGTATTTATAAAAATACATTCACACGGCGTATAATTAATTCCCTCTGATATTGTTCCTGCTCAAAGTATTTTTTATTTCCCTCCTTTAGACTCGTCTGATTCTCTTTTTCCTCTTTTTAATTTTTTAACATTCTATGCTTGCGAACTGTCGATTTGTAATGAACCGCTTTGTGGCCTTTGCACTTGGGTGCATTTTTATCATTGCCGTGTTACAAGGTTGTTTTATAAAACTTGTTGAATGGGTTCCTTCATTCTCTCCGCTATTTTTCCCTACGCTCACTATTTTTCTTCTGGTATTCCATCTGTTTATCGCCTGTTTTATGGCAATGAAATACTGGTGTGATAAAAAACGGCTATATCTCGTTCCGATTGCGTCAGCCTTTGCCGGTTCAGCACTGCTGATGGTGGGTACGCTATCCAGTTTTCCAGGTTGGCTGGATCTCTATCAGTTCAACGAGGCGAACTATAATGACGCGATGATCTTTTATATGTTCCGACACCTCTTAATGGCGGTGCTCATGATGGCCTCAGCCTTACTTTATACGCTTCGCGTTTCCCCCCTTTCACGAAGCACCCACATCGGTATTGTTGTCGGATCGGCTCTCTTTACGGGCTGCATGCTTTGGCTGGCGTGGTTCTATTCCAGCCATTCCACGACGTTAACCCTGGATCTTGTGGATAATGAAACCCGGCAGTTCATGATTCTCTGGAGCCAGACCATCAACATCATTTTGGTCATTCTTTGGGTCGTCACATTAATCACCCTGATGGTCGTGACCCGGATAAGAAATTTGTTCTGGGCGGGCGGCAATTTTTTATGCGTCTGTTATGTCGTCACGCTGTTAATGCTGTTGTTAGGTGGATACGTAGAAGATGTATCATGGTACCGCGCCCGGTTATTCGAAACTGTCGCGACATTAATGATTATTTTCATTTTGCTTTCCGACGTCTTTAATTTGTATCGTGACTCGCACGTCAAATACCAGCAGTCATATCAAAATTCAATCCGCGACCCGCTTACCCGTCTTTATAATCGCAGCTATTTTTATGATTCATTAAACTACGCCCTCAGCACTGCAACGGAGGCACACCCGGTATCGGTGGTAGTAAGCGACCTTGACCGTTTCAAACGTATCAACGACTGTTACGGGCATTTGCAGGGCGATAAGGTATTACAGTTCGTCTCTAATCTGCTGACTGATTCCGTGCGCCCCCAGGATATCGCGGCCCGAATCGGTGGTGAAGAGTTTGTGTTGATGCTGACAAATACCCCTTCAGACGCCGCGCGGCAGGTGGCCGAGCGCATTCGCCTCAAGCTGAGCGGGTTTGATAAAGCCAGCAGCGGCGGTCATCTGCCGGAACCCATTACCATCAGCATGGGCGTATTCACCGCAACCTCGCCGGAAACCAGTGCGGAAACCTGCGTGGAGAGCGCGGATAAAGCCATGTATGAGGCAAAAGAGACAGGGCGCAACCGGGTGGTGGTGTTCAGATAATAAGAAAGGCCTTGATTTCGCAAGGCCTTTACGTTCGGTCAGTCGCGAGACTGCAGATCGTGGATGTTCTGCTCAAGACGGGCGATGAGTCCTATCAGCATCTCCAGCTCAGCGGGGGAAATACCTTCAAGGATCTCCCCACGCGTTTTACTGATGACGGCTTCCATCTCAGTAATAATCGGCGCCGCTTTTTCCGTCAATTTGATCCGCTTGGCGCGACGGTCGCTGGCGCAGGTTTGTCGGGAGATAAGTCCCTTCTCTTCCAGTTGGTCAAGAGTGCGCACCAGTGACGGCTGCTCAATGCCAATCGCTTTTGCCAGTTGGATCTGTGACTGGTCGGGCGGGAGCTGATGAATGTTATGCAGCGTAACCCAGTGCGTCTGCGTGAGTTCCAGAGGTTTCAGGCGATGGTCAATCAAAGCACGCCAGATGCGTACCAACCTTGCCAGATCAGAACCTAATGGCGATTCCAATTTCATCTCCTTATAATTAGCTTGCTAAGTGATTATAGTGATTTTAGAATAGTTTGCAGTATTTGTATTGCCAAAACAAATGCAATCACGGTATTCATCATTCCTGAAAGGATGATTTACACTGAACGGTAATGCGCCATCGCATTGAAATATGCCATTGTGGCCCTCACCCCACTGCAAAGGATCACTGCTTGTGACGTTCTTTTCCCTCTCCGCAGGGTTGCCCCTCCAGGATCTGATTGTCGGCGCATCGGTCTACTTTCCGCCACTGTTTAAAGCCGTGATGGTCGGTTTTGTGATCTGGCTCATTGCGCATCGTCTGCTGCGCGACTGGATGTATTCCGGTGAAATCTGGCACCCGATGTTAATGGATCTCTCCCTGTTTACCCTTTCCGTCTGTCTTGGCCTTGCCGTGTTAACCGTGTGGTGAGAATAGCATTGAAAACGTTAAAATATTTTTCCACTCTTTTCGTTTTAGCGCTGGCGCTTATGGCCGGCTGGTGGCTCTGGAATTATTACATGCAGTCGCCCTGGACGCGTGACGGCAAGATCCGCGCAGAACAGGTCAGCATCACGCCACAGGTGTCCGGCAGTATCAGCGCGCTGCTGGTGAAGGACAACCAGTTCGTTCATGCGGGCGATGTGTTATTCCGCATCGATGAGACCCCTTTCCACATTGCGGTGCTCAATGCCCAGGCGCAGCTCGCAAAAGCTCAATCAGATCTGGCAAAAGCCAATAACGAAGCCGAACGTCGCCGACATCTGTCGAGGAATTACATCTCTGCGGAAGATCTCGATACCGCCAATATCAATGTAAAAGCCATGCAGGCCAGCCTGAAGGTTGCAGAGGCAACGCTGAAACAGGCCGAGTGGCAACTGACCCAGACCGTTGTCAAAGCTCCGGTGGATGGATGGATCACGAGCCTGTCGACCCGTGTGGGGGATTACGCCACCACAGGCCAGCCGGTCTTTGCCCTGGTAGATAGCCACTCTTTCTATGTTGTAGGTTATTTTGAAGAGACCAAGCTGCGGCATATCCGCGAGGGTGCGCCTGCCCGGATCACGCTTTACAGCGGTGCAGAAAAGTTACAGGGTCACGTTAGTAGCATAGGTCGGGCAATTTACGATCAGAGCGTGGAAACCGATTCTGGTCTGGTGCCTGACATCAAACCCAACGTACCGTGGGTGCGTCTGGCTCAGCGGGTGCCTGTTCGCGTCGAGTTAGAGCAACTGCCGAAAGACATTACTCTGGTCTCTGGCACAACCTGCACCGTCGCCATCGGATCGCGATGATGAACCTGGGAGCTTTCTCCTGGCGCAATACGCCGTGGATAAAAGCGACACGGCCGCAGTGGCGTTACGCGCTGCGTAACGGCATCGCCATGTGCCTTGCGCTTACGGTTGCCTATTATCTGAATCTGGATGAGCCTTACTGGGCGATGACCTCTGCGGCGGTCGTCAGCTTCCCTACCGTCGGGGGCGTTATCAGTAAAAGCCTCGGGCGCGTGGCGGGTAGCCTGCTGGGTGCGACCGCTGCACTGCTTCTTGCCGGCCATACCCTGAACGATCCCTGGCTCTTTCTGTTAAGCATGTCGGCATGGCTGGGGCTGTGCACCTGGGCCTGCGCCCATTTTACCAACAACGTTGCGTACGCGTTTCAACTGGCAGGTTACACCGCAGCCATTATCGCCTTTCCGGTCGTCAACGTGCTGGATACCACCGAGCTATGGGACATCGCCCAGGCACGCGTATGTGAAGTGATGGTCGGCATTCTGTGCGGCGGCGTCATGATGATGATCCTGCCCAGCACCTCGGATGGCACTACGCTTATCACCGCCCTTAAAACGATGCACGCGCGTTTGCTGGAACATGCCAGCCTGCTCTGGCAGCCTGATAGCAGCGATAACATCCGTCTAGCACACGAAAAGGTCATCGGCCAGATCCTGACCATGAACCTGTTACGCATCCAGGCATTCTGGAGCCACTACCGTTTTCGTCGCCAGAACACGCTCCTGAACTATTTACTGCACCAGCAATTGCGGATGACGAGTGCGATCTCGAGCCTTCGCCGGATGTTGCTGAACTGGCCTGCGCCGCCAGCCCATACCCGGGAAGTTATCGAGGCGCTGCTCGCCGCCCTTGCGCGTCCGGATGCCGATATCTATACCGTGGCCCGCATTATCGCGCCGCTCGCCCCAACGGATGAATATGATTACCGGCACCGCGCCTTCTGGCAGCGTCTGAACTATTTCTGCCGCCTGTATCTGCGCAGCAGCCGCTGGTTAAAAGCCGTCGAAAATGCCACGCCCGTCACCGAATTTTCCGTTCCCGGTAGCCCAGCTCTGGCGCGCCATACCGACGCAATGGAGGCGCTGTGGAGCGGTTTTCGTACGTTTTGCGCGTTGACGGCCGTGGGCGCATGGGCCATCACCACCCAATGGGATGCGGGCAGTGCAGCCCTGACGCTTGCGGCAATCAGCTGCGTGCTCTATTCCGTCGCCGCTTCCCCGTTTAATTCCCTGACGCTTCTGCTGCGTACGCTGGTACTGCTGTCGCTGTTCAGCTTCGTGGTGAAATTTGGTTTGATGGTGCAGATAACCGACCTCTGGCAATTTCTGCTGTTTCTCTTCCCGCTGTTAACCACCATGCAGTTGCTCAAACTGCAAATGCCAAAACTGGCCGGTCTGTGGGGGCAGTTGATTGTTTTTATGGGCTCATTTATCTCTGTAACGAATCCTCCGGTTTACGATTACGCTGATTTTCTCAACGATAACCTGGCGAAGATCCTCGGCGTGGGGCTGGCGTGGCTGGCTTTCGCCGTGCTACGCCCGGGCTCGGATGCGCGTAAAAGCCGCAGGCATATTCGTGAGCTGCGCAGGGGTTTTGTCGATCAACTGAGTCGCAGCCCGCATCTGCGTGAAAGCGAGTATGAATCGCTGGTTTACCATCATGTCAGCCAGCTGAACAACAGCCAGGATTCCCTCTCCCGTCGCTGGCTACTGCGCTGGGGCGTGGTGCTGCTGAACTGTTCGCACGTGGTGTGGCAGCTGCGTGCCTGGGAGACGCGTTCCGACCCGCTTTCGCAGGTCCGCGATAATTGTATTTCCATGCTTCGCGATGTGATGAGCGAGCGCGGAGTTCAGCAACGCCCCCTGAGCGTCACGCTCGCCGAGCTTCAGCGTATTTGCGACGCTCTGGCGCACCACCATCAGCCTGCGGCCCGCGATCTGGCGTCCATTATCTGGCGGCTGCACTGCTCCCTGTCACAGCTTGAACAGGCGCCGCCACCCGGAACAATTGGCGATCAGATCACGCCGCAGGCATAGCGCGCCCCGCCGCCGCCAAGCGGTTTAGGTTGATCGGACATGTTATCGCCGCCCACATGGACCATCAGCGCCTTGCCTTTGACCTCGTCAATCTTTTTCAGCCGGGGCGCAACAACCGGATCGGTGGCTTTACCGTCGTTATTCACCACCAGCACCGGCAGATCGCCGAGGTGCCCCATACCTTCCGGGCCTTCATGCTTACCAGAGTTGTGCGGATCCAGATGCCCCCCAGCGGCCTCAGCGGCTGAAGGTTTCCCCTCTTTCATTGCAGGTTGACAGCTGCCTTTGGCATGAACGTGAAAACCATGTTCACCGGGTGGAAGGGCCTTGAGATCGGGAGCAAATTCCAGCCCTTTATCGGTTTCGGTGATTTTCACCGTCCCGATGGACTGGCCTACTCCCTGAGAAGTGACGAGATTCATTTCAACTTCTTCGCTGGCTGCCTGCGCTCCTGCGCAAACAACCAGCGTGACCACTGCCAGAGCAAAACGCTTCATATGACCTCCACGGGTTATTTTTTGCACCTTAAGTCTATACCAGAGGCGCAGATTTCACCGGAAAGTCAGACTCCACGCACTCAGGGTACGTCGTAGCCCAGAGCCGCCTTGCGGATGCGGAACCACTGCTGACGCGACATATCCAGCTCTTCAGCCACCAGCGCAGCGCGGACGCGCTCAATTTTGCCGGAGCCGATAATCGGCAGCGGTTTAGACGGCAGGCGCAGGATCCAGGCGTAAACCACCTGCTCAATACTCTCCGCATTCAGTTCGCGGGCCACCGTTTCAAGCTCGTTACGCAGCGGCTGGAAGGCCTCATCGTTAAACAGGCGGCCGCCTCCCAGGCAGGACCATGCCATTGGACGGATGCGCAGCTGTTGCAATTGGTCGAGCGTGCCATCCAGCAGCAGCGGCTGATGAACAGGCGAAATCTCCACCTGATTCGTCGCCAGCGTAAACGGCAGGCGAGACTGCAATAGCGCAAACTGTGCCGGGGTGAAGTTAGACACGCCAAAATGACGCACTTTGCCGCTCTGGTGTAGCGTCAGGAACGCTTCCGCAACCTCATCCGCATCCATCAATGGATCGGGACGGTGGATCAGCAGCAGGTCGATACGATCGGTGGCCAGGTTGACCAGTGACTGCTCAGCGCTTTTAACGATATGCGCGCTGTCAGTGATGTAATGCCCAAGTGCATGCTCCGGTTTTGCTGTGGTGGCAATACCGCATTTGGTCACAATCTCCATACGTTCACGCAGCGCTGGCGCACGCTTCAGCGCTTCGCCAAAAGCGGCCTCGCACTGATAGCCACCATAAATATCAGCGTGATCGACGGTGGTGATCCCGAGATCGAGATGCTCTTCTATAAAGTCCGCCAGCTGGACCGGAGACATATTCCAGTCCATAAGGCGCCAGTAGCCCATAACGAATCGGGAGAATTCCGGGCCCTGCGGGGCAAGGGTAATACGCTGAACCATAACATTTTCCTCAAGGAAGTCATGTCACCAGTATACGCAATTACCCTGCTAAAACAGTGAAGGTTGCTGAGGTTCTTCGGTTTCAACCGCTTTGTTTGCACGAATTTTGCGCAGCAGACGTTGTCGGCAGAGCCGTAAGACCTCCTGCTTTTGCGCGTCGCTGAAATTTTGCCAGTTAAAACGTTCATCGCGTGTGCGCATGCAGCCACGGCAGTATCCTCGTTCATCAACCTGGCAAATACCCCGGCACGGGCTCTGGACAGGGAAAAATTCCAGTTGCTCTGCCACACCTACCTCCAGAACGTCATTATTCCCTACAGTGAAGACCCTAAATGGCCTGCATGCAAGGAGTGTCCGTCACAAACAGGGCATTAAGGTTTCGCTAATCTTCCCTTCTTATACTCGCCGCATTGATATAACGAATGGTCTGGTCATCATGTGGCTCACTAAAAAGTTACACTGTAACGATACGAAATTTACCCTCGCCTGTGCGCTTTTCTTCACCGTGTTCAATGCGCTGTTTATCCAGCGCAGCTGGTCAATCATCGCACCTGCCCGTCTGCACGACGTGCTTTTTGCCGCCAGTGTGCCGCTGGTTCTGTTCTGCGGCTGGGTCATTGTTTTTAGCCTGCTGAATATTCCCTTTATTCGCAAGCCGCTCATGATTGCCCTGACCATAGGATGCGCCGCCGCGACCTGGTTTATGTACACCTATGGCGCGGTTATCGATCAGAACATGATTGTGAACGTGTTTGAGACTAACTCCCAGGAAGCGACAGCCCTGGTAACGCCGCAGCTGATCCTGTGGCTGGCCGTCGCGGGTCTGGTCCCTTCCGTCATCTTAGCCCTGACGCGCATTCGAACCGGAAAATGGTGGTATGCCCTGCTAACACGTTTCGCCGCTATACTCGGTGCGCTGCTGGTGATCATTCTCGTCGCGGCAGTGTTCTATAAAGACTATGCTTCGCTGTTCCGCAATAACAAAAGCATCGTCAAAATGGTCACTCCGGCGAACTACGTGAGCGCCGTTGTGAAGTACAGCAAAATGCGCTGGTTTGCCGGCGACCAGACGCTGGTCCGCATTGGCGAGGATGCCCATAAAGGGGCGCTGATTTCCGGCCAACGTAAGAAAACCGTGCTGGTTTTGGTGGTGGGCGAAGCCTCCCGCGCTGCAAACTATTCGTTAAATGGTTACCCCCGTGAAACCAACCCCGAGCTGAAAAAGCGGGATGTCATCAACTTCCCACAGGCCTCCTCCTGTGGCACGGAAACCGCCGTTTCCGTCCCCTGCATGTTCTCCGGCATGACGCGAAAAAAATATGACGCGGACCTCGCCCATCATCAGGAAGGACTGCTCGATGTGCTTAACCACGCCGGGTTCAACCTGCTGTGGCGCGACAATGACGGCGGGTGTAAAGGTGCCTGCGACCGCGTGCCGCACACGGATATGACCCAGTGGAAACTGGATCAGTTCTGTAAGGACAAATCCTGTATCGATGACGTCAACCTGTACCGCCTGGACAACGTGCTGGACGGAATAAAGCAGGATACCGTACTGGTGATACACCTGATGGGCAGCCACGGTCCGGCTTATTACAACCGTTACCCGGACCGCTTCCGGAAATTCACCCCAACCTGCGATACCAATGAAATTCAGGATTGCGATCATCAGTCGCTGATCAATACCTATGACAACTCGATTCTGTATACCGATAGCGTGCTCAGCCGAACCATCGACGCGCTAAAAGCCCGGAAGGCCAGTATGAACACAGCGCTCATTTACCTCTCCGATCACGGCGAATCGCTGGGCGAAAGCGGAATTTACCTGCACGGTACGCCGTATATGCTGGCCCCGGAGCAGCAAACGCATATTCCGTTTATGTTCTGGCTCTCCCCGGACTATGCGAAAAACTTCGGCGTAAACACGGATTGCCTGCGTAACCATGCTGCAAAAGAGGCAGTTTCACAGGACAATTTGTTTGCCACGGTTCTGGGCATGATGGACGTGAAATCAGTGGTTTATCAGCCGCAGCTGGATATTTTGTCGCAATGTCGTCGCTAAGCGGGCTTGCATTAGACCGAACGGTCTATTAGAGTAAGGGCATGAGCAGACATACAGAACACGATACACGAGAACATTTGCTGGCTACCGGCGAGCGCCTTTGCATGCATCGCGGGTTTATCGGTATGGGGCTGAGCGAGTTATTAAAAACCGCTGAAGTGCCTAAGGGATCGTTTTATCACTATTTTCGATCCAAAGAGGCGTTTGGCGTAGCCATGCTGGAGCGGCACTACGCCAGCTACCATCAGCGCCTGGCAGCCCACTTCGCCAGCGGCGAAGGTGACTACCGGGATCGTGTTCTGAACTACTATCAGGAAACGCTGACGCAGTTCTGTCAGCAGGGCATCATCAGCGGGTGCCTGACGGTAAAACTGTCTGCCGAAGTGTGCGATCTCTCCGAAGATATGCGCACCGCCATGGATAAAGGGGCCAGCGGCGTAATCGCTCTGCTGGCTCAGGCGCTGGAAAAAGGCCGCGATGAAACAACGCTCTCCTTCTCCGGTGAACCGCTCACGCAGGCGCAGGTGCTCTATTCCCTCTGGTTAGGCGCCAACCTGCAGGCAAAAATGTCTCGCAGCGCCGTGCCGCTCGAAAGCGCGCTGGCGCATGTGAAAAACTGTATTACCGCGCCTGGCGTGTAGCCGGCGTTTTTATTTACCCTTTTACTAGTCGACTGGTCTACTCAGGAGCCATTATGTCCGCTGAAAAGCTATTTACCCCACTGAAAGTGGGTGCCGTTACTGCCCCAAACCGCGTGTTTATGGCCCCACTTACCCGTCTGCGCAGCATCGAGCCGGGAGATATCCCAACGCCATTGATGGGTGAGTATTACCGTCAGCGCGCCAGCTCGGGCCTGATTATTTCCGAAGCCACGCAGGTTTCTGCCCAGGCTAAAGGCTACGCCGGTGCGCCGGGTCTGCACAGCCCGGAACAGATCGCCGCGTGGAAAAAAATCACCGCAGGCGTTCATGCTGAAGATGGCCGTATTGCGGTTCAGCTGTGGCACACCGGTCGTATCTCGCACAGCAGCATCCAGCCTGGCGGTCAGGCGCCCGTTTCTGCCTCTGCCCTGAATGCGAATACCCGCACTTCCCTGCGCGATGAAAACGGTAATGCTATTCGCGTCGACACCACCACGCCACGCGCGCTTGAGCTGGACGAGATCCCGGGTATCGTGAATGATTTCCGTCAGGCCGTCGCCAACGCCCGTGAAGCGGGCTTCGACCTGGTTGAGCTGCACTCTGCGCACGGCTACCTGCTGCACCAGTTCCTGTCACCGTCTTCCAATCAGCGTACCGACCAGTACGGCGGCAGCGTTGAAAACCGCGCGCGTCTGGTGCTTGAAGTGGTAGATGCCGTGTGTAATGAGTGGAGCGCAGATCGCATTGGTATTCGAGTTTCCCCAATTGGTACCTTCCAGAACGTCGACAACGGTCCGAACGAAGAAGCGGATGCGCTGTATCTGATTGAAGAGCTGGCTAAACGCGGTATCGCGTATCTGCACATGTCCGAGCCGGACTGGGCAGGCGGCAAACCCTACAGCGAAGCCTTCCGACAGAAAGTTCGCGAGCGCTTCCACGGCGTGATTATCGGGGCGGGCGCTTATACGGCAGAGAAAGCCGAGGATCTGATCGGTAAAGGTTTAATCGACGCCGTGGCCTTTGGCCGCGATTACATTGCGAACCCGGATCTGGTTGCCCGTTTGCAGAAGAAAGCCGAACTGAACCCGCAGCGCCCTGAAAGCTTCTATGGCGGCGGCGCGGAAGGTTATACCGACTACCCTTCACTGTAATCCCGCTTTGTACATTGATAGCGGCGACCTTTCGCCGCTATACTAAAACATCGTTTCTGTTCAAAAAGATAATCCATTCCACTGGTTAATGAGGAAATTATGCGCCTACTTCACACCATGCTGCGCGTTGGCGACCTGCAACGTTCCATCGATTTCTACACTAACGTTCTGGGCATGAAGCTGCTGCGCACCAGCGAAAATCCGGAATATAAATACTCTCTGGCGTTTGTCGGTTACGGCCCGGAATCTGAAGAAGCGGTCATCGAGCTGACCTACAACTGGGGCGTGGACAGCTACGAGCTGGGTACGGCTTACGGCCACATCGCGCTGGAAGTGGATAATGCGGCTGAAGCCTGCGAACGTATCCGCAGCAATGGCGGTAACGTCACCCGTGAAGCCGGTCCGGTTAAAGGCGGCACCACCGTGATTGCGTTTGTTGAAGATCCGGACGGGTATAAAATCGAACTGATCGAAGCTAAAGACGCTGGTCGCGGTCTGGGCAATTGATCCCGCAGGGCGCACTATGCGCCCGTTGTTTTGCTGCATCCCCTCTCAAAATTTGCCATAATGCGCACTGCTTTTTCCCCCTTGTAAGAGACCCTGATGTCCGATAACGCTCAATTTACCGGTCTGTGCGACCGTTTTCGTGGTTTTTATCCCGTTGTCATTGATGTAGAAACAGCCGGATTTAACGCTAAAACCGATGCGCTGCTTGAAATTGCCGCCATCACGCTGAAGATGGATGAACAGGGCTGGCTTGTACCGGACACCACGCTGCATTTCCACGTTGAACCCTTTGAAGGCGCAAACTTACAGCCAGAGGCGCTGGCCTTTAACGGTATCGATCCGACAAACCCGCTGCGCGGGGCGGTAAGCGAATACGAGGCGCTGCACGCCATTTTCAAAATGGTGCGCAAAGGCATGAAAGAGAATGACTGTAGCCGCGCCATCATGGTGGCCCACAACGCTACGTTCGATCACAGCTTCACCATGGCTGCCGCCGAGCGCGCCTCGCTAAAGCGTAATCCATTCCATCCGTTTGTGACCTTCGACACCGCCGCGCTGAGCGGCCTGGCGCTGGGGCAAACCGTGCTCTCTAAAGCCTGCATCACGGCGGGTATTGCGTTTGACGGCACTCAGGCGCATTCCGCGTTATACGATACCGAGCGTACGGCGGAGCTGTTCTGTGAGATCGTCAACCGCTGGAAACGTCTGGGTGGCTGGCCGCTGCCGATGGGCGACGAGGCCGATCTTCAATCGTAGACTGGGTAATCAACAGCCCCACAGGACAAAAAAAAGCGACCAACATAATGTGGTCGCTTTTTTATATCCGCAGAAAACTTATTCTGCGTCCGGCTCTTCGGTTTTATACTTCGCCGCAGTCTCTTTGATCAGCTGTTGCAGTTCGCCGCGCTGATACATTTCAATCAGAATATCACAGCCGCCAACCAGTTCACCGTCAACCCACAGCTGTGGGAAGGTCGGCCAGTTTGCGTATTTTGGCAGCTCAGCGCGGATGTCCGGGTTTTGCAGGATATCAACGTAAGCAAAACGCTCACCACAGGCGGACAGCGCCTGAACCGCTTGCGCGGAGAAGCCGCAGCTTGGCAGCTTCGGAGAACCTTTCATGTACAGGAGAATCGGGTTTTCAGCGATCTGGCGCTGAATTTTTTCAATAGTGGTGCTCATGTCTTGCTTCCTTTAACTTCTGTTACGGCATCAGTCTGACATTGTAGCGGGTCAGGCCGACATCGGAAAATAACATTTTTGTCACGTCTCATTATTTTATCCGCTATCGCGTAAAGTTGCATTGATAATGACGTTTAAGGCTGCGCGCCGTGCGGTTTTGCTTAAGGAGCGAACAAGAGTGCGACAGAATGGTGAATTTTTTTGCACTTGCTAACGAAACACATTTTTTGAATGAAAAATGCTATTAACTTATTCCGATTTTATGGATTAGAATCGACTGGTTTTGTAAATCTCATGCGGGTATGTATTTTGGCTCGCACTTATCAGGGGACTGCCCAGTGGCGCGGATAACTAAAATCTCGATGACGCTCTGTGCTTTACTGTTTACCACACTCTCATTTACGCCAGCGGCGAACGCCTCCGAACAGGCGCGGCATTCTGCTGTACAAAAAACGCATCTGGCAAAAACCACAGAACGTAAGAAAAAAACCACCAGCAAAACAGTAAAGAAGAAAACCACCGCTCACACCAAAAAGACCGCCTCCAGTAAAACCAAAACTCTCCGTTCCGGCACGCACAAAACCACCCGCACGACCGCCAGCCTGGTGAATGATAAATGCACCGTGCGCAAAGGCCATAAAACGAAATGCGCCAAAGTGACGAAGCTGGCTGACGTGCATAAAGCGCGTATGCAGAAAGCGCAAAAAACGGCGATGAATAAACTGATGGGGCAAATAGGTAAACCATATCGCTGGGGTGGCACCTCTCCGCGCACCGGTTTTGACTGTAGTGGGCTGGTTTATTATGCCTATAAAGATCTGGTGAAGTTTCGCATTCCACGCACCGCCAATGAGATGTACCATCTGCGCGACGCCGCGCCTGTAAACCGTGGCGAACTGCAAAATGGCGACCTGGTGTTCTTCCGCACCCAGGGACGCGGCACGGCCGATCACGTTGGGGTGTATGTGGGTAACGGTAAATTTATCCAGTCACCGCGCAGCGGTCAGGACATTCAGATCACCTCCCTCAGTGAAGATTACTGGGTGCGCCACTATGTGGGTGCGCGCCGAGTGATGACGCCAAAAACCATTCGCTAGACCCTGCCCTGCCGCCTCCGTGGCGGGGTAAGTTCCTCTTTTGCATACCCTTTCAATTTGCTATTCTGTCCTTGTTGTCTGTAGGGTTATTGGCAACGTATAAAACTATAAGGAGAGTAGCAATGTCGTTCGAATTACCTGCACTACCGTATGCAAAAGACGCCCTGGCTCCGCACATTTCTGCGGAAACCCTGGAGTACCATTACGGCAAGCATCACCAGACCTATGTCACCAACCTGAATAACCTGATCAAGGGCACCGATTTTGAAGGCAAAACGCTGGAAGAGATTGTGCGCAGTTCAGACGGTGGCGTATTCAACAACGCCGCTCAGGTGTGGAACCACACCTTCTACTGGCACTGCCTGGCTCCAAATGCAGGCGGAGAACCTACCGGTGAGCTGGCCGCAGCGATTAACGCCGCGTTCGGCAGTTTCGCGGATTTCAAAGCTAAATTTACTGACGCAGCCGTTAAAAACTTTGGCTCCGGCTGGACCTGGCTGGTAAAAGAGGCTGATGGCAAACTGGCTATCGTTTCCACTTCTAATGCGGGTACCCCTCTGACCACCAGCGCAACGCCGCTGATGACCGTGGACGTATGGGAACACGCCTATTACATTGATTACCGTAATGCGCGCCCGAACTACCTGGAACATTTCTGGGCACTGGTTAACTGGGAATTTGTTGCGAAGAACTTCGCCGCATAAGGGACACGCAGAAGGGGCAACCCTTCTGCGTTTTTATTTATTCCGCCGTACACACCGCTTCTGGCTGTTTACGCCCGGACATCAACACCAGCAGCAAGCCGAGTGCGGCGATGATCGCCCCCATCACCGGCACAAAGCTGTAACCTAAACCACCGGAAATCACCGCCCCGCCCGCTGCGGCTCCCAGCGCATTTCCCAGGTTAAACGCACCGATATTCACGGATGATGAGAGCCCCGGCGCCTCATGCGCAACACGCATCACGCGCATCTGCAACGGCGGCACCACGGCAAAGGTTGCGGCGCCCCACACCACCATGGCAACCGCGGCGCCCACTTCGTTACGCGCCAGCCACGGGATCGCCACCATGATGACAATCAGCAGCGTTAAAAAACCTTTCAGCGTCCCGCTGACGGAGCGGTCGGCAAATTTCCCGCCGAGATAGTTGCCAATCGAGAACCCGACACCAATCAGCACCAGCATCGCGGTAACAAAGAGTGGCGTTGCGTGGGTAATGTCGTGCAGCACCGGGGAGATATAGGTGTAGAGCGTAAACATCGCCCCTGCCCCCAGCACCGTGGTGAGCAGCGCGGACAACACCTGAGGACGCATCAGCACCGCCAGCTCTTTACGTACTTCCGGACGCTCACCGGCACTCCCTTTGGGCAGCGAGAAGAACAGCGCGACCATCGCGACCACGCCCAGTCCGGCGGTTGCGAGGAAAGACATACGCCAGCCGATGGCTTCTCCCAGCCAGGTGGCAGCGGGAACGCCGCCGATATTAGCGATGGTGAGGCCCATAAACATAGTGGCTACCGCGCTGGCCTGCTTATGTTTTGGCACTACGCTTGCTGCAACAACCGAGCCCAGCCCGAAGAAAGCGCCGTGGTTCAGGCTGGTCAGAATACGGGAAAGCATCAGCGTGGTGTAATCCGGCGAAATCGCGGAAAGCACATTTCCGAGAGTAAAAATTGCCATCAGGAAAATCAGCGCATTGCGTCGCGCGCGGTGCGAAAGCAGCAGCGTCATCAGCGGTGCGCCCACCATCACGCCGATCGCATAGGCGCTAATCAACATACCGGCCGCAGGGATAGAGACGTCCACACCCCGGGCGATAACAGGCAATAACCCCATCGGGGAGAATTCAGTGGTGCCAATCCCAAAAGTGCCAATCGCCAGGGCCAGCAGGGGAAAATTGATTTTCATGAAAAGACTCCGGATACCGTGCCGTTACCCGGCACAGACTAAGAAGGCAAAAGCATGACATCAATCACAAAAAATGAGAAGTTAACATTTTGGCAAAAGATTTTTGCCGGAGAGGTAACAATAGCGGCAAGGGAGGGAGAAGACTCTCCCTCCACCTAAATCAGTGCAGCGCAGCGGTTAAACCACCCGCAACAATCAGGGCAAGAACAACAATGGTGGTAAACAGCGAAAACTTCAGATCGGTACTCATCAATTTTTCTCCTTTTATTCACCCTACGAAAAGTGAGCTTGCTCATTTTTACACAGTTCAGGTCAAAAATCTTCCAGGATTTAAACGGATATCCACTTTACCTCTTCCCCTTTTCATCAAGATAGGACAAAATTCCACGCTAAATTTATTAGCGTACCGGCCACTGACCCCCTCCTGACGTCCTGTGTCGTTTTCCCGGCGTGTCGCAACTCATGTTTGCGTAATAAGGGTGAGAGAAGGCAAACGTTTACCTTCATTTTTTTCAGGAGCTTAGGATATGGTCTGGAGTGACATTTAATGGCAACAATTAAAGACGTAGCAAAACGCGCAAACGTTTCCACTACAACCGTATCACATGTTATTAACAAAACGCGTTTCGTCGCAGAAGAGACGCGTAATGCCGTTTGGGCGGCAATCAAAGAACTGCACTACTCGCCAAGTGCGGTCGCCCGTAGCCTGAAGGTTAATCACACCAAATCGATTGGCCTGCTGGCCACCAGCAGTGAAGCGGCTTACTTTGCTGAAATCATCGAAGCCGTTGAAAAAAACTGCTTTCAGAAAGGCTATACCCTGATTCTGGGCAACGCGTGGAACAACATTGAAAAACAGCGCGCTTACCTGTCGATGATGGCGCAAAAGCGCGTCGACGGCCTGCTGGTCATGTGTTCTGAATACCCTGAGTCGGTGCTTTCCATGCTGGAAGAGTATCGCCACATTCCGATGGTAGTGATGGACTGGGGCGAGGCGCGCGCAGACTTCACCGACTCTGTTATTGATAACGCCTTTGAAGGCGGCTACATGGCCGGGCGTTATCTGGTAGAACGCGGGCATCGTGAAATTGGCGTGATCCCGGGCCCGCTGGAGCGTAACACCGGTGCTGGCCGTCTGGCCGGTTTCATGAAAGCGATGGAAGAGGCGCTGATCACCGTGCCGGAAAACTGGATTGTTCAGGGCGACTTCGAGCCGGAGTCGGGCTATCGCGCCATGCAGCAGATCGTCTCCCAGCCGCATCGCCCTACCGCTGTGTTCTGCGGCGGCGATATCATGGCAATGGGCGCGCTCTGCGCGGCGGATGAACTCGGCCTGCGCGTTCCGCAGGACATCTCGGTGATCGGCTATGATAACGTTCGCAACGCCCGTTTCTTTACCCCGGCGCTGACCACCATTCACCAGCCGAAAGATTCGCTGGGTGAAACGGCCTTCAATATGCTGATGGACAGGATCGTCAACAAGCGAGAACAGTCCCAGTCCATTGAGGTCCACCCGCGCCTGATTGAACGCCGTTCCGTTGCCGACGGTCCGTTCCGCGACTACCGACGTTAATCTCTTTATGGGGCCAGCTACGCTGGTCCCCGCAACCACTCCCGGTTCAGCGTTTCGCTGTCTCCCAGATAATCCAGCAGCCAGGCCATGGCGGGCGAGACGTCGTTTTGCTGCCACGTCAGACAGCATGCAGCATCCGGGAAAGGGTTTTCCAGCGTCAGAGCCACCCACTCTCCCGCGTCGATGCGCGGGCGCGCAAAATGCACCGGCACCATGCCAACGCACAGCCCCGCGCTCAGACAGGTGGCTGACGACTCCCAGTCCGGCGCAACCACGCGGCGCTGATTATCCAGCAGCCAGGTAATGCGCTTGGGCAGCGAGCGGGAGGTATCTTCCAGCACCAGCGAGGGCCAGTTGCGTAAGGTGTCATCACTCAGCGGCCCGTCCAGCGCCGCCAGCGGGTGATCGCGCGCGACCACGCAGGTCCAGCTCAGCATGCCCATGTCGCGAAACGCGTAGCGCCCGCCAACCGGGATCGCCTGGGTTGCACCAATCGCCATCTCCGCCCTGCCGTCCGCCAGCGCATCCCATACGCCGTTGAACACTTCCTGCGACACACGCAGTTCGACGTCGGAAAAATGACGATAGAAATCGACGATCATCTGCCGGGTCCGCTCCGGCTTAACGATGTTATCCACCGCGATAGCGAGATGTCCGCGCCAGCCGTTGGCGATCTGCTGGCACTGCTCACGGGTGATCTGCATTTTTTTGATAACAGACCGGCCTTCCTTCAAAAACCACGCGCCGGCAGGCGTGAGCTCCACGTCGCGATGACGCCGCTCGAACAGCGGGACTGCCAGCCACGCTTCCAGCTGGCGCACCGTATAGCTGATAGCCGAGGGAACGCGGTGCAACTCCTGGGCGGCACCAGTAAAGCTGCCGTTACGCGCCACGGCATCAACCACTTCAAGGGAATAATCTGACCACATCTTTAGCCTGCAAATTTTTTGAATGCACCCACCAAATATTAGCGTTTCACAAGCCGCTTTGCACTCCCTACACTCTGCGCCAACGTACACCTGCCTCCTCAGGAGAAAAAAAGTGCAACCCAGGAAAGGATTTTTAGTCTGGCTCGGCGGCTTAAGCGTGCTGGGCTTTTTGGCGACCGACATGTATCTGCCCGCCTTCGCCGCGATGCAGGAAGATTTGCAAACTCCTGCCGCCGCCATCAGCGCCAGTTTGAGTTTATTCCTTGCAGGTTTTGCTTTTGCGCAACTACTCTGGGGACCGCTCTCTGATCGTTTTGGCCGTAAGCCCGTTCTGTTGCTGGGACTGGCGATTTTTGCCGTAGGCTGTCTGGGCATGCTGTGGGTCCGCGATGCCGCCTGGTTATTGGTGTTGCGCTTTATTCAGGCGGTCGGCGTCTGTGCCGCAGCGGTCACCTGGCAGGCGCTGGTGACCGATTACTACTCCGCCTCACGCACTAACCGCATTTTCGCCACCATCATGCCGCTGGTCGGCCTGTCTCCGGCACTCGCCCCGTTACTGGGCAGCTGGATCCTGGCGCATTTCGACTGGCAGGCCATTTTCGCCACGCTCTTTGCGATCACGCTGGTCCTGATGCTGCCCGCGTTCGGGCTTAAACCTGCGCATAAAAAAGAGACGCATCCGGACGCGAAGCCCATCACCTTTACCTCTTTACTGCGGTCGAAAGCCTATCGCGGTAACGTGCTGATTTATGCCGCCTGCTCTGCCAGCTTCTTTGCCTGGCTGACCGGTTCGCCGTTCATTTTGCATGACATGGGCTACAGCCCGGCGGCTATCGGCCTGAGCTATATACCACAGACCATCGCCTTCCTGGTGGGTGGCTATGGCTGTCGCGCCGCGCTGCAAAAATGGGAAGGCCAGCAGATGCTGCCCTGGCTGCTGGTGCTGTATGCGCTAAGCGTGATTGCGACCTGGGCTGTCGGCTTTATTCCCGGCGCCGGGCTTGCAGAAATTTTGATTCCGTTCTGCGTCATGGCGATCGCTAACGGGGCCATCTACCCTATCGTTGTAGCCCAGGCGCTGCGTCCATTCCCGCAGGCGACAGGCCGCGCTGCCGCGCTGCAAAATACCCTGCAACTTGGCCTGTGCTTCCTGGCAAGTCTCGTGGTCTCTGCGTTGATTGCAACCCCGCTGCTCACCACCACCAGCGTGATGCTGGTCACCGTTGTGCTGGCAGGATTGGGTTATCGCATGCAGTCCTCCGCCCATCGCGAGCAGAGTGAAAACGCGCAGACAGAAACGTCGCACGCCTGATTACGCGGGAAACTATGTTAAAAACCAGTGATTAGGTTGCTAACAATTTTCTGTTGAATCACCAAATTTTGCGGCCTATACTGAATTTGGTTCGATTAAATACGATAAATATTAAGTGTTAACGGGAGCCGGAGCGCTCCCGTTTTACCATGGAAGGCATTTCGGCAAGGGTTATCTCCCTTCCTCTGTTCTACGTCGGATATTAGCCTCGCGGGCATTTACCGTGAGATTTCTCACAAACCAAAAAAGCGTCTACGCTGTTTTAAGGTTCTGATCACAGCAAGGTGATGGAGAAGCTATGAGTTCATCGTGTATAGAAGAAGTCAGCGTTCCGGACGATAACTGGTCCCGGATCGTCAGTGAACTGTTGGGACGTGCGGGCATTACGATTAATGGCTCATCCCCCTCCGATCCCCAGATTAAACATCCCGATTTTTTCAAACGCGTGTTACAGGAGGGATCGTTAGGGCTGGGTGAAAGCTATATGGACGGCTGGTGGGAGTGTGAGCGGCTGGATATGTTCTTCTCCAGCGTTTTACGCGCCGGTCTTGAAAATCAGCTCCCTCGTCATTTCAAAGATACGTTACGTATCGCTTCCGCCCGCCTGTTCAATCTGCAAAGTAAAAAGCGCGCGTGGATCGTCGGTAAAGAGCATTATGACCTGGGCAACGATCTGTTCAGCCGTATGCTCGACCCGTTAATGCAGTACTCCTGCGGATACTGGAAAAAAGCGACAACCCTGGAAGAGGCGCAGCAGGATAAGCTACAGCTGATTTGCGATAAGTTGCAGTTGCAGCCCGGCATGCGCGTGCTGGACATCGGCTGTGGTTGGGGCGGCCTTGCCTGGTTTATGGCGAAACATTACGGTGTCAGCGTAGTCGGCGTCACGATTTCAGCTGAACAGCAGAAGATGGCACAGGAACGGTGTCTGGGTCTGGATGTCGATATTCGGCTTCAGGATTACCGCGACCTGAATGAGCAGTTCGATCGGATTGTTTCCGTGGGTATGTTCGAGCACGTGGGGCCAAAGAACTACAAGACTTATTTCGACGTCGCCGACCATAACCTGAAGCCTGACGGAATTTTCCTGCTACACACCATCGGCTCTAAACGCACCGATAACAATGTGGATCCCTGGATCAACAAATATATCTTCCCGAATGGTTGTTTACCCTCTGTTCGCCAGATAGCGAACGCCAGCGAACCGCATTTTATTGTGGAAGACTGGCATAACTTCGGCGCAGATTACGACACCACGCTGATGGCCTGGCATGAACGTTTCCAGGCTGCATGGCCTGAAATCGCCGACAACTATTCGGAACGATTCAAACGGATGTTTAGCTATTATCTGAATGCCTGCGCGGGTGCGTTCCGCGCGCGGGATATACAGCTGTGGCAGGTGGTGTTTAGTCGTGGGATTGAGCACGGCCTGCGCGTGGCCCGCTGAAAAATAACCCCGGGTAACCGGGGTTATTTTTTATTCTTCTTCCACGGCCTTTATTATCGCCGCCTCTTTCGCCGCCAGCACGCGCTCAACGGTATCCACGACCGCCTGGGTCTGCGGATCAATTTCGATATTTACGCGCTGCCCCAGTTTTTTTGCGCCAAGCGTAGTACGTTGCAGCGTTTCAGGAATTAAATGCACGCAAAAACGCGTTGGCGTCACTTCACCGACGGTCAGACTAATCCCATCGATGCCAATAAATCCTTTATAAAGGATGTATTTCATTAATGACGGATCCTGCACCTTAAACCAGATTTGACGGTTATTTTCCGAGGTCACGATTTTCGCCACTTCTGCAGTGGTCATAATATGGCCGGACATCAGATGCCCGCCAATCTCATCGCTGAATTTCGCCGCACGTTCAACGTTGACGGTATCCCCCACCACCAGCTCACCCAGGTTAGTGATGCGCAGCGTCTCTTTCATTAAATCAAAGCTTATCTGGTTACCGTTAATTTCGGTCACCGTCAGGCAGCAGCCGTTATGCGCTATCGACGCCCCGGTTTCAATGCCGTCGAGCATATATTCAGGCAGCTCAACTACGTGAGTGCGGAAATTCGGTTTTTCATCAATGGACACCACTTTGGCAGTGCCCTGCACAATACCAGTAAACATGCTTACAGCTCCTGTTCATTCCGAACGGCGATGACACCGTATAATCCCACCACAATAACAGTTGAAAAAACAGGTTGCCAGTGATGCGCAATTTCTGGCGATTTTTTCACTAGATAATTAGTTAAACCCCGCTACAATAGCTGGCATCCCTCTGTTTTTTCTTCTTGCTGCCAGTAACGGCGGCCTTTTTAGTCTCTCAAATAACTACAATACAAAGGTGTACACGTGCAGAAGTATATGATCGAAGCGCGTCAGTTATTGGCACTGGCCATACCGGTGATCGTCGCGCAGGTAGCCCAAACCGCAATGGGATTTGTGGATACGGTAATGGCCGGTGGTTACAGCGCCACCGATATGGCCGCCGTGGCGATCGGAACCTCAATCTGGCTCCCGGCCATTCTGTTTGGTCACGGCCTGCTGCTGGCGCTGACGCCCGTTATCGCGCAGCTTAACGGCTCCGGTCGACGCGACCGCGTAGCCCATCAGGTGCGCCAGGGCTTCTGGCTGGCCGGGGGTGTCTCCGTCCTGATTATGATCGTCCTGTGGAACGCCGGGTATATTATTCGCGCCATGCATAATATCGACCCGGCGCTGGCAGATAAAGCAGTCGGTTATCTGCGCGCCTTGCTCTGGGGCGCGCCCGGTTATCTCTTCTTCCAGGTGGCTCGTAACCAGTGTGAAGGGCTGGCAAAAACCAAGCCGGGCATGGTGATGGGCTTTATCGGCTTGCTGGTGAACATTCCCGTGAACTACATCTTCATCTACGGTCATTTTGGCATGCCGGAACTCGGCGGCGTGGGTTGTGGCGTGGCGACGGCTGCGGTGTACTGGGTGATGTTCGGCTGTATGCTCACCTACGTTAAACATGCGCGATCCATGCGCGACATTCGTAACGACACCGCCTTTAGCACGCCTGACTGGTCGATGATGAGCCGCCTTACCCAACTGGGTCTGCCCATTGCGCTGGCGCTGTTCTTTGAAGTGACGCTGTTTGCCGTTGTCGCCCTGCTGGTCTCGCCGTTAGGGATTATTGACGTGGCAGGCCACCAGATCGCCCTGAACTTCAGCTCTTTGATGTTCGTCCTGCCGATGTCCCTTGCTGCTGCGGTGACGATTCGTGTGGGCTTCCGTCTGGGGCAAGGCTCGACGCTGGATGCGCAAACGGCAGCCCGCACCGGGCTGGGCGTCGGCGTCTGCATGGCAGTCTGTACCGCGCTCTTTACCGTGCTGTTGCGTGAGCAAATTGCCCTGCTCTATAACGACAACCCGGAAGTAGTGACTCTGGCCTCGCACCTGATGCTGCTGGCGGCCATTTACCAGATCTCTGACTCCATCCAGGTAATTGGCAGCGGCGTGCTGCGTGGGTATAAAGATACGCGTTCCATCTTCTTTATCACCTTTATCGCTTACTGGGTTCTGGGCCTGCCGAGTGGGTATATTCTGGCGCTCACGGATCTGGTGGTGGATCGCATGGGGCCAGCCGGATTCTGGATGGGCTTTATCATCGGCTTAACGTCTGCAGCCATTATGATGATGCTGCGCATGCGCTTCCTGCAACGTCAGTCGTCTGCGGTAATTTTGCAACGCGCTGCGCGTTAATGACACAGTAGCCGCCGGCTGGCGGCTACTTTCTCTTCACTTTGCGCGGTAATGAAGCAATCGCGTGAAATCAGAGAGAAAAATGCATTTTCCCTCTTGCCACCTTGGGGCTGTGCCGCTAATATTCGTCCCCGTTGTCACCGACAACACAATGCGTTCATAGCTCAGTTGGTTAGAGCACCACCTTGACATGGTGGGGGTCGTTGGTTCGAGTCCAATTGAACGCACCATTATGCGTCTGTAGCTCAGTTGGTTAGAGCACCACCTTGACATGGTGGGGGTCGATGGTTCGAGTCCATTCAGACGCACCAATCAGTTTCCTCGCACATTTCATTCCCGTTCAGCCTCGTGCAGGGGCAGCAAACCTTTTAAGCACATCGAAAGTGACCTCCAGCCCGCGCGTGCCGCGAAAGAGCGGAATGGCATAAGACATTTTTTATCCGTCCAGGCAAAGCATTGACGACTTCAAAAAATGGAGCTGGAGGCGGTCCTGGTGCAGCAGCAAGAAACCGTTACAGCATTCGCGACTTAAATAGCCAGTAGCCAGAAAAGCGCCCCATCAGGTTAGCAAAACGCCCGGCGTTTGCCGGGCGTGAAAACAACATCAGTCAACGATTACGGCTTATGTTCAATCGCCGGGTTGTTGTTGATGGCGATTCGCTGCGGTTTCTCTTCTTCCGGAATATCCTGGTGTAATTCAATCGCCAGCAAGCCGTTTTCCAGCGAAGCGCCGGTTACTTTCACATGTTCCGGCAGACTATAGCTGGCCCGGAAGTCGCTGCGGCTGATACCCCGATGGATCCACCCTTCTTCACCGTTTTCGGTTTTCTCCTCTTCACGTTTACCGCTGATATTCAGCTGACCGCCAACGGTTTCAATTTCCAGTTCGCTCTCTTTCCAGCCCGGCACGCTGAGCGTCAGTTCATAGCGGTTATCACCCACCCGCCGGATATTGTAAGAAGGCGTGGAGGGCAACGGCGTACTGCCGGTTAGCTGGCTAAAAAGGCGATCGATACGGTTAAAACGGTCCGCAAACAGAGAGTCGGAGAGATCGTTCAACATGGGAAAAGCTCTTAGAGTCATCATGTACCTCCTGAACAGTAAAAAAGAATATTCAAAAAGTTCATGTCTTACGGGCAGGTATTCCTTACCCGCTTTCTATATGAGGTTACCGCACAATATTTCAACCTCAGGAGCCTGCAAAATGTAGCTGGAACCTAAAAAACGCAACGGGCCGTTAAGCCCGTTGTTCGTTACATCATCGCAGTTCTATTACTCTCGCCCGCTCAGCCTGCTTTCGGTAGTGGTCGTATCGCTCCCGGAACCATGCCTGCTGTTCATAACTCATATTGCCGGTCACGGCATCGATATCAACTGGCTGGCCCAGCGCGTTCAGGTGGGTTTCCACCTGCAAGCGTCTTATCAGTTCGAATAACAGACAAAGAACGTTTTCACTGGCGGATTAATACTGATTTCCTGAACAAATGGGTAAATGGGTGAATCCGGGCTTGTTGGCCATATAGAGAGGGGCGCATGTAGGTTGCCGCGGTTGTGTATCGAACTGCGCATTGTTATCTACAACACGCTGCTCCTGGCCTTTCACGGCTATTCTCTTTTTCGTCTGCACTTTCCTGGCGGAGGGCGAGGGTTTTACCTGCCGCGGCAGTTCGGAGGCACCATAACCTGAACAGAATCGCTTCGACTGACTCAGACTTCCGTCATTGCAGACAAAACGGCCATCCGATGTACAGTGTGCTATGCCACCTTTTGAGCCAGAGCAGGGCTGTCTTCCACGGGCGGCATCAGCCTGCATGTTAAAAAGTACACTGACCGTAAGAAGGAAAATTTTCATTTTCATATCTGTATCCATGATTGACGTCATCATACTCAGGGTATATCCCCTCAGCCATTGACCTTTTTGCCAGATAAAATGTAATGATTCACGGCTAAGAAATAAATTATTAATATTTCAGTACCCGCCACAGCACAAGTGCTAAATCAATCCACTGAAAAATAACTCTTTAATGTATCTTTTCTGACCAGGATAAAATAAATGTCCGGTCGTTCATGTTGCCTGCCCGCCCAATTTACCTGAAGTGGATATTTTCGCAGGCGAAACTCTGCAATAGGCATCCTTGCGATGTCGGTAAAAGATGCGGAGGTGGTTATGCGTGCTGAATTTCAAAATTGGCTCACACTCTGGCGGTATTATCCAGATACTGCTGTTGTTTCAGATGACGGATTAATACCCTGCCCTCGGGCATAAATTCCGTGCCGTAGCGCACCAGCCCCACCCCCTTCAGCTCCGCATCAATGGCGTAGCGGAGTTCTCCGGGCTGAATCTGTTCCTGCATCACCACGTTAATCCGGCTCAGGCGCGGCTCATATTTCAGCAGCACGGCCGACAGTGTGGTAATCAGCTGGTGGGCGGTCCCGGGCATTCCCTGGAGGATTTTTGTCATATCCGGCAGGCCGTAGTCCGGCAGGTGGGTCAGCGTACCGGCGCGACAGTTGAGGATACGCTGCATGTTATCCAGCACCGACATAATCAGCTGGTTCTCCTCGCTTACGCTGTGCAGGTCAAGCCCGCCGGCGAAGTTGCCGTACAGCATGTCATACAGGGACGGACGCGGCATCATTCCCCCTCCAGCGGTTTCAGCGTCAGGCGGTTATTACTGACTTCAATAACCCGCGCCTTATCCGGGTCAAGGTCGTCACGGGTCAGGGTAATACGCCAGGTATCGTTTACCTGATCCGGTGCCATAAACATCCCCGCCACCGCCACAACCTGCGCGCTCTCTTCCATCGGCATATCCAGCGTCACCGATTCGCCAGGGCGCAGGCGAATATCCTTTTCCGCCACCAGGTCGGCTTTAATAGCCTGACTGTCACTGGCGAACAGTGACGGATAATCAGTACTGTCAAACGCCTTACGCTCTTTAAGCTGGTAAATACGCACCACCGTTGCCAGCGACGCCCCTTTCGCGTTGTTGTTCACCCCTTCGCGCGTCTGAATATCCAGATGCAGGGTTTTCACCTGTCTGTAAAAAATGGACTTCGTGACGGCGACGGTGCCGTCCGTCACTTTCTGCGTCAGCCCGCAGCCGGTTAACAGGGTCGCCAGCGTGAGAGCCAGAGTCTTACCAGCGGTAATCGCCATCTTCATCGTTCTTCCTTCGCTGAATGTTTTCCCGGACGCGCTGAAAGCGTCCCAGGTGAATGGTGATAATGTTGTTTCTGTTCTGTTGCGCATTAAGTGGACGCAGCACCGCCGTGCGCCCGACCTGCGCGGTCTGTTCCGCATTGCAGGACAGCCGCGCATCCGGCAGCAAATGTCGGGCAACGCATAACTGCATCCGTACATCCAGGTGCGCGCCCAGCCACACGTGTAGCAGCGCCATCAGATCGGCATGCAGGTCACCGCCCGGCAGCCAGCCCCGGACCTCTTCAGGGTTGTCGGTGGAGAGACGCAGCAGCACCTGGCCGTTCACATCCGTGGCGTGCGTGCCCATCACCGGTCGGTGCTTCAGGCTGACCAGCTGGCATGTACTCATCGCAACCGGCTGCTTCAGCGGGATACGGCAGCGGTCGTGGTGGTACACCGTTGCGCGGGTATCCGGCGCCAGCAGCCGCACCAGAGCTGCCATCCCCTCCGCCGTCCGTCCCGGCAGCATCATCACCGGCAGCAGCGCCAGAAATCGCGACAGCGGCGTACCGGCTGTCTGAGCGCAGCCGGGTATCCCTAGCCCCGCCAGCCCCAGCAGGTATTGTGACGTGTTGTCAGCGCCTCCGGCCTGAAAGGTGGCCGGGTACGAATACTTTCGCCAGATGCGGTAATACTGGGTAATCAGCCGGTGACTGAAAATATCCAGAAAATCCTGCGTCGCGTCGTGCCCTTCCCGTCGCTGAGCGATATCGTCGGTGTAGTGGGTCGGCAGCGGCGACTCCACGCCGTACAGCCCCATAAAGGTGACGCGCACCGACGGCGGCAAGTGCGGATGTTCCGGGTCTTCCATCCCCCGGATTTCACCGGCCGGAAACCCCATCCCCGGATGCGGGCGAAAACGCACCGGCTCCTGCCGCACCCGCCAGTCGCTGCCGGGCACCGGCATCTCCGGCTGGCTCTGTTCCAGCAGCTGGCAGAAGCGGTAAAAATTCATATACGGCAGCTGGTGCCGTACCTGCGCCATCAGCCGGGCAGGCGCGGACTGTGATTCTCTTTCCAACGGATACATTTCCCTTCTGGCTGAACAATCAGCGTGAGCTGGTTAAACTGGTTCATATCGGCATACAGGGCAAAAAAACGGTTGAGCAGTTCGCCAAACAGATGGATATCGCCCTCTCCGGTAAATCCATTGCTGTCGAGCGTCACCTCCACGTCCAGCCCGCGCAGCAAAAAACCGTCCTCAAAGCGCTGAGTGCGATGGTGCCTGACATCCAGGATGGCATCGAGGCGACGGTTGTTCATCTCGTCGTCCCGCCAGTTATAGAGCGAGAGTGTGCGGCGCAGCACCTCAGCGCTGCTCATCATATTGAGAAACCGGGAGCCCAGATGGCTCATCACCCGCCAGTGGAAGCGATCCTCCGCAGGCGGGTATGCGGGCAGCGTCGGCTTGCACAGATTACGCACGGTGAGGGGCGAGTCATAGACCTGTTCACAGCGGTCCAGCAGCGTGCTCTGCAACGCCCGACGCGGTAACTGGCCGTTGGTGCCAGTGATGCGCAGCGAGACCGTTTCCCGCTCCAGCATCCGGTCAGCTTCCCACTGCTGGCCGCCCAGTATCAGCCAGGTATCGTGCATACCTGTTACGCCCCGCTTCACGCGGGTGTGGTAATACCGTTCCGGTGCGTGACGACGCATCATGCCGCCCTGATGGCGAAAACTGGCGAACGGCACATAGTGCGCTTCGCCGGTACGCCCGGAGCCGTTGACGCTGTCCACCGAGTAAATCTCGGTATGCCCGTCCTGAAGACGTTTCGGGCGCAGCAGATATTCACTCTCCAGCCCGCTAATGGTCAGCGGGTCAGCTTCCAGGGTGAACAGGTTTATCACCGGCACGCAGTGCAGGCGCAGGCTGCTGTCTGTTACCGGTAAATCGCTCTGCCATACCTGGCTGAACACCACCTCGATATCGAAGTACGCCGTACCCGCCGGGAGCGTGATATTTTCCAGCCCGTTAAGATGGACGAACATAAACTTTTCGCGAAAGGTGAAATACTCCAGCAGCAACTGGTAACCGCTGAAGGCGCTGTCGCCCTTCGGCCACAGCCGGTCTTCCTCAGCAAAACCGCCCGGCGAGAAATAACCATCCAGTGCGATCCGCTCCGTCTGCCCCGGCAGGCGAATGTACAGCGCCGCCTGACGTTTTGTCAGCCAGAGGTGCAGGCTGCTGCCCGTCACCCTATCTTCGCCAAGATACAACGGCAGATGCCGGAGGTCAGTCTGCGGCCAGTCCGCCTGCGTACTACAGGCAAAACGCACCCGCAGGAGCGAACGCCCGTCAGGCTCCGTGGTCATAATGACCTTCTCCACCGCGAGCGGATTAAGCGTCAGATCCCGGGTGGTGCGGTAGCGGCAGACAGTGTTTTTAGGACCGACCGGGCGGGAGCTGATTTCCAGCCCGGCGGACAACGTTTCCGCCATTTTCATCGCCGGCACATCCGGCGACAGCACCACCACCGACAGGGACGGGATGGTACGCAGGTAGTGCGGCCACAGCATGCTCACCAGACTTTCGGTCAACTCCGGCAGGTCGTCATCTATCTTTTCGCGCAGACGTCCCATGAAGAAGGCGAAGCCCTCAAACAGCCGTTCAACATACGGGTCAGGTGTGCCCGCCTTGTCCAGGTCGAGCATTGCCGCCCGGTCGGGGTGCGTCTGCGCGAACTCTTTCGCCGCCTCGCGCAGGTAGCGCATTTCAGCGTCAAAATAACGCAGGGTTAAATCTTCCATAATTTTCCGGCTATTAATGTACAGGAGGATGGGTGATGAGCCTTAATACACGCAGTGATATTGGGAAAAATACAATATCCGCAACGGCCGTGAAGGGTGTTAACACGATGTTTGTTGCCAGTCGCAGAGGATGAAAGTGAGTTGAGTCTTCTGTAGAATAAAATTCCACATTATGTTTTTTAACCAATTTCTCGCTATTATTAAACAGACTGTCGTTCTTATCTCTGGGAATAATTACCCCTTCCAGGCGTATTTGCTTAACATACCTTCCACCCTCATTCCAGAACCCCGTTTTTTTAAGGTCATCAATATCCTGAGTGGTAAGGTTGCTGTCGCTTTCATTAACCTGCAGTACAAGCGCATCGGAAAAATGCATGACAAGGTCATTTCCATGCGGCATATCCAGTTTTAGCCTTAAACCATCAAATTTCTCATAACCGGTAACCAGCGTTACCTGTGTGGATAGTTTATCCAGCGCAAGTAACTCTTTTGCCCCTGTCGTTAATATATAGATGTTTTTTTCACCCTTGAAAGCGACACCATCCCGAGGTATTTCTACCCTGACCTGTGTCTTTCCCTGAATAGCCGAAGCAGAGAGATTTTCATAATAAAACGCAGCGGTAACCTCGTCTGAAATCAAAGTACGTTCTTTTATCTTTGTGTCAGCAACACTGTTTTCTCCCCAAAGAATTGCTGTACAGCCTGAAAGCTGAATAAATATAACCGACAATATTATTTTCATAATCAAATGCATGATTGTTGTATATCCCTAATAATAATTTTTTTTGTTACGTTTGTTTAATTATCCGCACTACACGGTAGCTCTGGCAGCGTCAGTTGCAATCAGCCCCGCCAGCAGATGTTCCATCTCCGGATTCAGGCGTGCTTTATATGTATTATTACGTCCGGCCCTTCATACGGAGCAGCTTCAGGCGGTGGGCTTTGACCTCAAACAGCAGTTCTGGCGCCCACTGCGTGAGCGTGATGGCGCGGCCTGGCAGGCTGTAATCAGTGTATGAACGGATGCCATCAGTACGTTTCCGTGGGGTCGGGGTCATCAGCCAGGGGGTCAGCGGCAGGCTCGCTGACGGTGAATATCTGCAACGGCAGGTTGAAGTTTCGCAGCTTCAGCAGGGCCAGCGGGCCCTCTCCCGCCTCAGTGCGCAGGGTGTAGTTTAGCGGTCTGCCATCCTGCGCCTGCCACGTGAGACTGTAACTGCTGCCCGTGCCGGGGTAAGCGCTGACTGACGCCTTGTCCAGCAACCTTATCCATCCCCATGTCCCGGACATATCTGCATACTGCCGGGTGCCGGCCTGAGTGCTTATCCAGCTTAATGCCGCACCCGGCGCTTCGGTGTCCGCAGGCCAGTTAAAACGCTTCCAGGCAGGCATCTGGTTCATATAAGTCAGCTTCTGGCTGTCGATAACCAGCCGCGTCTCCATGATGCCATCCGCCGTTCCCGGGCGCAGTTCAAAGAACAATCCCGCCTCTCCACGTGTGAACACCACATCTGAAATATGGCTCAGGGTATCAACCGCCCTGAGGAAAGCCGGATTGAAAGTCAGCCCCTGGGCGTTGATGCTGTCCGGCACCCAGTGACTCCCCTCCCTGTGCAGCACGCCGTTAAGACGAGTCTGCAGAAACCGGGTGATGCGCCCGGAATCGGCATTGAGGTATCTGGCCAGCAACGGCAGGGAGACCTCGCTGCTGACATCTTTAAACGGATACCGCCCGCCAAAGGCGCTGTTCCAGTCATCCACCACGGCGGTCTGCCACTGTGCATTCAGGCTTTCAGCGGCGGGTTGCAGCACCTGCTGCCAGGCCTGCTCCATGGGCCGCACAAACATCGTCTGCCCGAAACCGCTCCATTCCTGCCCGAGCCCCGCTGCCACCAGACTGCCGTAGTCGCGGGTCTCGGTTAAGTCTACCGCCTTTCCCTGAAACACCGTCTGCGCAAGCAGCCGGGTCATGGCCTGCGGATCAGCGGCGTTGGTCACCTGCTGTAGCCGCAGGCGCACCTGGGTGACGCGGGTCAGATACGTCTGCAGGCTCAGGTCGGTATTTCCGCCGCCTTTCTGCTGGCTGTTAATCAACGCCAGTGCCGGGCCGAAGGTCGCCTCCAGCGGACCGCGCGCGCCGCCGCTCTGGTCAATGGCCGGCTGTTTATCGCCACCGAGCAGATTTTTTGCCGATTTCACCAGCGAATCGGATATCGCCTCGCCGGTCTCACCGGTACGCCCCTGGATATTCAGGGTGTTCATCAGTGCCACCAGCGGTGACTGGCGCACATCCGCCATCAGGGTGAGCTGGTCAATGGCGTCGGACAGGGTCACTGCCCGTTGCCAGCGCAGACTGTTGAGAAAATCGAGCCAGGCGGTACTGAAGTCGGCAAAATAACGTGCGGTGAGTCGCTGCTTCAGGGCTTCCGGCGAGGTCTGCTGCGTGGCGGGCTGTCTGCTGTCGCTCAGCACCCAGTCCATCTCCTCGCAACGTTCATTCACCACCTTATCAATGGCAGGCTGTACCGCCTCATCCCACGCCTGACGGGTGAACATCCCCGGCACTACCTCATCGGTGCTGAACAGGCTTGCGGCGTCGGTGTCGCCGGTCATGTCCGTCAGGCGCATATCGGCATACTGGTTCGACACTTGTGAGAGCATTTTCTGATAGAGTGTGGATTCACTGTTTCGCACCCCCATCTGGCGAACCAGCAGCGTACGCGTCTGACTGACCAGCATATCGTCAGCATGTAAGCGCCACTGCGGGTGTGACACCAGACTCGCGGCATAAAGAGCGTATAGTGCCGGGCCGCTGCCCTGCCAGAGACCGTTTGCCACACCAGCACGCCGTGGCCAGTCGCGCATCAGCGTGGCGGAAAACCAGGCCGCATCCATTTTCTCCGGCCGCGAGAGCATCAGGTAGAGCCTGAGCCGGTCGTAAACCGATTTTGCCATGCGCTCACGTAACGGACTGTCCGGTGGCAGCTGTACAAAGGCCTGGAGCTGTTGAGTGAGGTGTTCCGCCGCCGCATCGCGCAACAGCGGCAAGGCGCTTTCACTATAGCGCGGGAAGAGCGCCGCCAGCAGGGCATCGTTCTGGCTTAAGCCGCCGCGTACGTACCAGGGCACGCCGTGTTGTGCACGGTACTGTAAACGAGCAAGGGTTTTCTGGAGTTCAGACAGGGCGTGCAGACGCTTGCTCAGCGGCTGTTTCTCTGACACAGACTGCTGAACCTGCTCCTGCGCCGTCGTCACCAGGTCACGGTTGGCGACAAAGGAGACGGCCATGGATATGCCCCACAGCGCCATCAGCGCCGCCACGCCCACGCCCGCCATTTGCGTCCAGCTGATTCCGGGTTTACGCGGGCGCAGACCTGCCGGTAAGGCCTGTGTAGACGCCGGGATGGCGTCCCAGCAGTTGTCTTTGCCCCAGTGATGAGCAACACTGCGACCTGCCCCTGCTGAAGGCGGGCTGAACACCACGCCAGCCAGAGGCAGCGGGCGGTACGGGTTAAGCAATACTGATAAGGGTCCGGTCAGCGATTGCGGCTCGCGGTTTAGCTGGTCAGCCAGGGTGAGTAAAAAATTCTGCTGTGGTTTGTCGCAAATCTGCTGAATACCCTGCGCGGTGAGGGGCGGGATCAGGTCGGTTAGCTGGCGGGCCAGTGCTTCAGGTTTACAGGCCGCTGACAGCTGGCACCCCACCGGCTGGGAAATCCGGCCCTGCAGCTCTCCGGCTCGCGGATGCAGCGACCAGACATACAGCGGCAGTTTCCAGCCCAACGCATCACAGCGCCCCTTCAGAGCGTGGGACAGGGCATCCATGGATTCTGGAGTCAGCGGCGCTGGCGGCTCAGCATCTGAACCCGCGAAGCGGTCAAACGCAGAGGTCACCCACACCACGCCATCCACCGGGCGGTGGCGCAGTTTACGCAGCGCGGTAAGCCAGGCGGCGTCCGCCGGTGCTGCCGGGTCACCGCCCCACAACAGCAGCGTCCCCTGATCTTCCTGCCAGAGTTCCTGGGTGAGTTTTGGGGTGAGCTGTTCGACGTCGGCAACGCTGCCGGTGACTAGCAGGATGCGGAGTTTGCGGGGCCAGGCGCGGTCATAATTATGACGCAAATACAGACGCATATTTTTTAACGTTTCTCTGTATTTTTCCCTATCAACTAATTGTTTGTCTTCGTACCGAAGACTTTTACCTGACAATTCCCTCAGCCGCTGCAAAAAACTTATTGAGATCAACCAATTCCACAACCTGTGAAATAAATCGTCGCAGAGCAGAATTAAAATACAAATCCCTGCCACTGTCAGCGATGCTGTCAGTTTCTTCTCAGTGGTAAACTGATGAACAAAAGGGTTTTCAGTCCAGATGAGAAATCCCCCCACAACCGCTATCAGCAGGATAATTAACCATGTACTGAGGCGCTTTTTCTTTTTCACATCACTATCCTTTGCGTAAGATTAAGCCGGACGGACAATTACCATTTGTGTGGTTTCATCACCAACCATCAGCCACTGGGTTTGCTCTGAAATCACCGCATGTTCGCAGGCGCAAATTAACGTGATATTTCCTACCGCCGCCCCCGGTCTGCCAAAAGTATCCTCCAGTACCATCTCTCCTTTTTTTTCAGACAAGAATGCCAATTTATCCATTGCAAGAAGAGCCGCAGTCAGTGCGCTACCTTTTACCTGAGCTCGCCAAAAGAACCAGGGCACCGCTGATGTTATTTTTCCCCAAAGTGCAACATCCGCTACAGCCTCTTCCGTTTTTGCGATCACCACCGGGCGATGTATCCACATTTGCGGCATTACACGATAACAAGTTAGCCATGCCGGAGAGGCCAGCAGCAGCGCTGATACGGACTCTGCCTCTTGGTCACGCGCTTGCAGAAATAAATTGATTTCAACAGAAAGAACAAGCGCCTCGTCCCTCCTGTCCAGCCAGCCATCAAGCCACATCAGCCCACTATTATCAGTACTGACAGTAATATCATTGACAGCATATGACGCTGGGAAAATCTTTCGCCAGATGGTGAGGATGTGCTCATTGTTCAGCACACCATCATGATGAATACGAACGAACAGGTTACCAGTAAACTGAACCAGTTCAGCGTGCAATTGCCCGATGACGCTTGCCAATATTGATTCCAGTCGAGTCTGGTAATTTGCTTCAGTGAATAAGGTTACTGATGGAAAAATTACTGATGCCGTTGTTAACGTCGACTGAATGGCTGGTGAATAGTGCGTCTGAAGTCCACTCCCGCCTTGTAAAAGCGCGACAGCAAGTTTATTTCTGGCAACTGGTGTGACGTAACTCATTCCAAGCACACCCACGGCCTTCTGTCCCAATAAAATTTTTTCTTCATATAGTTTTTGATATAAGTGGTTCCACCATAGCACTCGATCTCGTTCATTTTCATAGCGGTGCAGCCGGATGATATACCCCATAATTCCAACGGATAAAGGCAGCATCAACGTACAAAACCAAAACCATTCAGACCGCGTAGAAAGGTGCTTAGGCCATAGAGCCAGCACTACTACCGCACCAGCAATCACACACAGAACAATCGTAAGCAGCCAACGGAATTTATCCGGAGCAACTGGCAAAGGTTCTTCTGCTGGGATTTTTTTTAGATCAACAGGCATAAATTAACGTTTTCCTGCATTTGGTAATGATGATATTAGTGAGCAACCACAACCGCAACGATGACCATGCAGAGCTATTGGCTTACCATTGATCTTTGAAGTTTCATCGCCTTCGATAATATATGTTTCACCATGTAGAGGGCAAAATACCTTATCCATAAGACAAGAGACTTCCAGGCCCATAAATTTCACACCAGAGCTACCTTCAAGCACAGTACCACCGTGTGTTGTTTTGTCATTGATACGAATAACACACTGCATATACGTCTCCATATAAACTAACACAACAATGAGCTACATCTTTGCATAGTAATCTTATAGCGGTGACTCATCGTAATCAGAGAGTTATGCCTTGCATTATCTGACCGGTTTCGGGCTGTTGACAACGCAACGAACCGCTTTGTCGCCTGGGAGATATCCCTCATTAGCAGGGTCTGAGTCGAAGCGGAATATCGTTGCGCCGCGTCTTGGTCCGGAGAAATCCTGTGAGCGGATAACTTTTGTGTAATTACCGTTACTATCTTTAAACACTGGTTTTTCAGGGCCCTGAGGGTCTTTTACTGGTGAGTATTTATAATAATCAGGATCATACCAGTCCTTTACCCACTCCCATCCATTACCGGCCATGTCATATATACCTAAGGGGTTTGGTGGATAAAGATCACCGGGCAACGGAGAGTAGAGTCCCAAAGACGTGCCCATTTTTTTTGCATATAGTTTGCTATCTTTTTCTGAAGCTACATTGCTTTTATCTCCTTCTCCAATTCGTATGGTCCCGTCATTGGTTGGAACAATTACAAATTGCCCACGACTACGCGCTGCATATTCCCATTGCGCTTCTGTTGGTAATGAGAAAGGTAAGTCAGTAATAGTAGACAGCCAGTGACAATATTTTTCCGCCTCATACCAGTCGACATGAGCAGGTGTATCGGGTGTCATATTTTTTTCCAGCCAGCGCTGTCCATTTCTGGTTTTCAAATCAACATTTCTTCCAGCTAAATTATTATAAGCCAAATAAAACTGGTACTCTTTGTTACTGGTTTTAAACTTACTTATCGAATAACTTGTCAGCTCGACTTTATGTAATGGTTTACTATGCTGATTTGCATCATAGGGTAAATGTTCCGGGCCGTATTTTTCGCCATAATCTCCCATCAGAAATTCACCACCCTGTACAAAGATAAGCTCGGCCTTAATCTCACCCACAAATTTAGAGAGTTCAGCGCTGCTTTTTGGGGAGGGTAGCACCAACTGCTTTTGCTGATCGCAGGAGATTAGTGACAAAACGGTAATAAGAATCCCCCCCGTTCTGTATAAAATCCTCATAACTGTTTCCTTATTTAACTTTTGTGTGTCGTTCCGGTATTATCTGACCGGTTTCGGGCTGTTAACTACGCAACGAACCGTTTTGTCGCTCGGCAAGTGGCCACTGTCTTTTGGGTCTGAGAAATACCGGGTTATGGTAAGGCCTCGTCTGGGGCCGGAAAAATCCTGGGAGCGAACAACTTTTGTATAATTTCCTTTGTAATCTTTATAGACAGGATTATCTGGCCCCTGTGGGTCTTTCAGTGGTGAGTGTTTGTAATAATCCGGGTCGTACCAATCTTTCATCCATTCCCAGCCGTTACCGGCCATATCATAAATACCTAAAGGGTTCGGTGGAAAGAGATTGCCAGGCAACGGAGAATATACCCCCAATGATGTTCCCATTTTTTTTGCATATTCCTTACTATCTTTTTCCGAAGCTACATTCCCCCCGCTTTTATCAATTTGTATAGTTCCATCATTAGTTGGAGCTATAACAAACTTTCCCCTGCTACGTGCCGCATATTCCCATTGAGCTTCGGTTGGTAATGAAAAAGGTAAATTTGTTATTGTCGCTAACCACTGACAGTATTGTTGAGCCTCATTCCAGTCTACATGCGCCGGAGTTTGTGGCGTCATATTTAATTCATCCCATTTTTTTGCACCGGGGTTTTCTTTATTGACTGTTCTCCTATACTGATTGTTGTAGGTCAAATATAACTGATACTGTTTATTACTGGTTTTGAACTTACTGATTGAATAAGCGGTGAGTTCAACTTTATGTAACGGCTTACTGTCTTGTTTACCATCGTAGGGTAAACCTTCTGGTCCGTATTGTTCACCATAATCTCCCATAAGGAATTCCCCGCCCTGTACAAAGATTAGATCGGCCTTAATCTCATTAACAAATTTTGACAAGTCATTACTGTTCTTTTTCGCTGGCATGACCGAGGAATTCTGCGGGTCGCATGACATCAGTGGTGCAACTGTCAGCATCATTAACCCTATTTTCACTAATTTTTTCATCTTCGACCTCCTTAAACTTCAATAATATTGTTGTCACTTACAGGACTAAATATTCTGGATTTGGGATAGAATTCATTATCCATTCTGTATAGTTTGTAAAATTCCGTATTGTTCATAGCGAGCGCGTATCCCCAGGAAGGCGTAACCTTTAACCTCCGATAGATCTTATCCATCTCATTATCTTTATTGAGACCTTCTTGCAAAAACTCCTTCAGCTCATTCATTTTTCTTTGGGCAACCATATATTTTAATGCTGAGTTCCCAGCGGCCAAATCACTCCCATCAGCGTTACAATGGCTAAATACCTGGAACCATTCACGTTGTGTTTGGATACTATCTAAGATAGTTAATATTGCTTCTTTGCGATCGTGATAAATATCCAACACAACACGATTATTCAGGTCAAAGTGGTCATTAAAACCATGGCGAGTTAACAAATAAATTAGAATACCTTTTGCTTCCGGCGTCATTTTAAATAAAACTTTCGGATCAGCCAAAATTTTTGATGCAATATCATTCCTTTTTTGAGAACCTTTCATTCCATCTTCAAAAAAACTGACTATCGCTTCGAAGGCTTCATTAATATCTCTAATAGTAATTTTCATGTTTTTTAATTGATTTTCAATTTCACTTTTCATTCCAGTGAGAAGCAAAATGCTGATCTTAGTAAAAGAAATAAATGCACGCTCGGAAATTACTTCCAAAAAAGAATAATCAAGGCCATATAATTGATAAACCAGCCAGTACCCAAAATCGTAAAGTTTGTCGTAGTCAACTTCTGCTTCAAAAGAACCTTTGGCGCCTGCACCTAAACACAGACTGGCAGCGATACTGAAACAGAAGCGTCCATTAATGAAATCGCACTGAAATTTTCCCCCTGCACCAGCCCCAACCATTCCAACAAATGCTTCTGAAATTGAGCAAAAGTCGACAAGTTTTGCAGCTTCTTTCGCATCATCGCCTTTTTTTCCCTGGTGCACCGTTAACTCGAGAGGTTGTAACCATTGAACGCCCCCTTTCATCTTGAATTCAGCACGCGCGCCGGCAAATATCTCTGCGCTTGCAGACGCGCCTTCTTCATTTTTTTCTCTTGCCTGATGAAACGCGGCACCTGTTGGAGAGTGTCGATCTCTGAAACGAGGCAGGCGCCCTTCGCGATCTCCCATTATAACCTGCTTTGTCCCAATGGTAGTAACCTGAAGTTGAGCTTCAACCTGGGCCGATGCTCCAGCAAAGCCGATAAGTGACGTCTCAAGATACATACGCCACATTCCCATATTGAGAACTTTAGTTTTTCCAGGAGGTGGCAGCATTTTCAAAGACCAGCCAATGCGATCGGGTATGTAAAATTTAGCACTGGCTGTACCCGATGCTACAGAAAGGACGGTGCTATGTTCACCTTTAATTGTTAATTTTCCTTTATAAGGGTCCCACTCTCCTGACGCACCAGTATTGGATGTAAAACGCAAAAATTGTGCACCAGCAGATACATCAATATTCTGACCAATTTCCTTTTCCAACACCACACTGCTGTTCCAGGAATCTGCCCAGTCACACAATGTCTTGTCTATTTTACCAATATCTTTGACTTCAAAAAATTTTATTCCTTTGCTTTTAGATTCTAGTTTTTTTAACTGTTCTTTAATTTTTTGCGTATTTATACTTTTAATATTGCCATTATTGTCACGTTCAAATATACTTTCTTTTCCAGTAGTACGATCTCGTCCTCGTAAACTTACCCGATGTATATCTCCAGTTCCAAAATTATCAATATACGATTTTTTTACATATACATAACGACTACCAATCCCGTTACGCCCTCCCTGATTTTTTTTAGTTTTTATCGGTATCAGTTCTGTTACCTCTTTATAACCAGCCCCTTTAGATTCAAAATCTCCTAGCGTTTTCTGTAAATCCTTTTTCTTATCTGCTAATTTTTGTTCTGCTTCTGATACCTTAGCTTCAAGCGAAGTGAGTTCAGCGGCTCTGTCGGGATGCGAAAGAACTTTTCCATAGGCTTCAATTGCCGCCGAATATATTTCATTTGCTTTATGAACTTCATCCACCAGCATCATAAGATTTCTGGCGTGATCATCCAGAGCTGATGCTATTTTCTCGTTAAGAAGAATTAGCTCTTCATTTTCGGTACTAAAATAAATCAATGTTGCTTCGTGATGTGCTACAACTGAACTTCCTTCTTTTTTATTCAGTGTCCCTTCAGCAACCGGAGTGTCATGTTCACTCATAAAAATCACCTCCTTGTTTACTCAAAAAACAATTTAATGGATTTAGGATCTACTCCGTAATGGCATTGTGTATAACCATTTTCGTCAGTCATACCTCTAAGCGTCACGCCATCCGCAGTTTCTATGCGATATGGTATTAATGCTTTAGGTTGATCGGTATTTTTATCTAATACCTGAAAACGTTCATTCATGGGGTATTTGAATTGCGGGTCCTCTACCATCATGGGTTGTAACGCCTTTTCGAGTGAAGATACCCCTCCCCATAAAATATTGGCGCTTTTAAGATCGATTTTCCCTGGAGCACCAATTTCTACAGAACCATTTTTTATTTTTATATATGCCCCGCCGGTACTGGTTAATGTTATACCCTGTGCAGCGTTCAATATTATTTCACTATTAACACTATTGAGAGTCATCGTTTTATCAGACTGAAGGCGCATTGCATCTGTTTGCGCTTGTATATCTACAATACCTCTTGCTGCAAATATTTTAATGCCCATCTTTTGCGCAAACAAGCTTATAGCTTCACCTGCTGCAACCGTCAACCTTTTGAAAATGCTCATATCAATATTTTCACCAGCCGTAGCCGTCAATGTGTGCCCGGACGACAGTTGAATATTTCTGGGTGTTGTTAATGCGATTCCTGCTGGCGCTGATGCCAGTATTCCCGCTTCTTTTAACTGATTCAGGGCCAGACTAAGTTTTTGTTGTGACGAACGATCGGCATCAAGAGCACCAGACACAGCGACACTTTGCGCTAATGCAGTGACTAATTCTAAAGCACTTTGTAATTGCGCAATAGCCGCGTTCATATCAAGAGTTTTGCCCTGGGCACTTGGTTGAACATCCCCACTAATAAAAATTCCCTTGCCACCACGTATCGCCCCCCATTTATCCGTGCGTAGTTCAAATCCTTCCCCCCGCAATTCACGGCTGGCATCCACATTGTGCCCCAGGTTCAGCTGCGTCTTGCCGCCGAAATCTGTGCTGAGTTTGATATGCTCCTCACCGCGCTTGTCTTCCATCCTCAGCTTGTTGTTCGTCGGCGTGCGGATCACATTCCGGGTGCTGTTCTTCTCCGTCACATGGTCAACATGCCGCGAGTCATGCAGCGCATGGGCGATATAGGGCCGGTCGGGGTCGCCTTCATGGAATGCTATCGCCACTTCCGTGCCCTGAATGAGCGGGAAGTGAAAACCGTACACGTCGCCGCCGTAGGGTTTGGCGAGACGTACCGGCATGCTCTCCTGACCCTGTCCTTTCTCGTCACGATCGGCGTCAAATTTCACCCGGTACAGTCCGGATGCATCCTGCCAGGCGTAGATATCGTTGGCTTTTGCGCTGGTTACGCGAGCCGTCATCGTCCCGGTTACCTTCGGGCGCGGCAGCGGTGCCGGACGCCAGCACACCGTTTCGCTGTACGGCACGCCCAAAATATCCACCAGAAGGGCGCTCTTGCGACTGGCAGTAAAATGCGTGCTGATAACCAGCACCGGTTCCTGTAAGACAGCAGGCAGGGTGGGTGGCAGGCCGTCGGTAATATTCAGCACCTGAGCAGGTGCCAGCCACGCCGCAGTGCTGTAGCCTGTGATTTGCGTCTGGTTTGCCAGAAAACGCTCGTGGTCCAGGCGGGCGTAAAAGTTAGCCGTTTCTGCCGTGGGGTCTATTTTGTCGCCGCGCGCCAGATGGCGCAGCCGGTAATGGTAGACATCACCATAGTTCACCCCTTCACCGTCTCCCCGGGTCATATCCGCCGGTGCCGACTGCAGTATGCTCTGTGCGTCACGGTGGTTGTAATCTTTCGTGGTGACGCTAGCTTCCACCACGTTATGGGTGATGTTCAGGCCCCACACCGAGTCAGCGCCGCTGTCGCTCATCCCGGACGGACTGTTGACTGGCAGGGTTTTACCAAATACCAGCGCCCGCTGCGCATCGGTAAAATGCACCACTTCTGTCTGCGCGTCTTCCTGGAGGGTAAACCAGTAAAATATCCCCACCTCCGCCAGCAGGCGCTGAATAAACGCCAGGTCACTTTCCTGATACTGGTTTATCTGCTCGCGCTTCGGGTAGCTCTGCTTGAGGTTAAATTCATATTCCCAGCCATGCAGGTTATGCTCCTGTAACACTTGTTCGACTACTTCGGGTACTGACTTATTGACAAAGAAACGGTGGCTGCGGTGCTGCTTATCCAGCAAAAACAGGAATGGCTTAAGCGTGATCAGGTACTGTGTCTGGTCGGCAGAGCCGGAAATGCGTCTGAAATGAGTAATGACACCGTGCACTTTTTTCTGTTCAGTCGGGCTCTCCAGTAACCCGCCCCCCATCGTAAGGGTTGCGGGTTTACACAAAAACCAGGCAGCATCAAGATGCTTGTCCGTACTCGTAAAAATGATGTCATACCTGTAAATTCTGCTCAGGCCTTCAATACCGCTGAAGTCTTCCACATCAAGTGGAGAAGGACAGGAAGGAATATCCAGCCTGTAGCGGTTCAGGGTTCCCGCCCCGGTTAAAACGTTTTGCAAAGAGTCAGTGAGATTCATAATTTTTCACTCCATGAACGAATCTAAGAGGCGATCTGCAGGAACCCTCACGTTCGCCTTGATCAGGCTGAACATCACTGTTGTCCAGCTCGCCGTACGGTCTTACTGCCTCCATGTCATTAAGCGGAATGTCGAAAATACACTCGCCGGCAATCTCTACCCCGGCGACCATTTTGCGCGGCGTATCCTTATGGCGCTCAGAGTGCAGAACGTATCTGACAATGAACTGGCCTTTATCAGGAAAATGATGGAATGAAGGTGGGATACATAGCTGGCCGTTCACAATACGAAGTGTGGGATCAAACGTAATTTGCCGCTCCCTGAACCGGGTTCCTCTTGGAACGATGGAAATACTTACTGGCTGGTAGTCCTCTGGCTCCGGAACGCTGAAACACACATTGTCGCCTCTTGTGCTGACCGTTGTTATTTCATCAGGCCGAATGTAATCCCCGTGGCCGGGGCAACCAGTCAGTACCGTCAGGCTGAGCAAAAAAGCATGCCTGTGGCGAAAGGTCATTGCTTTCACCATGGGAACCCCCGCAGCGTGCTGGTATACAGGTGGTGGATAACGGGCTCAGAAATGTTGCCGTCAAGCGTGACATCACCTGCTTTTCTCAGATCACACCATGTCTCGTATCCTTCAACCTGCAACGTAAAATGGTCAGCAATAATTTGTGCCTGCTGTTCCATGGGATATTCACTTAACAGACGTCCATCCAGGACATAACGGTAACTCACCGCCCAACTGACCAGCCCCCGCCCGATGATGTTCATTCCTTTTTCACGCTGCCAGACATGTGCCATTTCGTGAATAAAAAGATGTTGCAGAAAAGGTAAAGTCGACGCGTAATCATCCCTGTACCAGTGACGAAAATAAATCTCACCGTTCGGGGACATCGCCGTATTTTTATTCTGGAGGCCAAACGGCAGATAACTGTCATAATGGATCCAAACCTTATGGTAAGGGATCGTCGATTTGTAGACCGACTTCGCCAGAACAATCTCTCCTGAAGTCAGTAACCGCAGCGAACCTTCCTTTTCTTCTTTTTGATCCGCCTTTTTTTTATCGTGGATGGTCATCACTCATCCTCCTGCCGCAGCTCAATCATTACCCCTTCTTCCTCATCCCAGCCCAGCGTCAGGGTATGCGGCTTCTGCCCCGCCGCCATATGGCTCAGCAACTGCTGGCTCAGGACCGGCAGAATCTGCTGGTTCAGCAGCCAGTGCTCGGGCAGGATTTCCGCATGGGCGCGGGTCTGGCACAGGGACGCGTCCCCTTCCATCGCACGGGCACAGTAAGGGTTAAGACGGCGTAACAGGATGGCTGGATTTTCCATGAGACTCTCTCTTTATCAGTTCCGGACACGCTACCGCCCGTCGCTGTTCCCTGTTATTCAGGAACCCAAAGCGCATC
>OJJG01000006.1_pt1 | contig 162642 bp, 159 predicted proteins | sample 1596291 | NCBI WGS metagenome assembly OJJG01 (sample SAMEA4350149, study PRJEB24818) | metagenome | biome: human; feature: gut; material: faeces | place: Denmark | collected 2013-09 | reverse complement strand
GCCCGCACTCCACGCTGAATTATCAGACACCGTCTGAATTTGCAGCGGGCTGGAGAAAGGGTCATTCTGAGAATGAAGATTCCGACGTTACTAACTGAGTGTTGTATCTAATCGTGGGGGCAGGTCAGCTCGGCCCCTTATTAAGGCCTTAATAGCGTGGTCGTTCCTTTCACATCCTCTTAAACTGAGACATGCTGCTTTCACTGAAACGAAGGAGGCAACATGAAATCAACATTCAACTATCCAACACCACAAGAACGTTTACAGGTCCTGCGTAACTATGGCGAACCCCATGATCGCCTCGTACGTGAAAAAGAACGTCAGTGCATCACATCGATATCTCGTTCAACGGCTTGGAAACTGGAGCAAGTCGGTCAGTTTCCGTTGCGTAAGTCTATTGGGTTGAAGTCCTGTGGCTGGTTGTTAAGCGATCTGCTTTGCTGGATTAACGAACGTTAGGCTCCAGAGGTTTTGTGCATTTATTTTTTTGTTTTTTTCTGAATGCTCCGTGTTCATCCTGCTATTTCTGCAATTAATAGCGGAATGGCAACTTGAGCGAAACTTTTTAACGTGAATTTTATTAGAGGTATTGCATGTTTAACGCTCGTCCTTTTCCTATTGATTCGTTTCCTCAGATTATCAGAAATGCGGTTTGTGAAGTGGAACAGCACACGCAGGCTCCTCAGGCTTTGATTGCCGCATCGGTACTGGGGGTTATTTCGCTTGCATGCCAGAACCGTATTGATGTGTGCCGACTGAATAATCTGCGCAGTCCGGTATCGCTTTTCTTACTGACGCTGGCGGAATCTGGTGAACGCAAAAGTACTGTGGACAAACTACTGATGAAGCCATTGTATCAACTGGAAGAAGAATGGTTTGAAAAATATACCCATGACTTGGTTGTCTGGAGGAATGAAGAAACGGTTTTTAACATTGAAAAGAAAGCCTTGATGTCAAAACTGAAGTCAGATATTCGCAAAAATAAAGATCACTCGGCAACGAATGAACGTCTGAAAGAGTTTCTGGAGTCGCAACGTAAAGCACCTGTGAGGTTCAAGCAGATATTTAACGACGCCACACCTGCGGCTATTAAGGATTACCTCTGTGGTTACTGGCGCTCTATCGGTATTATGTCTGATGAAGCTGGTACTATTTTTAATGGTTATACGCTGAACGAACTCCCCTTTATCAACAAAATGTGGGATGGTGCAACATTTTCCGTGGAAAGGAAAAGCGAACCGGAAAAATTAATCAAAAATGCCAGGCTAACATTAGGATTGATGGTTCAGCCTGAGGTGTTTAAAGGTTATCTGCAACGTAAAGGTGATGCAGCTAAAGGTATCGGATTCTTCGCCCGGTGCTTGATATGTCAGCCTGATTCAAAGCAAGGTTCCAGAATTATCTCCAGTCCCGTTATTTCAAGCGAACATTTGCCGGTATTCCATCAACGACTGATGGAGATAGTTAACGAAAATATTTCCAGAGATAATCAAAATAATCGTCTTTGTCTGCGTTTCTCTATAGAAGCGGAAAGTCGCTGGATAGAATTTTATAACAAGGTGGAGTCAGATATGGGCTTACTTGGCACCTTAACAGACTTTAAAGACTATGCATCTAAGGTCGCAGAAAATACGGCAAGAGTAGCCGCTCTTCTGCATTTTTTTAATGGCAATGATGGCGATATACCTCTTTCTGCAGTCGAAGATGCTGTGAAGATAACTACCTGGTATGTGAATGAGTACATCCACATATTTTCTAAACCTCAAGAATTCACGCTGGCAATCTCGGAGGCGGATGAGCTGTATTGGTGGATAAAAAACCATTGTAATCGCCTTGTTGTACCTTATATTACTAAAAATACCATCCTCCAATATGGCCCTAATAAATTCAGGAATCGTAGTAAAGCAAATGAATTACTCAGTACATTATCCTCTCAAAATAAAATCCTTGTGGGAAAAAAAGGGAAAACCACATTAATAGCTATCGCTGGTTTGAACTCCTCAACTTCATTCTGATTAATTGTATTTAATTCAAGAGTAAAAATGAATAATGAGCCCAGTTCAGTTAATGGTTTGTTGTCATGATAGGTAATATATATTGGATCCATCACTTACTCCAATATCGATAAATAGGATACTATATGACATACGATAGTGAATTCGGTTCACACATATCCCTATATCGGGATAGAATCAAACAGGTTATTGATAACTCCCTCAACGAACATCCTAACTCAATGATTCTACGTGTTGATCTACATGACCCAATAGATACAGAAAATCTGGATAACCCATTCTTTCAACCCAGAATTGACTCTGGTGCTATATCTCGCTTTACCAGTGCGTTAAAAGCAAAGCTTGAACACGATAAGCATATTAAAACTCAACGGAAAGACTGGCCTGATACCCGACATTCTAATTTGCGTTACGCATGGGTCAGAGAATATACAAAAATTGGGAAGCGGCACTACCATTTGATACTGTGTTTCAATCAGGATGCTTATTATCATTTAGGTGATTACGACTTAAACCGTAACACGTTACGTACAATGATAACGACAGCTTGGTACAGTGCACTTGGCATCCCTATAGATAGCTCGGGGAAGTTAGTTAATTACCCGCCAAATGGCAAATACCTTCTCAATCGTAAAAGGGACAACTTTGAGCAGACTTATAGCGATTTGATGAATAGGGTGGATTACATGACCAAAGTAAGGACTAAAATAGTCGGTGACGGAGACCGTAATTTCGGCTGCAGTCGCGGGTAATTTATTTTTTACAACAATGGCCTTTCTTATGGCTGGAAAGGCCTGATTTGTTTGTATTAAGATATCGGTAATCTTTTGATGGTTGGAAGCCCGTCCTGGTAGACGACCTAGCCTACCGAAGATGTGAGTTATTCAAAAATGTCGCTTTCCCGCGTTCCGTAGACAAACGTACCTAAATCAATGTCGTCTAATACCGAGCGCGCGCCTGATAAACATCTGATCAACGTACCCAATCGATCTACTCCAAATGTCCTGAGTATCCCGAAGATACTGGCTCAACTCATCCACATCAGCCTCGTCGGAAAATTCCAGCAAGTCTACCAGTCGGTGTAACGTCTGAATGGGAATGCCAATCTCTTCTAAGGCATTGACACCTGGTGGTAGATGGAAACTTTCAAACGCCAATTTGACATGCGTGTAATCGACTTTGCTGCGTATACCTCGCTTCAAAGCGTGGTATTTAACTACATCCTCCATCAAGCTGAGCACTTTAGGTAATGTGTAACCGAAAGTATTGGTTATGAGCTTCAAATCATTGTTGAGGGCAATGGAAAGAGTGCGCTTCTCCCCTTCAGAAACCCACTGTCGTGCGTAATCGATCTGATTTTTCAGATATTCCGAATAACTTTCAGCGTTTAAATAGCCGGCAAGTTTGGCGATCATGACATCCGTGGGCTTAACAGGGACCCCATTGCGACTGAACGTATGGGGAACCAGTCTGGCAATGATCTTTGCAAAGGTCTTGAGGAAGTTTGTCGCGGGGGTCCAGTGAAAAACCAACGAGGAAAATTCGTTGTCGTCCATCATCTCGAACATGCTTTGCAGCATTTCGAACTGCTCGACACGGAAGTACGAATGCTTCTTCACAAGGTCGATGGAAACACGGTCGTTTATGAAAATCTCATCAAAGCGATCCTGTGAAAACTCGGACAAGTGGTCTGGTTGAACGCTGGCTAAGAGGTTGATTGGAGTATCAATGTCCTGAATACCGAGCGGAATATCCACCTCTTGATTGAGGTTGTCTTCCGGGATTTCCTCCAGGCAAAAGATTTTGCCGACGAAGTGAACGCCCATGCGCCCGGCGCGCCCTTTGATGTTCCCATGGGTGAATTTGTCAATGCTGCGAGTTCCATCGCGGTTGTCGTAGATTACGACGTTCTTAGCGATAGTGTTGACTCCTTCAATGATCGTGGAGGTGCAGAGTAAAAAGCGCAGTTTTCCAGCATTGAATTGGTCGGCGGTGTATTGCTGCAGTGCCCTCGGTAGCGCGCCAAAATGCAAGCCAATACCGTTTCTAAGTGCGACTGTGTAATCCCAGTCGGCATCGAACTCTTGGCTGACCCAGTCGATATGAGGACTCTCAGTCGGAGTGCCATGCCCAAGCCTGATCAGCTCGCGTGCCACCTGGCCCGCAACAGTTGGTGACTTGCAATAAATGATCGTTGCGTCGACGCATGCGTGCGCGATTTCACCTAGCGCGTTGAGCTTGGCTTTGTCGTCATTCGCTTTGATGCCGAACGTCTGAACATCGAGCGCGACTGTATTGAAGTCGGTAGAAACGAAAGTATGCGGATACCCAAGTCTTTCGAGACCGCGAATACTGTTAACGAACGGTCCAGTCAGGTAAAACTGCCTGGAGACCTTAAGCAGTTTGCTCAACGCAATGTTGAGCTCGATGACTCGTTCGTCTTGATGATCAATGTCCCCGCTTTTTAGTTGTCGGAACGCCAACTTGTAAAACTCGTCAATGACGAAGAGGTCAACGTCGACGATGTCGTCACGCTCGTTCACTCGCTCCTGAGTTAACACGTAGACAGCCTGATCGGAATGGCACACTTGGGAACTGTGGTGGATGATCTGATATCGGTCACCGAATCGCTCTTGCAGTCGGCGACGGGTTTCGTCGGCAAGAGCCACGGTCGGAACAACCAGAACAAGCCGTTTCAACGTTCCCATGCCGAGCAGTGAATCGACGATTGCGCTTTTGCCCATGCTTGTAGGTGCGCTCAGCACCACGTTTTGACCGGACTTAAGCAGATCAAATATGTGGAACTGCATTGAGTGGAAAACATAACCATCCGAGAATGGCGTCTGGTATAGCTCAAGCACCCTCAGGTCATCCGGTGTCAGGCCAGTGAACTCCTTTTTGAGATACGGGAACAAACCTGATTTTCTCACCATATTTTTCAAAATTGTGGTGTGCTCGGAAAACCGCTCGCGCGAATCGAGAGCTCGCACGATCAAGTCCCGTCCCAAGTCATACGAAACAGGATTTGACAACAGCTTGTTAACCGCAAACAGGTAATTGAAAGATGAGAAGTCCTCACCCTGCAGGCTATGTTTCGCCTGTTCATAGACCTCTGTCATACGACCTCTCTCACCTTCTCATCAACCAATTGGGTTAACCGCTCAAGACTCGGAGCTGGATAAATGAATACGTGGATGCAAAGATTCGCAAACGGCGAATCCTCGATAAGGTCAGCCGCGAATTTTTCGAATAGCGCCGTCGTTTCCTTCTCCAGGTCACCCTCGAATCCCGGCGTTTCAGGCTCGGTAAGCAGGTTCGAGTTGTAGCCCACGAACAGAACAAACGTGAAACGATCGAGGTGAGCATCGAAAGGTTGGCTGCCATCAAGAATTTCGTCAATGTCGTGGCGAAGCAGGTAGTTATCGTCTTTAATGTCGAGGATCTTTCTGCGTGCTGTATCGATGCAATCCGAAATATCCTCGTACAACTGATCCCGTATCTCGGGCAATCTGACGGCAATATCAATATCAGTCACCAACTCGCTGAAGCCAATCCAAAGCTGATCACCTTCTGGATCGCGGCGAACGATATGCACGTTTTGAAGAATTTTTTCGGCCCCTGCTTTTTCCACGTATAGCATGCAAGGGATAGGCTGGCTTTCGTGGTGCTGCCGGATCGTTGCGTGCAACAACACTCGACCCAAGAATTCGCTGACGTCATGGAGCGATTTGAAGACGGAATTCTTTAGTCGTTCTCGCTTTTCAATAAATGTCAGTTTATGAATATCAGATATTTCTTTTGGTCGGAGAAAAACCTCATCCAACCATTGGCAAACGTTATCCGCGATGTGCTTGTAGCGATATTTCTTAAGCGAGTACTGCTGATGTAGAACCTGGCCTTTACGCTTAGCGCAAACCGAAGCCATAGGCGCTCTAAATGGCGTAAGGATGTGGGGTAAGTCCCGTTTGACGTAGATTTTGCGGCCTGACCGAGACTGGTCATCTTCGACACGCTGCTTGAACCACTCAAGTAGGTCTGGTCGGAGATAGGACTTGTCATCAGCACTGTGAATGCGACGAGAATGCTCGCCCTTGCGCGTCACGGTATCAAGGATGCGGCACCAAATGTCTTCGGCGACAGTTTCGGAACTGAGAATGACACCATGTAGATCCTGGGAGGCCAGCCGTATGTTCTTGATCCCTAGAAGTTCAAGCTCTCGCAGGGATGAAAACACTTCCCATGTAGCCGCATCGATCCAATCTGAAACGCTTATACCCGAGTCTGTTAAATAATTGTCTGTGCGTTTGTTGAGATCATTGATGAGTTCCTGTCGGCCTGGCTTATCTAGTCGGGCGTTTGGGCTGATCGTCAAGTACTCAAGGGTTTTGTTGACCTTTTCCTCTGTGACGATGGAGTACTTACGTCCAAGGGGCGGGTCAGACTCACACTGCATTGATTTGTGCAAAATTGAACTACAGGGGATCGTCTTTTTATCAGCACCTTTTGAATTCTGAACGATGTCCGAAATGTTCCAACGCGTTTTGCTGGTGCTTTTTACCTGAACGAAGTCGATGTATCCATCAGATACAATATCGATATCGTCTGAGACCTCGCAGCGTACACTGCGGATAGTCTTGTCACGAAGCATTCGGGTGACGTGGTAAGCGGCTACGCAGTCCTGAAATAAGAAACCGTGCTTGGCGGCTACTCCGCCTGAATCGTTCGACTCCATTTAGACATCCGTGACAATTTTGCGAAAATTAAGACGATGTTATGACACAGTCCAATAGGGTCACTGCATCATCGCCAGTGATCTAAATAGTTCACAGCCATTCTCGGTCGCAGTTATCAAGCTTTTCAGTATTCCAATATTTTTGGAATCCTGACGTCTAATCTGTTTATACAACATACTGTTCCAACTCACGTAAGGTAGGCACAGCCCTAATCAAGGTTTTGGTTTTCAAATCGTTCAGAACTGAAACCGCCAAAGGCACTATGGCACCGCCAGCGATTGTAATCACAGTTGATATTATAAAATACAGTTGCGCGCACTATTTCCTGGTTGGTAGGGGCTTATCTTAATGCCCTTTGAGCAATGTCAACATCGCGTGTTCATGGCTTTCTATGTTGTTAATGCCTTGCCCCTCCGGCCCCCACTCCTCATAGCTCATCATGATGGCTTGCTTTAGGCTCTCTGCTCGCTCTGTTTCGACGTAGAATTTTTTCTTGTCTGCCGGTGAATAATTACTGAGTCTCGAGTTGCTGCTTGGTGAGATCAGGCAGAGGTTACCGAAACGATGGACATCATCCCCCATTTTGTTTGCGCCAGAGGGATCGGTTTGAGGAAAGTAGTGCTCAACCGATGTTCGGCTCGGCGAAAACTGGAAGCCGTCAAAATGCTTCTTAATCTCGGGATTATTAAGCCCTTTACCATCAAATGATTGGCCAGCATTAATATCACGCCACAAACGATAATCGAGTAAATTGAACACAAAGTTCTGCACACCGGTACCACGATGCAGAGCTTCGACATTGAATTGTTCCGTTTCACCACAAATCTCTGACAGGAACTCGTGGCTGAGTTGTTCAAGTTCCCTGAGATAAGCAGCTCCGTCAACATTCAGTTGGTCCGAAGCCAGGGTATTCAAAATGGCCAGCGAGCGATTGAGCCATCGCTTATAAACATAGGCAGGGTGGGAGACATGGAACATCGACAAGATCATCGCTAGTTGTTTATTTACACCAGACAGTTCATCTTGATCGAAAGAGTTGTTGTAGCTAAAGCTCGAATTCCTGTCTCTGGCATAGTACTCAAGTGTCAGCAGGCTCCACTTCTCAGCCTGATCGCGCTTAATGATATAGCGGTCAAACAAGACTCTAAACTTCAGCAAGTTAAAAGCAAACTGGGTGATTTTTTTTCGGTCATTTTTTATGATTTCAAATGCCTGAAGTAGCTTTTTATCGTCCAAAGACACGGCATTATCCACTGTCACTTTTAGCACATGCAGTAGGAAGTTGGAGAAATCGATAATCGAATCAAAACGCTGCTCTTTTGCTTTTTCATCGTTGTCATCAGTGTGATGAAAGCGTCGTCTTTCGATAATATCCCGTATAGTCAGCTTTTCGTCTGTATCACGATTAGTTTCTATCGCGCATTTTATCACCTCAAAACTCGCCGGGAATCCTAGCCACTGCTCACCAAATAATGCTTTGCGAGCCTCTGAGCTAAAGCCCAATTGCACATATCGATTCATGTCAGTGCAGGCATCCCATATGGCAGAAAAGCCGTTTCTTGCGGCAGTTTCACCGTTGTAAACTGACATCAAATTCGCTTTCAACACTTCGTGTTTTTCTAGCTGTTCACCTCGGTTATTCATGATCTCAAAGTAGTGGTTGAGATCAGTCTCTGTTGGCACCGGAACCCGCAAAATAGTGACGCGCTGGAGTAGATATCGGCAAAAGTTGTTGGTGTCTATGTTCTCTTTCTCAAAGTAGCGTTCAATAATAGTAAACGCCGCTCGGATTGAGGGTTCTTCAGGATCATTGCTCTGAGCCTGTTGAAACAGGTTATGTAGCGTTCGGGCTGATTTAGGACGGCTGTCAAAGTCGAGATTTAGGTGAAGCGGGGATAAATCTTGTTCGCTGCAGCAAGCAACTTTTTTTAAGTATGCGAGCAAAATCGACAGCGTTGTGTACCTTTGCTGCCCATCAATCGTTTCATAGACTATTACGCCTTGGTGTGCGCTATCAGCGCCATCTCGGACATATACCACCAAGCTGCCCAGATAGTATTTCGGGTCTTCCTGTTGCTCTGCATTTTTAAGGGCTTCAGCAGCATCGGCAATGTCCCGAATAAGCTGTTCAATCTCCTGCGCGCCCCAGGCGTAGTTACGCTGATAAATAGGGATAACATAATGGCTATCAGCGCTGAATAACTGTTCGATGGTCAGCAAGGCTAAATCGTTACTCAGTGGCATGTACTTCTCCCTGCATCTGAGCGATTGAATCTTCTACGGGTTTGGCATTTTGAAAACGAATGTTTATACAACGCGTTGGCTGAAAGCGTAGGACTTGTTGTGGGTGGATCGCTTTATCGAGCACTCTCAATAGTCCTCGGGGCTCACGCGCATAGCCATCAACACTGTCCATGCCGATTTTTTGATATTGCAAGCGCAAGTAGTAACTCCAACAAAAACAGACTGTTGCGGCTTGAATTAATTCTTTATCGCCAAACTTATCGTAATAGGCCATCACTGCACACATAAAGAGATTTTTAATATACATATCCCCTTTGCGTGAACTGCCAACGTAGCGGGTATGTTTTTTTAAGAAATTGCCAAGCAGCGCGTTGTCACCTTCAAATAGGGTGTGATGCAGGGATTTGTAGTGCTGGATATACTCAAAAAAGCGCTTTCCGTTAATTATTAACTGATTAACCTGAAACGGATAAGGTTTTTTCTGCTTGTCCCACTTCCTGATAGGGTCGTTATTGTAGTGCTCAACTGCAAAATCCAGGGCGAGCAGAGACTGCAGATAGTGGTAATCAGAGGTGGAGAGGTTGACGCCTTTGAACACCTCAAGATTGTGGCGGCTGAACTGCACGCCATAATCGCCATCCAGCCATCGGCGCATGCGGAACAAATACTCGCCCATAATGAGGTGTAGGTTAGCGGATTCATCATCCGGACTGACTCCTTGCTCCCACAGGCTAACGTGGTGTAGTCGTTCCGCTTGCTCTGTAGCATCCATCATTTCGCGCAAATGGTATGCCTTTAGTAAGTCATGGGGCGCGAGGGCCTTACCCCTGGCGTTTTGCGAGTCGAAAAACTGAAAGGCTTCGCTCAAATCATCGAGCGTCACTTCGATCAGTTCACACTTGTTACACACGAAGTGAAGTAGTGATTTGCGCTCGTTATCATTTAGTCCCACGAGGCGGTTCTCAATGACTTTGGCATTGTGCTCAAGGTTATTGATGCTAACCCTTGAAGCAAAAGATTGTTCCAACAGGGGCGTTGAAAACTCACCACTCTGATCGAGCACTGAGCAAAGCAAGGTTAAGGTCAGAAGGCGCTGCTGACCATCAACGATATCAAGCTCACCTTCATAAGCAGGTTTTAACTTATCCCGGTGCAACACCACAGTCCCAAGGCGGTAGCTCTGTTTATTTTGGTGGGTTAACACATCATCAATTAGTTGATTGACGTGTTTTTGTTGCCATTTGTAGGGGCGCTGGTATGACGGAATAGCGAGGCGCTGCTCTAGCAGCATCCCGATTTTTTTTACCTGATAGGATACAGTTCCCATGACTACAATGCCTGCTCAACAATCATAACTGTCAGTTGGGGTTGGTTTTGCTGGCTGTTTTCCAGATGTATTTTTAGTTTATCGCAGAAGGTCATTAACTCATTTCCTTATTGTGATAGGTGGATCCATGTCCGAAGTGCTGCGCTCACAGACAGGTTATCAGTGCCAATATCCTTCAAACCCCCACGCTTAAATTTGCCCACCCACCCCTTTAAATTTCTCAATGAATGCGACGATTTTCTGGAACACTGACTGCTTTTTCGTTTTATATTGCGGGTTTAACGGGCTGAGTTTTGGTAACGTCTCGTTTAGCTCAGTACCATTTTCGGTGGCATACTCTCGTTTCAGGGACGTACGGATATAGCGTTTGGCCGCCTCTTCATTCAGGTTTTCTTCTTTTATCAATGCGTCTGCCTCACGCTGCTGTTCGCGCTGAGCAAAAGCGAAGAACGCATCAATAATCCCGGCCTTATCTGGCAGTTCATCCAGGTTCGTCTGCTGAATAAAATCAATGACCAGCCCTTCTTTGGCTCGGTTGCCCAGGCTTGAGCGGATAAGACGTCTGACTTCTTCGGTCAGCCCGTCTTTGCTTTTGTTCTGTTTGTTATGCTCGAATATCAGACCGAGGATATAATCCAGGTTAATCTCCTGAGACTTCAACAAATCTACCTCAAACACCACATCATCCCAATCGGTGGTTGAGTCATCCTTATCATTCGCTGCCTTTTCGCGCCGCTGCCAGTCGCGGATGTCATTGTAGGCTGAGCGGTAATCCTGAAGCTTGCGGTCGGCAGGAAGGCGAATGGCCTGTAAATCAGCGAGCTTCTCATCATCGAGATAATGTTCGGCCTTGAAGGCTTCGAGTGCCTCCGGGTTGCTGGTATCGATCTTCTGGAGCGCTTTTAGCGTGGCAAATTCGTCATAGTTTTGCAGAATGTTTTCGGCTCTCAGATACTCACCAAACAGCTTCACGAAGGATTTTCTCTCTTTCTCGCTGTCAATATTCGCCGGGTCTGGGAACCGGTGCTCTAGCTCTGAGACTACAGTCATAAAACCACGTTTCGCTTCACCGGTGACGATATCGTTAAAGCCTTCCATGTACTCTTTGTAGCTTTTTTCCAGCACCACATTTTTGGTATTTTTGTCGCCAAACAGCGTGATAGCGTCAATCGTCGCGTGTTCCAGATTACGGAAGGTCACGATATTGCCGAAGGTTTTGGTGGCATCATAAATGCGGTTGGTACGTGAGAATGCCTGCATCAGGCCGTGATAGCGCAGATTCTTATCCACAAACAGGGTATTCAGAGTTGGGGCATCGAAGCCGGTTAAGAACATGCCCACGACAATTAACAGGTCAATATCCTGATTCTTCACGCGCTGCGCTAAATCACGATAATAGTTCTGGAAGCCATTACTGTCGGTACTGAAATTGGTTTTGAAATGACGGTTATAGTCTCCAATGGCCGCATCAAGAAATTCTTTGGCGCTGCTGTTCATAGCACTTACATCGAAACTTTCATCTGTAATGTCACCGACCGCATTCTGTTCTTCATTCGCTGCGAATGAAAAGATGGTCGCCACCCTAAGTGGCTTACGGGCGTCAGTGTGATTATCGAGCCCATGTTGTAACTGCTTAAAGGTTTCATAATAGGCTTTGGCTGCATCCACGCTGCTAACCGCCAGCATGGCGTTGAATCCTTTTGCCCCCGGAAAAGTACGATGGGTTTTCTGACGGTAATTGGCAAGAATATATCGGGTAATTTCCTCAATACGGCGCGGATGTAAAAAAGCCTGATTGTTTTCAGCTACCGTGAGTTTCTTGTCGTCGGTTTCGTTTTCAAGCGCCTTAAACTGCGGGCGGACATCATTATAATCCACCTTGAATTTCAGCACTTTTTCATCACGAATCGCATCGGTAATCACGTAAGAATGCAGTTCGCGGCCAAACACGCTGGCAGTGGTTTCTGCGCCCAATGCGTTTTCCGGGAAAATAGGTGTGCCGGTAAAACCAAACTGATAAAAGCGTTTGAATTTCTTTTTCAGGTTCTTCTGGGCCTCACCAAACTGGCTGCGGTGGCACTCATCGAAAATGAAGACGACCTGTTGCTGATAGACCGGTAAGTCAGCTTCAGCTTTCATCAAGTTATTCAGCTTCTGAATGGTGGTGACGATAATTTTGTTATCGTCTTTATCCAGATTCCTTTTAAGGCCTGCAGTATTGTCAGAACCATTGACGCTGTCCGGGGAGAAGCGCTGATACTCCTTCATGGTCTGGAAATCGAGGTCTTTACGGTCGACAACAAAGAAGACTTTATCAATGAAGTCCAGTTCGGTCGCCAGACGTGCGGCTTTAAAGCTGGTCAGAGTTTTACCTGAGCCAGTGGTGTGCCAGATAAAACCGCCGCTTTCTGGGGTTGACCAGTTTTTGGCTTTATAGGAGCTGTTGATTTTCCATAAAATTCGCTCGGTGGCGGCAATCTGATACGGGCGCATCACCAGCAGCGTCTGGCTGCTGTCAAACACGCTGTAGTCAAACAACACATTGAGCAGGGTATGCTTCTGGAAAAAAGTGGCAGTAAAGTCCTTTAGATCTTTAATCAGCGTGTTATCGGACTTCGCCCAGTTCATGGTGAAGTCGAAACTGTTCTTATCCCGCTTTGTGGTATTGGCAAAGTAGCGGGTATCGGTGCCGTTGGAAATAACAAACAGTTGCAGGTATTTAAACAGGGAGTTGTCACTGTTAAAGCTTTCCTTGCTGTAACGGTGTATCTGATTAAAGGCTTCACGAATTGCCACACCGCGTTTTTTCAGTTCGATTTGTACTAGTGGCAGGCCATTGACTAGGATGGTGACATCGTAGCGATTGGCATGCGTGCCGGTTTGCTCGAACTGCTTGATCACCTGCAATTTATTGCGAAGAGTGTTTTTTCTATCCAGCAGATAGATGTTCTGAATGCGGCCATCGTCGAAGACGAAATCATGAACGTAGTCGTCATGAATCTTACGGGCTTTTTCGACAACGCCATCGCTGGGCTTGTCCATCCAGGTTTCCACAAAACGACGCCACTCAGCTTCCAGAAACTCCACATTATTAAGGGTTTGTAACTGTTCCCTAACATTAGCCAGCATAGCCCTGGCGTTATTCAGGGTTGGCAGGTATTCATACCCTTGGTTAACCAAATCCTGAATCAGTTCACGCTCCAGATCGCCTTCGCTCTGGTAGCTCTCGGTAATCTTCCATTCTTGGCTGTATGTATCCAAAATGATGAAGTTATTGGATTCAGTAATTGGCTTGGTGCAATCAACCATTTTTTTGTTCCTGCTGCCAGAAGCCACAGTTGTTCTTCAAGTGTTCGAGCAACAGTTTGACAGTTGCTTTCTCCGCTGGCGTTGGCTCTGCAACGGCTTCATTCGATAGCGTGCTGTGGCTTGTGAAATTGATGATTCTGCTCAGATAAAGCTGCTTGTCGTCAGGCAAGAGTTCAGACCACTTTGGGTAGCCCAGAAAGCTGGCCGTTTTCTCATAAAGATTGCGCAGTAACGTGAAGTGATATCTTTCAACGTTGTTGTCAGCAATTGCCTGTTCGATTGTTTGCTTTAGGTGTAGATGGTAGGAAAAACTCTTATTAGAGTCGCCATGTTTTTCTATGAGGGCAAATGTCCCATCCTCAAAATTCTCCAACATATAGCAAGCTTTACCGTTCAACTCATTGAAAAGCACATTATAAAATATTGGACTATGCGTCGTGATAATGAACTTCAAATTGGATTGGCTGGATTTGATCAGGCCCGCAAGGTTAACCGCCAGTTCAATTAAATGGTTATCATCAAGGGAGCTTACGGGATCATCAATGAACACATATTCCAGCTGATCAAATGCGCGGTTCTCGCGCGCATCTGGGTCGGCGACATTGAGAATTGTTACCACTTGATCCAGTAGGGTGTAAAACACACTCCAGATGAAGTTGCTTTCTTCACCTTTGGATAACTTGATATGGGCGGAACGCTCATCGTTGCCGCGCTCCATGGAAAAAGTGACTTCGGTAAAATCTACGTTGAAGTGTGGCGTTAGCTTGTCGTTCGAATAGCGCTGGAAATAACGGACGATGTTGCCATCCTGTCCTAAATCTTTGAGCAATGTCAGCAACCAGTTTGTATAGGAATTAGGCTGCACCTTCAGCTTCGGCTCGGTATCTTCTTCCAGATCGTTATCCCAATAAAACAAGTCCTCGGTGAAGGCATTGTAATAGAGGATTTTTTTGCGCGACAACTCGGACTGTTCAGCTTCGCCATCACCTTCTCCACCATTGACTTTGGGCGCAATCAGTTGCTTGAAATCCCGAGAAAGACGCGTTTTCCCTGTGCCATTGAAAGCGTAGATTAACTGTACTTTTGGTACAGACTTGATCTCTTCTACTTCTTTGGTGACAGTTTTTTTGGTTTTCCTGGGCGTACTCAACTGTTGAGCTATCTCTGAGAGTGTCTTGCTCATGTCATGCCTCTGCCACTTCCGGCTTCGGGAAGCTAAATAGCATGTCCCGATAATATTCGTACTGTTTCTGACGCAGCTCGATTTCTCGGGGGAGGCCTTCGCTGATTGAATTGGTTAATGTGTCGAATTTACCCAAAATAGAAGCAATTCTGAATTGTTCTTTTTCGCTTACCAGTGGGATCGGTATTGCTTTTATAGATTTCAGGCTTAGCGTTTTTTGACTCCCACCACCGACATTTCTTTCGATGAAATTTTGGCCGATATTAGATGACAGTATATAAAAGAGGTAGCTGCTATTTATTCGGGGGTGAATGACAACCGTATTTTGCCCCATGCAGGCTGAATTATCTAAAGGGATAATGCCCACATTCCCATACGAGCCAACTCTGGACATTACTAAGTCATTTTTTTGTGGAGAGTATTTTTTTGTAAATGTAGCAAATACTTCATTATTGACTTTCAATGTGTTATTTAAATCAACATATCCATTCTTTATATCTGTAACGCGTATCATGCTCAAGCCAATCTCAGCATATTGGGGAGTTTGATGCAGAGAATCATAAATGTCAGATACTTCTTCTAATGCCTTCCATTCAACATTACCCTCATCAAAACTCAGCAACTGATCGCGATAGTAATTGTACTGTTTTTTACGTGCGGTAAGCTCAGCGGTAAGCTCAGCCGTAAGGGCAGTAAATTTATCCAGAATCCGGACGATTTCAGACTGGATGGCAAGGGATTTTTCCGGATTGCCCGGACAGGGGACGGGAATCAGAACTTTTTTGAATCGAGCTTTTGAAATGTTAAAGCGTGTTACGCCACTCGCAGTTCTTGCTATTTCTGTACGCATCATGCTTGTTCTGAAAAGATATTTTGAGAATTCAGGCTTTATTTTAATTTCGTCGTTAAACCTAACACCAAAAGAGAAGCTGTTTAGGTACACAGGCACATCAAACTGTGATGTGACTGCTGATGACATGCCTGCCTCTTCAGCTATCTCAGATGAGCCGGTAAATAAAACATCACCATATCTGACATTATGCTGTCGTTCACCTTCACGAATATCGACACAATCAGTTGGTATATTGTTTATATCTAAGCTGCCAAAAATTGTTTTGTATGAAATATACTTGGCATTACCTTTTTCAAAATCAGCCTTGGTTTTTCCGGTTAATCCGCCATAAATTTCAGCAATATCGCCAATTGGCAACCACTCAATCTCAATCCCATCCAGAAGCTTTCCAAAAAAATTCAGTTCACTCATTCCTGCACCTCACTGCCTTCAATTTCAGCCACAATCGCATCAATGTCTTTACGTAACTGATCGATTTTGCTGACGGTAGTTTTCAGCTCGGCATTCAGTTCCGCAATATCAACGATTTCTCGGGTGTCTTTGGCTTCCACGTAGCTGCTGACGGACAGGTTGTAATCATTCCCGGCCACTTTTTCGAAGGGCACTGATTTCGCCAGATGGTCAACATCTGATTTGCTGCTGAACACTTGCATAATCTGAGCGATATGGGCATCGGTGAGAATGTTGTTATTGGTTTCTTTCTTAAATAGCCTACTGGCATCAATAAACTGTACGCTATTATCTGTTTTATGTTTTGACAGTACCAGAATGTTAACGGCAATTGTGGTGCCGAAGAACAGATTTGGTGCGAGTGAAATTACCGTCTCAACATAGTTGTTATCGACCAAATACTGGCGGATTTTTTGCTCGGCACCGCCACGGTAGAAAATACCCGGGAAGCAGACAATCGCCGCACGGCCTTTGGCCGACAGGTAATTGAGGGCATGTAACACAAACGCAAAGTCGGCTTTAGATTTCGGTGCCAGCACGCCTGCCGGAGCAAAACGCTCATCGTTAATCAGCGTTGGGTCATCACTGCCAATCCACTTCACCGAATACGGTGGGTTAGAGACAATTGCATCAAAGGGTTTCTCATCACCGAAATACGGCTCAGTCAGCGTATTCCCCAGCTTAATATCAAATTTGTCGTAGTTAATGTTGTGCAGAAACATGTTCATACGAGCAAGGTTAAACGTCGTATGGTTTATCTCCTGACCAAAGAAACCTTCTTCAATGATATGATTATCGAAATGTTTTTTCGCTTGGAGCAGCAGGGAGCCAGAGCCTGCAGCAGGATCATAGATTTTGTTGACGTGGGTCTGACCGTGCATTGCCAGTTGAGCAATTAGTTTTGAAACATGCTGTGGTGTGAAGAACTCGCCGCCAGACTTACCGGCATTCGCCGCATAGTTAGATATCAGGAACTCATATGCATCCCCGAACAGGTCAATCTGATGGTCGTTAAAGTCACCGAGCTTTAACCCTTCAACGCCTTTCAGCACGGCGGCAAGGCGGGTGTTTTTATCTTTGACGGTGTTACCCAGGCGGTTGCTCGTGGTATCGAAATCGGCAAACAGGCCTTTGATGTCAGCTTCAGACGGATAACCGTAGGCTGAGCTTTCAATCGCGACGAAGATACTATTTAAATCGGCGTTCAGCCTGTCGTTGGTATTCGCTTTAGCGGCAACATTGCAGAACAGCTGGCTCGGGTAAATGAAATAGCCTTTGGTTTTGATAGCATCATCTTTGATGTCATCGGTGATGATGCTGTCATCCAGTGCAGCATAGTGGACGTTATCATCACCGGCTTCAATGTAGCTGGAAAAGTTTTCACTGATAAAGCGGTAGAAGAGCGCACCAAGGACATATTGTTTGAAATCCCAACCATCGACCGACCCCCGGACATCGTTGGCAATTGCCCAGATTTGACGGTGTAGTTCTGCTCGTTGTTGAAGACTAGTCATTTTTATCCTGTTATTGATTTTTGGTTACGGCTATTGATGCGATTTTATCGCAATTTGTTCTTATCGACTGCATCTATAATCAAGTCAGATAATGCCTTTTTCCGGTAAGCGGCTTCGCAGGCTATGAAAGGTTCTACCAATTCCCACACCTGTGTGCATTAAAAAAATCTTCGGATATATATCATTCTTCTGAACATACCCGATTAACGGCATAACCTCACGGTTCTGCCGTTTTTGTTTTATTTTTCATAGGAGTAGTGATGAACAATTCTGAAGGTTTGAAGTCGTTGCAGCAGTCGCTTTCTGGCCTGCCACAGTGGGTATCTGAACGCATATTGCAGCAGATAAATCAGTTAACCCATTACGAGCCAGTAATCGGCATTATGGGTAAGAGCGGTGCCGGTAAATCCTCACTCTGCAATGCCCTGTTTGCCAGTGAGGTATCACCGGTCAGCGATGTGGCGGCCTGCACCCGTGAACCTTTACGTTTTCGCCTGCAGGTTGGCGACCGCTATATGACGCTGGTGGATCTGCCCGGCGTGGGCGAAAGTGGCGCTCGCGATACCGAGTATGCTGCGCTGTATCGCGAACAACTCCCCCGACTCGACCTGGTGCTGTGGCTCATTAAAGCCGATGACCGGGCACTGGCAGTGGATGAACATTTTTATCATCAGGTGATTGGTGAGGCATACCGGCATAAGGTGCTGTTTGTTATCAGCCAGTCGGATAAGGCCGAACCCACCAGCGGTGGGGGACCATTGTCCACCGCGCAGAAGCAGAATATCAGCCGTAAAATCTGTCTGCTGCATGAGCTGTTCCAGCCCGTACATCCGGTGTGTGCCGTGTCGGTCCGTCTTCAGTGGGGACTTAGGGTGATGGCCGAACGAATGATTAAGTGCCTGCCACTTGAGGCCACCAGCCCGGTGGTGTCGCAACTCCAGTCTTCCTTTCGCACAACGGTAGTCCAGAAGCAGGCTCGTAGCGATTTTGGTGAAACCGTCGGTGCTGTACTCGATAGCATCAGTGCCTTTCCTCTGATACCCGCCCCGGTGCGGGCCGTCATTCAGGCCGTGCGCACCACCGTGGTGTCAGTGGCCCGCGCCGTCTGGGATTTCTTCTTCTGAGTATTTAACCCATTCCTGTTATTGACCTGACCCTGTCGCCGATGCGACGGGGATCCCTTTTATTTGTTTTCCCGTTATGAGGAGTCTGCTTATGACCCGTCTGGCTTCGCGCTTTGGCGCAGCAAACGTTATTCGTCGTGACCGTCCGTTAACCCGCGAAGAACTGTTTCGCGTGGTGCCCAGTGTGTTCAGCGAGGACAAACATGAATCCCGTAGTGAACGCTACACCTATATACCCACCATCTCCTTGCTGGACAGCCTGCAGCGAGAAGGCTTCCAGCCATTCTTTGCCTGTCAGACCCGTGTGCGTGATCCGGAGCGTCGCGAACACACCAAGCATATGCTGCGTCTGCGGCGTGAGGGACAGATAACCGGTAAGCAGGTGCCGGAAATAATCCTGCTCAACTCTCACGATGGAACCAGTTCGTATCAGATGTTGCCGGGACTATTTCGTGCGGTTTGTCAGAACGGGCTCGTCTGCGGTGAGTCGTTTGGCGAGGTGCGGGTGCCACACAAGGGGGACGTGGTGAGTCAGGTGATTGAAGGCGCGTATGAGGTGCTGGGGATTTTTGACCGGGTGGAGGAGAAACGGGATGCCATGCAGTCGTTGCTGTTGCCACCCCCGGCACAGCAGGCACTGGCAAAAGCCGCCCTCACATACCGCTTTGGTGAAGACCACCAGCCGGTGACTGAATCGCAGATCCTCTCCCCTCGCCGCTGGCAGGATGAGAGCAATGACCTGTGGACCACGTACCAGCGTATTCAGGAGAACCTGATTAAGGGCGGGCTCAGTGGCCGTAATGCCAAAGGGGGACGGTCACATACCCGTGCCGTTCGCGGTATAGGCGGGGGCGGGAAACTTAACCGGGCACTGTGGGTGAGGGCGGAAGCGATGCTCATGCAACTGCAATAACCGCCATATGTTGCCACATTGTTAATATCGGACGCCACCTGTCCGCATTGCACCGTGCTGGCGGTCTTCACTCACTGAGGGATGGCCTGTAACCCCCGCTGCCTCTGGCTTTTGCAGAAATGAAAAATAGTTTCTGTGATGTCCATACCCTGTCCGACCCCCTCTTTAAAGTAATCACATCATTTTCAGTCAGTTAACTTTCACGGAGAACGTCTCATGACACAGGCAGAACGCCGCCATGACCGGCTGGCTGTCAGGCTGTCACTGATAATCAGCCGTCTGGTGGCGGGGGAAACGCTGAGTGTGCGTAAGCTGGCCGCTGAGTTTGGTGTGTCGGTGCGCACGCTGCGGCGTGATTTTCGTGAGCGGCTGATGTATCTGGACCTGGAGTATCAGTCCGGATATTGCCGCTTACGCACTGCGGGCAGTGAGACGCAGATGGTGCCCGACGTGCTTATCTTTGCCCACCGCAGCGGGATGGCCGGTCTTTTCCCTGGCTTTGACCGTCGTCTGGTAAACGCACTGCTGATGTGCGATGAGTCTCCCTGCGTAATCGCACCCGCCAGTCCGGCTCCTTCGCCATCAGGCGCATTGTCTTTCTGGCGACTGATTCAGGCCATTACCGGGCGCAGGCGGGTGACTCTGATTGCCGAGGGGCAGCGCTGTGAGCGGCTGGCTCCCTGCCGGTTACTTATCCACCAGCAGGCCTGGTATCTCGCGGCAGAGCACGACGGACATATCGCCGTATTCACCCTGGATGAAATCCATCTGGTTCAGCCCCTGCAGGAGACTTTCCGGCGCAACGACAGTCTGTGCAGTCTGGTTGAAGACCCGGTGTTTATTCAGGCCTTACCCCATTTTCGCTTTATCCAGCAGTCACTGCTTACGTTTGTTCCGGCCAACAGCTCACCAGAATAGCGCAAGCGTTGTTATCAACCCGGCAACAGGGAGGAGCCCTATGCCCGTTATTGCCATTATCGCCATTGTTGTCATCGTCATCATTCTGAACAAAACCGGGGTGTCCGACAGTCTCGCGGCCCTGACCCTTGCCACTGTTGCCGCACTGCTGACGGGAGGTGGCGCAGCCGGTGCTGCCAGTGTCGCGCTAACACCGTTCGTCGGCGTGCCGGTGGGTATTTTCGTGGGCATTTATGTCTTTGCCAAAGTGGTTCGTCTGATTTCAGGAAAAAAATAATGAAACGTAAAACACTGCCTCTGCTGGCGCTGGTTGCCACCACTCTGTTTCTCATCGCATGCGATGACAGAAGTGATGACCTGAAGGCCATCAGTAAATTTAAGGACCTCACCCCACCGCGTTTCAGTGATGTGGTCAGCCACCAGGATGATGTCAGCGAAGAATGGTCACAGGTTGACTACTTATCCGGTCCCACCTTGCAGGTTTTACGTACCCGCCAGTCGCCCGATGGCTGCGAGGATGGCAGTTACTACTACCTCGTGGATATGCAGGAAAAAACCGTCCAGCCACTGATGAATGCGCTGTGTATTGCCGATAACATCAAACTGGAATACCAGGAGGTGACGGACCCGTATACCAAAGAAAAATACTTTGAGTACGCCCATGACGGCAAACTGATGGGGCAGCTACTGATACCCTCGAACCCTGACAATCAGGAATAAAAACAACGATAAAGGAAACAGAAATGACAATACGTTCACTAAGTCGGTTTGTGCTGGTGGGTGTACTGCTCGCGAGCTTTAATGCCTCTGCTATCCCGGGGTTCTGGCAGCAGGGTTACGGTCAGGGCAATACGGAATACAGCGTGACAGAAGCCAGCGGGAAGACGTTTACCATCAACTGCACAGGGAACCCGGACCAGAATGGTTTCTATCAGCATTCAGTCTTTCTTACCCTTGCCGATGACAAGATGGTCAGTTCGCACGATGACGACACTACTATCACCGTAGTGATGGATCACCAGCAGTACATTATTCCGTCCAGCCTGGGCTGGCGTAACGGCGATAACGCCTGGTTTGACTTCATCAACAATATCTCTGAGGCCGGGCAGTTCGACGTCTACGTCAATGACCACAAAGCAGGGACCTTCACTGCGGACCGGAAGAACGCTGAGAAAGTTCTGTCCACTCTCGGAGACTGCAGCAACGACTGATAGTAGTATCTTCCCCAGTAAATCCACCCCGACAGCTAGCAGGCTGCCGGGGTTTTCTTTTATCAGGAGCCCGAAAATGTCCCAATCCGTGTTGCTGCCACCGGGGCCTTTCACCCGGAGACAAGCGCAAGCGGTCACTACCACGTACAGCAATATCACACTCGAAGACGACCAGGGCAGTCACTTCCGCCTGGTGGTTCGTGATACTGAAGGCCGGATGGTCTGGCGGGCATGGAACTTTGAGCCGGATGCCGGTGAAGGTCTTAACCGCTATATCCGCACCTCAGGCATCCGTACAGACACGGCCACCCGCTGATCGCGAAGCATTTACCCGCAACATTTCACCTCCCCGAACACACTTTATATCCCCATACGCCAGCCATCGCCGCTGGCGTTTTTATTGACGGAGACATACCCATGACAACACAGACGCAGCACGACCTCGCACCCGCTAACCAACCCGAATTTGAACTGACCGTCACGCCGGTCCCCGATGAACAGCGTATCGATTTCTGGCCACAGTACTTTGGCGCTATCCCGCAGTGGCTACTCCTGGAGCCGCATATCTTCGCCTGGATGGACCGCTTCTGTGAGGGCTACAGCGGTGGTATCTGGTCGTTCTACACCCTCAGCAATGGCGGCGCATTTATGTCCCCCGAGCCTGACAACGATGAGACATGGCGTCTGTTTAACTGCCTGAACGGTAACGATGCCCAAATGAGTGCAGAAGCAGCAGGTATTGCTGTCTGCCTGATTGCGTATAGCCACCATGCCTGCCGTACAGAATGTGACGCGATGACCGCACACTATTACCGCCTGCGGGAGTATGCCCTGCAACATCCAGAGGCCCTCGCCATTCTGCGTATTATCGACTGACCGAAGGAGCAACAGATGAAACAGCTTTCCTTTTTACCCGGCGAGATAACACCACAGGACCGGCGTCTCATTCAGCGGGCGCTCAGGGCTCTGGACCGCCACCTGCATGAGCCCGGCGTAGCCTTCACCTCTACCCACGCCGTACGTGAATGGCTGCGACTGCATATGGCCGCGCTTGAGCGGGAAGAGTTCCGGGTGTTGTATCTGGACAACCAGAATCAGTTGATTACCCATGAAACGCTCTTCACCGGCACGATTAACCGCACCGAGGTGCATCCCCGGGAGGTGGTCAAACGTGCTCTGCACTTCAACGCGGCGGCGGTGATACTCGCGCATAACCATCCTTCCGGCGAGACGACACCTAGCCAGGCCGACAAAACCCTCACGCAGCGACTGGTGCAGGTGCTTCAATTGGTGGATATCCGTGTCCCTGACCACTTGATTGTCGGCGGCAGGCAAATCTATTCGTTCGCAGAACACGGTCTGTTGTGAGGTATGACATGAAAATTATCAGTAAATGCCGGGCAATGACGATATACCGCCAGCATCCTGAGTCCCGGATCTTTCGCTACTGCAGCGGAAAATATCAGTGGCACGGTAGCGTCTGCCATTACACCGGCAGGGACGTTTCGGATATCAAAGGTGTCCTTGCGGTATACGCCGAACGCCGCCAGGACCGCAACGGGCCTTATACCTGCCTGATGAGCATCACCCTGAACTAACAGTAAAGGAGCTTATAAATGAGCAATATCACATGGGGCCTGCAGCGGGCTATCACGCCGCGCCTGGGAGCCCGTCTGGTGCAGGAGGGTAACCGACTGCACTACCTGGCTGACCGGGCCAGCATCACCGGTAGATTCAGTGACGCCGAATGCCGGAAGCTGGATGAAACATTCCCGCACTTTATCCGCCAGATGGAATCGATGCTGACCACCGGTGAAGTCAGCCCCCAACATGCCCACTGCGTCACCCTGTACCACAATGATTTCACCTGCGAAGCCGACACCCTTGGCAGTTGCGGCTATGTATACATCGCCGTCTATCCCACTCAACGCTAACGAATTTCACGAGAGCAAATATGAAAACTTTACCTGCAACAACTCAGCGGGCGGTGAAGCCCTGCCTGTCACCCGTGGCTGTCTGGCAAATGTTACTGACACGCCTGCTGGAACAGCACTATGGTCTCACCCTCAACGACACACCGTTCAGTGAGGAACGTGTTATACAGGAACATATCGACGCTGGGATCACGCTGGCTGATGCCGTGAATTTTCTGGTGGAAAAATACGAACTGGTGCGTATCGACAGGAAGGAATTTAGCTGGCAGGAACAATCCCCTTACCTTCGGGCTGTCGATATTCTGCGAGCGCGGCAGGTAACTGGCTTGTTGCGGCAAAGCCGTAAAAATTCGGTACGGTGAATATTACAGGCAGTGCTACTGACTTTCATCACTATTCGGGAGGGCTTGCAACGAGATGAAGAGGGCCGGGTAGCAATTCCTTACCTGACCCATTACCTGACCCGATTCGTATAAAACGAAAAAGGAGTCAGACGATTTCTCATCTAACTCCTTGTTTTATCTGGTGGCCCCTGCTGGACTTGAACCAGCGACCAAGCGATTATGAGTCCCAACCTTAAAGCTTATAAAACAATAAGTTACTTTGATTTCAACGCCTTGCGCCGTCGAATAGTGGGGAATATGAAAGCATAGTGAATAGGTTTGCTGCCATTTTGCTGCCATCAAATCAGATTTAAGGGGTTGTACTCCACTGCTTCTGTCAGATGGTCTGGGGCGAAATGAGCATAGCGCATCGTCACCTTAATATCAGTGTGTCCAAGGATACGCTGCAGTACAAGAATGTTACCCCCGCGCATCATAAAGTGGCTTGCAAATGTGTGCCGTAGAACGTGTGACAGCTGCCCGTCAGGTAGCTCAATCCCCGCTCGCTTAATTGCCCCACGAAACGCAGAATAGCACCCCGTAAAGACTGGTTTTGATGTTCTTACTTTTGGGAGTATTTCGTAAAGCTCATCACTTATTGGAACGGCGCGGTTTTTCTTGCCCTTGGTTTTGATATAAGTGATTTTGCCGGGGCTTATTTGCTTGCCTGTCAGTGACTCCGCCTCGCCCCATCGTGCTCCGGTTGCAAGGCATATTTTTACGATGGTTACTAAATCTACCGCTTTGCTTTTCTCACACTCTGCCAGCAGTTGCTTGACTTCTTCGACTGTTAGCCAAGCCAGCTCTGCCTCGTCTATTTTAAATTCCCGGACGTTTTCGAGCGGATTGGGCGCGCTCCAGTCATCCAGTCTTTTCAGTTCGTTGAACATGGCGCGGAAATACGCCAGCTCAAGATTGACAGTACGGGGAGTCACTGCTTTTACCCGATCTGAACGTGTAATTTTCCCGCTTAAACGCTGTTCACGGTAGGTTGCAAAAAGTTTGGCGTTAAATTCAGTGGCGAGAGGGTTTCCCATAGCAAAGCAGGCAAATTCCATTGCACCTTTACGCTTGAGGCCATCAGAGAGTGTAACGCCATGTGCGTTGAACCAGGTTTCAACAAGATCAGTAACTCGCCGCTTATCTGCTTTTTCTCCTAACCAAGGCTTGTCCTGCGCTTGATCCTTAATGTGACGCTCAAAGGCCATGGCTTCGCCCTTGGTGGCGAATTGGCGACGGATGCGCCGCCCATCCCTACCGTTGGGGAAGACCTGAGCCTGCCACTTACCATTAGCTAACTTTGAGACAGCCATAATCAGTTTTTAGAGCAAATTCGCTTTGATTTACTGATAGTGCCGTCATTGCAAACAAATTTACCATCAGATGTGCAGTGTGAGACGCCACCTTTTTTCCCAGAGCATGGGTAATTGCGTGCATATGATGGCTGTGTTGCCAAAAACACTAAACCTAACGTAACGATTGCCATTAATTTTTTCATGCTAGTAGCCTTAACTTATTTCCGTATAAAGTCGAATTCGCTCATTCTGTAAATGCTGTTTTGCTGATCACCCTACCGTTAACCTCAATATCCGATGGGGTGCATTCAAAGGATGCGGGACCATTCTCTACACGTAAGCGTCCGCCAGGAAGGCGATAAACTTGCCTGATGCTCAGAAAACCATCTAATTTAATCAACCAGATTCCATCGTTGATTTCTCCCCTGAACTCATCCACAAGATAGAAAGTCTTTTCAAACTTCACCAAGAACGGAGCTGTTGCATCTGGGGGGATAAGGCAGGAGTCATAACGGACCTGTTCAGATGATGAGTAAATCCCGTTTGAGATTTCTTTTAATTGCAAAAGCAATCCATTGTCATTGATTATTTTTGTGGTGGGAGTGCCTTGTCCTGTAGTTAACCAAAGCATGGATGCACCTGTATCAAGATGGCAGGCAATGAGCCAGTCATGCGGAAAAGTATCGCGCATCCAACGGTTTGCCATAGTGCTCTGGGATACCCCAAGGTGATCGCACAAAGCCTGTCTGGTACTGAATCCATAGGCCTGGAGAATACGAGTTATCGCTTCCTTCCCACCACTTTGAGATGGGAAATTGTATTTTGAGATCGCGAGGGGGGTCTCTTTTGTGTTTGACATATTTAAAATGCGATCCTATCATCGGTTTTGTGGTGTTCGGAATGATTGCGAATAGTTCCGAATAGTGAAGTTTTTAAACACAAACTGAGGAATAGTGCATCATGAAAAGCAATTTTTCAATGCGCCCCAGCATCAACCTTGTGGTATCTGAGCCATTCATCACACTGGATGAGTTCTGTCGCCGTACTGGTTACAAGCCTAGTTATGCCCGTCAAATGATCCGGGAAAACCGCCTGCCCATCAGGAAAAAAGCCGGAGTTAACAGCCTTATCGAAATCAACATGTTCGCGTTGACGATGGAAGCGGCCCAAGGCTGCGAAGTCGCAATGCAAGCCTGATAGTTCCATTTTGGGATAGAAAAGGATTTACATCATGTTTGATTATCGTGTTTCCAAACATCCGCATTTTGACGAAGCCTGCCGGGCTTTTGCGCTGCGTCACAACATGGCGAAGCTGGCAGAACGCGCGGGAATGAACGTCCAGACGCTGCGTAACAAGCTGAACCCGGAGCAACCGCATCAGCTCACTCCATCGGAAATCTGGCTGCTTACCGATCTTACTGAGGACTCCACGCTGGTTGACGGTTTTCTGGCGCAGATTCACTGCCTGCCATGCGTACCGATGAACGAAGTGGCAAAAGAGAAGCTGCCGCATTACGTCATGAGCGCTACTGCTGAAATCGGACGTGTTGCTGCCGGTGCCGTATCGGGTGATGTGAAAACCACCGCAGGCCGCCGCGATGTTATCAGCAGCATTAACTCTGTTACTCGTCTGATGGCACTGGCTGCCGTTTCGATGCAGGCGCGTTTGCAGGCTAACCCGGCGATGGCAAGCGCGGTGGATACCGTGACGGGCCTCGGCGCTTCGTTCGGTCTGATCTGAGGTGGTTATGCTGACTAAAGAACCATCTTTCGCGTCACTTCTCATAAAGCAAAGCCCGGCAATGCACTACGGTCATGGCTGGATCATGGGGAAAGATGGCAAGCGCTGGCACCCGTGCCGCTCTCAGGATGAACTGCTGGCTGACCTGTCCACAACCAAACAGGGGAAATCATGGCTATTGAAGGCGCTACGGCGACTGTTCCATTAAGCCCCGGTGAACGCCTGGATGGCCTGAACCATATTGCGGAATTGAGGGCTAAAGTGTTTGGTCTGAATATTGAGCCGGAGCTTGAAAGGTTTATTAAAGATATGCGCGACCCACGCGACGTAAATAATAAACAGAATGAGCGGGCACTGGCAGCCATTTTTTATATGGCAAAAATTCCGGCAGAACGTCACGGCGTCAATATTAGTGATCTGACTACTGACGAAAAGCGGGAACTGGTGAATGCAATGAATCATTTTCGTGCAGTGGTGAGCTTATTTCCCAAACGGCTAACCATGCCGAATTAATCCAAAACAGAAATTAATGGCGTAAACCCGCCGGGCTTCTTATTACCCAAATTCAGGAGAAACAACGATGCGAAATATTGAAACCCGTACCACTAAAACCGGACCAGATGATGCTGGGCTCAACCTGCTGCTGACTGAGGCACGCAAAGAAGAACGCCGTGGACGCGCAGATGTGATGGCTGCGCGTCTGGATTCTTTAGCTGCTCGTATCGTGTCACGTCAGCTTAACCACACGGAAGCGGCTGAGCTGCTGCGTCAGGAAGCTGTGAAGATTCAGAACGAAGCGCAGGAGATCCACTGATGGCTGATTCAATGGACCTCGTACAGCAGCGCGTTGAAGAAGAACGTCAGCGGCACATCCACACTGCCCGCAATAAAGCGCCGGGCGTTTCCCGTGTGCTCTGCATTGATTGCGATGCTCCGATCCCGCCAGCTCGCCGCCGCGCCATTCCGGGCGTGCAGTGCTGCGTCACTTGTCAGGAAATAGCAGAGCTGAAAGGCAAACATTACAACGGAGGTGCTGTATGAGCACTATTCTGAAATGGGCGGGAAATAAAACCGCCATCATGCCGGAACTGAAAAAACACCTTCCTGCTGGCCCGCGACTGGTTGAACCTTTCGCGGGTTCATGCGCTGTAATGATGGCGACAGACTATCCTCATTATCTTGTCGCGGATATTAATCCAGATCTTATCAATCTCTATAAAAAAATTGCCCTTGATTGTGAAGCTTTCATATCACGCGCAAAAAATATTTTTGCGATTGCGAATAGAGAAGTTGCTTATTACAACATTAGGCATGAATTTAATCATTCCTCTGAAATTACTGATTTTATGAAAGCAGTATATTTCCTTTATCTCAATCGTCATGGTTATCGTGGGCTGTGCCGTTACAACTTGAGCGGTCATTTTAATGTCCCTTACGGTAATTATAAAAATCCGTATTTTCCTGAAAATGAGATACGCGCTTTTGCAGAAAAGGCTCAACGCGCAACGTTTATCTGTGCCAGCTATGATGAAACACTGGCGCTGCTACGGACGGGTGATGTTGTTTATTGTGACCCACCATACGATGGCACGTTTACCGCTTATCACACTGCCGGTTTTACGGAGGACGATCAGTATCATCTGGCGTCTATTCTTGAACGCCGGTCATCAGAAGGTCATCCGGTTATCGTGTCCAACAGCGACACGTCCCTGACCCGTTCGCTTTATCGTAATTTTACCCGCCATCGCATCACTGCAAAGCGCAGCATGGGCGTGGCTGCCGGTGATAGTAAGTCCGCAGCGGAAATAATCGCCGTTTCAGGAGCAACCCGCTTTAACCGGGTTTATTCCACCCACGGGGATGTGTGCTCGGTTATTTTAGAGGTGCGGGCGTGACGGTAGGTAAGTTCGCGTCCCACAATGTAGCAACCACCGGCGGCTCGAATGAGGCCGCCGTGGCCTTTCCATGGAATAACCCAAAAAAAGCGGTTAATCCGTATCTGGACCCGGCGGAAGTTGCGCCGGAGTCTGCGCTTTCAAACCTGATCGCTCTTCACGCTGCGGATAACGAGCAGGAGCAGTTGCGCCGTGAAGCGCTGAGTGATGAGGTCTGGGAGTGCTATTTCTTCAATGAGTCCCGCGATCCTGTCCAGCGCGAAATGGAGCAGGACCGGCTGATTAGTCGTGCCAAAATGGCGCGCGAGCAGCAGCGTTTTAATCCTGATCTGGTCATTCTGGCTGACGTTAACGCCATGCCGATCCACATCAGCAAGCCTTTGCTGGAACGGATTAAATATTTCCATAGCCTGGGCAGGGCAAAGGCTTATTCCCGCTACCTGCGCGAAACCATCAGGCCGTGTCTTGAGCGGCTGGAGCGCGTGCGTGACAGTCAGGTGTCTGCGTCTTTCCGGTTCATGGCGAGCCATGACGGGCTGGAGGGGCTGCTGGTACTGCCTGAAATGAATCAGGATCAGGTTAAGCGCCTTTCCACACTGGTTGCTGCACATATGAGCATGTGTCTTGATGCGGCCTGCGGTGATTTGTTTGTCTGTGACGATGTTAAACCAGAAGAAATCCGCCAGGCATGGGAAAGGGTTGCCGCAGAAGCCATGCGCCTTGAGGTCATCCCGCCTGCCTTTGAGCAGTTGCGCCGCAAAAAGCGCCGCCGCAAGCCGGTGCCTTATGAACTGATCCCACCGTCGCTGGCGCGTATGCTGTGCGCGGACTGGTGGTATCGCAAACTTTGGCAGATGCGCTGCGAGTGGCGGGAGGAACAGCTGCGAGCCGTCTGCCTGGTCAACAAAAAAGCGTCCCCGTATGTCAGCTATGAAGCCGTGATCCACAAACGCGAGCAGCGCCGCAAATCGCTGGAGTTCTTCCGTTCGCATGAACTGGTCAACGAAGACGGCGACACGCTGGACATGGAAGATGTGGTGAACGCCAGCAACAGCAACCCGGCACACCGCCGTAATGAAATGATGGCCTGTGTTAAGGGGTTGGAGCTGATAGCGGAAATGCGCGGAGACTGCGCGGTGTTTTATACCATCACCTGCCCGTCACGCTTCCACGCAACCCTCAACAACGGCAGACCTAATCCGAAGTGGACCAGTGCCACTGTCCGGCAGAGCAGTGACTATCTGGTTGATACGTTCGCTGCTTTCCGCAAGGCAATGCACAAGGCCGGGCTGCGCTGGTATGGCGTCCGCGTTGCAGAGCCGCACCATGACGGCACCGTGCACTGGCATCTTCTGTGCTTTATGCGCAAAAAAGACCGTCGTTCCATCACCGCGCTGCTGCGTAAGTTTGCCATCCGTGAAGACCGCGAGGAGCTGGGCACCAATACCGGGCCGCGCTTCAAGTCCGAGCTAATCAACCCGCGCAAGGGCACGCCGACAAGCTACATCGCCAAATACATCAGTAAGAACATCGACGGGCGCGGGCTGGCTAAAGAAATCAGCAAAGAAACCGGCAGATCACTGGGTGACAGCGCCGAGCATGTCAGCGCCTGGGCGTCGCTGCACCGTGTCCAGCAATTTCGATTCTTTGGTATTCCGGGGCGTCAGGCATACCGCGAGCTGCGCTTGCTGGCAGGTCAGGCGGCGAGAGTACAGGGCGAACGCAAAGCGGGTGCGCCGGTACTGGATAATCCGCGTCTGGATGCGGTACTGGCAGCCGCGGACGCAGGTTGCTTTGCCACCTACATCATGAAACAGGGAGGTGTACTGGTTCCCCGCAAGCATCACCTTGTCCGCACGGCTTATGAGCTTAACGACGAACCGAGCGCCTACGGCGATCACGGTATCCGTATCTATGGCATCTGGTCCCCTATTGTAGAGGGCAAGATTTGCACGCACGCGGTGAAGTGGAAAAAGGTTCGCAAGGCCGTTGACGTTCAGGAGGCGGCAGCCGACCAGGGCGCTTGCGCCCCTTGGACTCGTGGCAATAACTGTCCCCCTGTTGAAAATTTGAACCAGACAGGGGGCGAAGTACCGGATATTACGTCCATGGATGAAAAGGTGCTGCAGAACTATCTGCACGGCATGGGCAAAAAGGAACGGCGTGAGCTGGTCGCCCGGCTCAGGCTGGTAAAACCGAAACGGAAAAAGGCTTACAGGCAGGATATTTCTGAGCAGCAGCGCCTGCAACTGGAGTATGAGCTGCAGTCCAGAGGGTTCGATAGCAGTGAGTACGAGGTGAGTTTACTTTTACACGGCGGCAGCCTTCCGTCAGGGGGAGGACTGCGGATATTTTACCAGAACGGGCGGCTGCGTGAGGATGACAAATGGCGCCAGTATTACTGACACATCGGATATTTTTTCTGTTTTTGACTCATATCAGGTCTTTCTTAATGAAGGACAAAAAAGCGTTTTACATTTAGAAATCGGTACTATACTGTATATATAAACAGTGTATATACATACAGTTATGTTGTGTAAGTGGTCGTAAAAGGAGGGAAAATGCAGGATTATCTTTTGGAGTCATTGAAACTTCAGCGCATTGATTTTTTCTTAAAACTGGTAGCGGCAAGCGATTGCAGCGACGAAGAAAAGCGGCTGGCTATCCAGTGGGTTTCAGAGCTGACTGATGAGCTTATTGCAAAAATTCATGCTCATGAATTCAGCCAATCAAAAGAGGCTTTACGATAGGTGAAGGTTATGCAGATTGAGACAGTGATCTTTATGCCGCCTCATCTTTTTGATATTGCTAATCAAAAATCACGTTTTTCGATTGGTTAATATCACTGCGCTGACGTAAAATGCTGCCATTTTTCATGTGGGGAACATTTGAATGACAGCTCAGGTTGAAGCTCTAAATATCGTATACACTGGTAAGGCATTGGATACCCATAAGATGGATATTCTAGCGTTAGCTCAAAGCCTCAAAGGCTTAGGCGAGGCGCTCTATGAAGCCAATATCTTACTAAATGGTGACGAAAAATTTGAAGTAAATGTTGACGCTGATCTTATTGCAGGTTCATTTGGTTTCCAGCTACAAGTTGTACAGCATTTAAACAATGCGAAAGATGTACTTAAGCTTTTTGGTCTAAAAGCCTCAAAAATTATTGTTGGCGAATCAACGGTTTTAGAGGTTTTAGAAAAGCTTGATGGACGTAAGATCGACATTGTTGAAACTGATAAGTCATCCGGTAAAGTTAAGCTTCTGGTTGATGGTGAGGAAATCGTATGCAGCCAAGATGTGGAAAAGATTGTCAACTCGCCTGAAATTCGAAAAGCAGTGGATTCGTTCATTAGACAACCACTGCTTAAAGACGGAATCGAAGGACTTTTGGTTAAGCCTTCTAAAGATTCAACTGATATAGTTTTAGAGGTGAAAAAGGAAAACGCAGATAACTTCAAATCACCTAGGGTTCTCTTTGAAACGAAAGAGGAGGATGATGAATCGGAAACAACGGTTACTTTCCTTTCGGCGGACATCGAGAAGAAAACTGGGTGGCGAGTTATGTTGAATAAAGAACCACGGACCGTGCGTATGGAGGACGAGGAATTCATGCTCCGCCTTCAGAATAAAGACACCCCTAATATCTTTGGTGATTTGTATGCTGTCACGATACAAAAGAAAATCAAAAATACGGGTGGCGATGTCACTGAATCACTGCGAATTGTAAAAGTTGGCAGACGCTTAGGTGGTAAAAAGAGTTAACTTTTGACCCCGGTTGAGGTGGCTATGTTACATAATGTTATAAGTTTGCTGGGTCTCCTAGCAGCGCTACCCGCTATTATTTTAACTATTAGGGTAATCGCTAAACTATTGATTTCATTGATCTTTAATAAAGAGAAGGTTACTGTTACTTATCATTCAGAAAATGGTGAAAAGTATGAGAAAAAACTTTATCTTAAGAAAAATGATGACCTACTAAACATATTGGATGATATAGCGCGAAAGAGCAGGCATGAGGGGAAATCTCATGGCTGAAGATTCTAAATTGGGCGGGAGTCGGGCAGTTGGTATCGCCGGTGGCGGTGGCGTTGGAATGTTTCTAACGCAATTAGCCCCACTTATTGTAGATGAAACAAAACGAAATATTTATATCGCCGCAATACCTTTCTTTGCACTTATTTTAGGCGAGATTTTCACCTTCTTGACGAAGTTGGTATCTTTAGATGCTGAAAAAATCAGAGTGCGTATCCGCCTCAAGTTCTTGAAATTTAAACTATGGCGTGGGAAAAGCGATCGGTCTGTTTCCCAGGAGTTAAGGGATTTGGCTGAAAAACGCTATAACATAATTAAAGGTATTGAGATGGGTGTGTATGATATTGATACGTACTTCCAGCAAGCTGCTGTACCTACCCCTAGTGTAGCACCTGTGCAGCCTGTAGCTGCGTCTACCCCTAGTGTAGCACCTGTGCAGCCTGTAGCTGCGTCTACCCCTAGTGTACCACCTGTGCAGCCTGTAGCTGCGTCTAACCCGGGTGTAGCACCTCCCCAGACTGTAACTGCGGCAGCCCCTGCGATGAGTATCCCTCCTTCTCAATCAGAGCCGCCGCCATCGACACAGGAAACTAATTGAAGATAGTGCATGGCTATACTGCATGAAATCGCATGATAGTTAATGCATTCTTTTGTTCAAGCCCGCCATAACTGACGGGCTTTTGTTTGAATCATGCGCCTGCATGAAAACCGCTACAAGAAGCGGCCAGGCGTGGCGGGGCTACGAGCGCGCGCAGTGGCTTTCTCTGCCTAAGATGTTAAACTGAACACATTAGCAAATACTTGTAGTTGAGATACTGCACAGGATTGTTATATTTACTCAATAACGTATGTATTGGTGAGGATGCAATGACCAGAAAACTTCCTACACGGTTAAGGAAAGACCTATTAGTAGGTGTTATATTTGAAATGAGATTTGAAAGCGTTGTACCGCTTTCGAGTATTTTACCCGGCTTGCTATTTAATCACATGCCAGGGGCTACTATCACCAAAACACCTGTTTCTGAAATACCAGAAAGTATTAGAAATACTGATCCTAATTTTATTTATGCTCCATTAGTTATTCTTGAAACTGAAAAATTTCAGGTTCACATTGGTGATAAGGTTTTACAGCTAATCTACAATGTTCCTTATGAAGGATGGGATAAGTTCAAATTTGCTATAATGGATGTTTACAGAAAGGTTATAAATTACTCACTTATAAATAGAGTAGTAAGGTTCTCATTGAAGTATATAGATATTATCGAACCTGAAAATTGTTCTTCGCTTGATAAAATGTTGAATGTCAATTTATCAATGGGTAACTTTAGATTGGATTTTAATACATCTCAAGCAAGGACCGAGATATTCAATGCTGATAGTGTTGTTGTCATTCAAATGGCTGGAAGTGCTAAAGCAGAATTTGCAAACCCTTCAATCAAAAGTAGGGAAGGTTTCCTTATTGACGTCGATTGTATTAGGAATGTAATTTCAAAAGACTTGGCTTCATTTGAAAGTGAATTGTCAAGTGGACTTGATGAATTACATATGATAACTAAGGAATATTTCTTTTCATTCTTAACGGATGAAGCGCTGGAGTTATTGGGGGCGGAATATGACTAGTGTTTATGTAAATATACATCCGACATCTTTTGAGTCTGGTAAAGGTGGTTTTTTTGGTAGTTCTAATTTAACGGAAGGTACCAAAACATATGTCCGTGGATTAACCGTTGGTATGGATCTCATTCACGGATTTGCGGAGTATGATCGTTTACTTAATCCTAAAAAAGCTGAAAGTAAAATAACTCGAGAAATACTCAGTGCGACTAATAGTTTTATTGGTCATGTTAAGGTGGATAACTATTTCTCGGAGTTGTCAAGTGGTAATCTGTTCGCTAAGTTATTAAGTGATAGGCAATTTTTGCTTTTTGAAAAATCTGGCTTGATTAATATATTAGAGAGTTTTAGATTTTTGCGGGATGGCTGGTTAGGGACCGACTCAGTAGCTCCCAATGCTGAGGCAATCAATGAAGCTAAAAGTATTTTAATTAATGTGATTGAAAAACATTCTTTGAGGGCACCTAAGATTCGTGCTGTAGCAGATGGTGAGGTAAACTTTTACTGGAATACAGATGGCTACTTAATCGATATGGCATTCTTTGGTGAGGGTGAATACTCCTATTACTACAAGAATAAACTCAATGGGGAAGAGGAATATGATGATGTTTCCATCGATAAAGGCTTTTCTACAAAAATGCTGGAGCTTTTGTCGTGGTGATCAAGTTCGGGGCCAGAAAGTTAAAGATATATTAAATGATGATGTGCTCATCAGAACGCTTTTTGACTCTGAGCATTATAATAGAGAGCTTAATCAATTGGAAAATAACGCTATTCCAACTTCTGATCTCAAAGATAGAGGTTTAAGTTTGGATATTAAACGCTTAGCAAGCGAAACTGTTGTTTTGAAAAGAGTTCATATCCAGAAGAATAGAGCTCAAGAAAAGAATGGTCCGGACGATAGGACCAGGAAAAATGTATTCTTTTCAGAAGTAGAACACCCAAAAGTAAACAGTGTTTTGGATGAAAATGGGGTAGCTTTATTTTCAACTAAATATGCTCCTGTTGAAGGTAATGATGCTCATGCGATGCTGTTGTGTATAAAAAATGATCAAAAAAGGTCATATTATATTATGGCTAGAAACAAACTAATGCCTGTGTTTTCCGCGCGGATTACTCCTGCACAAGAGTATACGTTTTTAAATAAATAGGTGGCGTTGCCACCTTGTACTCTACAAACTGTAATCATCGAATTTAATTACTTGGATGCCAAGCCAGTTATTAATCTCCTCTAAACTTTTTTGAAGTGGCATTAGTTCATTACGGACAAAGACTTTACTCGCCTTCTCCACATCACCAAATCCTCCAACATTACTCGGCATAATTCCCATCATCTGCGGCGGCACGCGATGCGCTGCCATCATGTCATCGCGGCTCACGTTCTTGATGTTCAAAAACTCATCCTTTGCCGCCACCTCTGACAGCGGGATGATCTGAATGCCGTCCTTTTTGCCGTTGGGTGAGTACATAAAAAGGTTGCGGAAGTTGCCCGGCCCTTTGGCGCTTTTCATGGCCTGGCGGATGTTGTTCACGTCCTCCTGGTTCTGCGCGGCGTCGGTCATATACATGATAAAACCCGCGTGGCTGCCGTTGATATAATACTTCCGGCGGAACAGCGTAGCGGACTCGTTCAGCAGGGCGGAGGGGATGGCGGACAGGTATTCCGGCAGGCCGTAAATCTCCTGGTTCAGGTCCGGTTCCATCAGGTGAAAGATACTGCCTCTGGTGAACTCATAGGGCTGTGTGGTCATGCCATATTGCACAAACCAGTAAGTGTCAAGGTCGATCCCGCGGCGGGTGTATTTCGCCAGTGATGGTTCCAGCGACAGAATGCCGCCGAGCCGGTTCGTCCGTTTCTCAAGATAGGCGTTACCAAACACCAGATAGTCCTGCACGAAGCGGCTGAATGCCTGCTGGCTCAGCAGCGGGTGTGGGATAAACGTGCTGGTCAGAATGTTGCGCTTAACGGCAATCGGCGAGCTGTGATGCACGGCGGCGCGGTAGGTGCGGGCCAGCCCGTCAAAGCTCACGGGCGGCTCATACCACTTATCCATTTGCACGCATTCCACGTAGTCCAGCAGTTCGCGGCGGTCCAGTACCGGGATCGGATCGCCAAAGCTGAACGCTTCGGCGTGAGTTGTGTTCTTCTGCTGCGCGGCTTCCTGCACTGGCGCGGTGCTGGTCAGGGCGTCGTGTTCACTCATTAAAAAATCTCCACAATGTTGCTGGTATTGGCGGCCTCGCCCTGCAGCGGTTCGTTAAACAGTGCGTGCATCGTTGCCCAGGCCAGGTCTGCGTGGCTGGCTTCTTCGCTGCGGCTGGCTTCGTAGGTTGGGCGGTTCCCGCTGGCGGTGGTGGCGCGGCGGATTGCCATAAAGGACTGCGCAATGTCGGTGTGCCCGGCGTCAAACTCCAGGCGCCGGTGGCTGATAATGTCGTATGCCTTAAGCACCAGGGCGTTTTTTACGTTGGGGTTGTAGACAAACTCCCGGACCGCCGGGAAGAACGCCTTAACGTTCTCATAGACGCCGTGGCCGACGCCGGTCGAGTCGATGCCGATATAGGTCACGTTATACTGCTGGGTCAGCTTTTTAATGGCGTCAGCCTGGGCGCGGAAGTCCATCCCCCGCCACTGGTGCCGCTCCAGAATGCGGAATTTGCCGCCCGGCACCGTGGGTGGTGCTACCACCACGCACCCGGCACTGTCGCCGTTCTGCGTACCCTTCGCCGGGTCATAGCCGATCCAGACTTCGCGCCAGCCAAACGGGCGCAGTGCCAGCGCCTGAAAGTCAGACCAGACTTCCCAGCTGTCCACCATGCACGCCTGCAGCTCGCTCAGCGGGAACACTGACGCCAGATCGTCAATGAATTCGCACATCAGCAGGTTCTGGTATTCGTCAGGGCTGTACTCCATCCGCAGCTGGTCCAGGTCGAATAGGTTACAGCCGCCGCGCACCGCATCCTCCACTGTGACGATCTGGCGGTACTGACCGTCCGGGCAAAGCAGGCCCGGGGCCAGATTGCCGTGGGTCAGGTCAATATCCACCTTGTCCGATTTGGCGCGGCCCCGATTGAACAGCGCGCCGGACCAGAACGGATAGGCGCTGTGGGTCAGGCTGGATGGGGTTGAAAAGTAGGTCTGCCGCCATTTCTTGTGAATGGCCATACCGGAGGCCACCTTGCGCAGTTCCTGGAATTTCGGTATCCAGAAATATTCATCCAGGTACAGGTTGCCGTGGTAGCTCTGCGCTGTGCGGGCGTTGGTGCCGAGGAAGTACAGGCACGCGCCGTTGCTGAGCGTCATCGGATCGCCTTTCAGCTCTACATCCACCTCTTTTGCAAAGTCGATGATGTACTGCTTAAAGACGTGCGCCTGGGCCTTACTGGCGGAAAGGAAAATCTGGTTGCGCCCGGTGGTGATGGCGTCAATCAGCGCCTCCCGGGCAAAGAAGAAGGTCGCGCCAATCTGGCGGGACTTGAGCAGGTTACGGATGCGGTGACGGTTGCCCGCATCCCACCAGTGGCGCTGATAGGCGAACATCGAGCTGTGGAAAATCTCCTGCAGCTTTTCGGTCTGCTCGTCGCTGAATACGTTCTTTTCCGGTGGCTTGCGTGGGCCTTTGTTGCGGTTCGCCACGTTGGGGTTAAGGTCGGCCTCGTTGCCGCCGTCGTTAAATTTGCCGATGCGGGCATGACGCTCTGACTGGCGCGCCAGCAGGTCAATTTCCTTGAAGTCTTTCCCTTCTTTCTGCTCCTTCATAATGAGCTGGCAGTAGCGCGCGGCGGTGGTGAGCTGCATCTGATCCAGCGGCCCATACTCACCCCACTTGTCGCGCTTTTTCCAGCTGTGCACGGTTGCAACTTTCTCGCCCAGCATTTCTGCAATGCGGGCTACGCGGTATCCCTGAAAGTACAGCATCATGGCCTGCCGACGGGGATCGAGGTCTGCGGGGGTCATTGTCGTGTTCATGGCCCAAACATACGGCCTTGCCCGGCGGCTTTCCCCGGCTGCGGTTTGTGTGGCTGACCGTACAAGCGCCGCGCGTTGTTTCACTTCCCCCATCACCGCAAACATAAGGCTCCAGTAAGTTTTTTCTAACGGAGCACGGCTCATGACAGTGAAAGCAAAGCGTTTCCGCATCGGGGTGGAAGGTGCCACCACCGACGGGCGCGAAATCCAGCGCGAATGGCTGGTACAAATGGCGGCCAGCTACAACCCTGCGGTGTATACGGCGCAAATTAACCTTGAGCACATTAAAGGCTATTCGCCGGATGGCACGTTTAAGCGTTATGGGCATGTCACCGGCTTAACCGCCGAAGAAATCACGGAAGGGCCATTAAAAGGGAAAATGGCGCTGTACGCCGAAATTAACCCGTCGCCTGACCTGATTAGTCTGATTAAGCAGTGGCAAAAGCAATTCACCTCTATGGAAGTCAGCCCGAAATTTGCTGACACCGGCAAGGCCTACCTTGTCGGCCTGGCTGCCACTGACGATCCGGCGAGCCTGGGCACCGAGATGCTGGCTTTCAGTGCCACCGCCAAACAGAACCCGCTGGCTAACCGCAAGCTAAGCCCTGAAAACCTATTTACCGCCGCTGAAGAAACGCTGATTGAACTGGAAGAAAACCAGGACGAAAAGCCCTCCCTCTTTGCCCGCGTATCCGCGCTGTTTACCAAAAAAGAGCAGACCGACGATGCGCGTTTTTCAGACGTGCACAAAGCCGTTGAGCTGGTCGCCACCGAGCAGCAGAACCTGAGCGAGCGCACCGATAAATCCCTATCCGACCAGGACGCGCGCATTTCTGAGCTTGAATCCTCCCTGCAGGAGCAGCAGGCCGCCTTTGCCGAGCTTCAGCAGCAACTGAGCCGTGAAGACAGCCGTAAAGATTACCGCCAGCGCGCGCCGGGCGGTGACGCACCGGCAGGCAACCTGACCAATTGCTGATGGAGCATAAAACCCGATGAAAAAGAAAACCCGCTTTGCCTTTAACGCCTACCTGCAGCAGCTGGCGCGCCTGAACCTGGTGGAAGTTGAAGAACTTTCCAGCAAGTTCACCGTTGAGCCGTCCGTGCAGCAGACGCTGGAAGACCAGATCCAGCAGTCCGCCGCTTTCCTGACGCTCATTAATGTCTCGCCTGTTGATGAGCAGTCCGGCCAGCTGCTTGGCCTGGGCGTTGGCTCCACCATTGCCGGAACCACCGACACCACCACCAAAGAGCGCGAACCTACCGATCCGATGCTGATGGAGGACGTGGAATATAAATGCGAACAGACCAACTTTGACACGGTGCTGACCTACGCAAAGCTGGACCTGTGGGCGAAATTCCAGGACTTCCAGGTGCGTATCCGTAACGCCATCATAAAGCGTCAGGCGCTGGACCGCATCATGATCGGCTTTAACGGTGTGAAGCGTGCCAAAACCTCTAACCGCGCTGAAAACCCACTGCTGCAGGACGTGAATAAGGGCTGGCTGCAGAAAATCCGCGAAGACGCGCCGGACCACGTTATGGGCAGTACCACCCAGGACGGCACCACCACGGCAGGCGCGGTGAAGGTGGGCAAGGGCGGCGACTATGTCAACCTGGACGCCGTGGTGATGGATGCGGTTAACGAGCTGATCGACGTGGTTTACCAGGATGATGACGAGCTGGTTGTTATCTGCGGCCGCGAGCTGCTGTCTGACAAGTATTTCCCGCTGGTTAACAAAGAGCAGGAAAACAGCGAGAAAATTGCCGCCGATCTGATTATCAGCCAGAAACGCATGGGCGGCCTGCAGGCGGTGCGTGCGCCGTTCTTCCCGGCCAATGCCCTGCTGATCACCCGTTTGGATAACCTCTCCATTTACTGGCAGGAGGACACCCGCCGCCGTTCTGTTATCGACAACCCGAAACGTGACCGGATTGAGAACTTTGAATCCGTCAACGAAGCGTACGTGATTGAAGACTACCGCTGCGCGGCCCTGGTCGAAAACATCACTATCGGTGACTTCACCGCGCCAGCTGCGCCGGAAGGTGGGGAGTAACGCATGAGCCTGAGTCCCGCACGGCAGCACCGCCTGCGCATTCAGGCCGAACAGGCCGCCCGGGAGGGCGGCAGTGTTCGCCATGCGGCCGGCTATGACCTGATGCTGCTGCAGCTGGCAGAAGACCGCCGCCGCCTTAAGGGTATCCAGTCCACCGTGAAAAAGGCGGCAATCAAGGTGGAGCTTCTGCCGAAGTATGCCGTCTGGGCGGAGGGCGTGCTGGCTGTCGGAGGTGCGCAGCAGGATGACGTGCTGATGTACGTGATGCTGTGGCGTATCGATGCCGGTGATTATGCCGGTGCGCTGGAAATCGGGCGTCATGCGCTGCGCCATGGCTGGGTGATGCCGCTGGGCAACCGTAACGTGCAGACCGTTCTGGCGGAAGAAATGGCGGATGCCGCACAAAGCGCGCTGCTGGCCGCAACTGGTTTTGATGCCGATCTGCTCCTGCAGACGCTGGACCTGACTACCGATCTGGATATGCCGGACCAGTCCCGGGCACGCCTGCACAAAGCCATCGGCGCGGTACTGACCGATAGCAACCCGGCCTCTGCCCTTAATCACCTTACCCATGCGCTGCAGCTCGATCCCCGCTGCGGCGTGAAAAAAGAAAAGCAGCAGCTGGAGCGCAGATTGCGCAGTGACAGCCGCTAACGAACGTGCCCCGCGCACGGGCGGCACGGGATGGCGAAAGGCACTGCCACATCAAAACCCCGTCCACCGCCCACTATTTCAGGAGAAAGCCGCATGCAGTTTATTGCGCCAGAACAGGCACCGGAACAGGCGGACGTTATTAAAAATACGCCGTTCTGGCCTGATGTGGACCTGTCGGAATTTCGCAGTGTGATGCGCACTGACGGCACGGTGACGCAGCCCCGTCTCCGGCAGGTTGCGCTGACAGCCATTTCCGAAGTTAACGCTGAGCTGTACGACTTCCGCAACCGCCAGAAGATGCTGGGCTACCGGGATCTGGCTGACGTGCCGGCGGAAATGCTGGACGGAAAAAGCGAGCGCATCCAGCACTACCTCAACGCCGTGTATTGCTGGGCGCGCGCCGTGCTCAATGAGCGTTACCAGGATTATGACGCCACGGCGTCCGGGGTAAAGCGAGGGGAGGAACTGGCGGAGGTCAGCGGCGATCTGTGGCGTGATGCCCGCTGGGCCATCAGCCGGGTGCAGGATGCACCGCACTGCACGGTGGAGCTTATCTGATGAAAGTGCGTGCGCATCAGTATGACACGGTGGACGCACTCTGCTGGCGCCATTACGGGCGCACGCAGGGAGTCACTGAACAGGTGCTGCAGGCGAATCCGGGGCTGGCTGAATATGGCCCCTTTTTACCGCACGGGCTGCAGGTAGATCTGCCGGATATCACGGCATCAACCACTGCGCAGACTGTCCAGTTATGGGACTGAACTATGACGCTTGAACGAATCAGCGCCTTTATTACTTACTGCGTTGCCCTGCTTCTGGCATGGCTCGGCGATTTGTCTCTTAAAGATGTATCGACCATTACCGGTCTTGCGCTGGGGATTATTACTGCAGCGGTGACCTGTTATTTACGCTGGAAAGCCTACCAGCTGCTGCGGGACGGCAGAATATCCAGGGGGGAATATGAGTCCTTCAATCGTTAAGCGTTGCCTGGTCGGCGCGGTGCTGGCGATTGCCGCCACGCTGCCGGGCTTTCAGTCGCTTCATACCTCCGTCGAGGGGCTGAAACTGATTGCTGATTTCGAAGGGTGCCGCCTGCAGCCGTACCAGTGCAGCGCCGGGGTCTGGACTGACGGGATCGGCAATACGTCCGGGGTAGTGCCGGGCAAAACCATAACGGAGCGACAGGCCGCGCAGGGGCTGATTAATAACGTGTTGCTGACGGAAAAAAGGATTGAAGCCTGCCTGCAGGTTAAGCCACCTCAGCATGTTTACGATGCCCTGATCAGTATCGGCTTTAATGTCGGAACGGGGGCAATCTGCCGGTCAACAATGGTTTCTTACATCAATCGCCAGCAATGGTGGCAGGCGTGCAACCAGCTCCCCCGCTGGATTTATGTAAATGGTCAAAGGAGTAAAGGGCTGGAAAACAGGCGCGCCCGTGAGCTTGCCTGGTGTCTTAAAGGGGCAGGGGCATGACGCGCGCGCTGGCGGTGATCCTGGCTCTGGTGCTGGCATTGCTGGGCTGGCAGTCATGGCGGCTTAACAATGCCGGTCACACCATCGGGACGCAGTCTGAGGCGCTTAAAAATAACAAGCAGGAGCTGGCGAAGAAAAGCAGCCAGCTCATCAGCCTGTCCATTCTTACTGAAACCAACAGCCGGGCGCAGATGCAACTTTATGCTGCAGCGGAGGAGACTTCCGCGCTGTTGCGCAGTCGCCAGCGCCAGATCGAGGAGCTAAAACGTGAAAACGAGGATTTACGCCGCTGGGCTGACACTCCTTTGCCTGCTGACATTATCCGGCTGCGGGAGCGCCCGGCCCTCGCCGGAGGTGCAGCTTACCGTGAGTGGTTGTCCAAAAGTGACGCAATGCCGCCTGGACAGGTCAGCGCCGCGCAGTAATGGGGATTTGAACCAGGTGCTGGATGAGACTGAGGCCGCCTGGGCAGTATGTGCCGACAAAGTGGACACGATCATAGCGTGTCAGGAGCGAGACAGTGAACAAGCCGCAGTCTTTACGCAACGCCCTGAATAAATCGGTGGCGTATGTTCGTGACAACCCGGACAAGCTGCACCTTTTTGTTGATAACGGTTCGCTGGTCGCAACCGGCGCCCGTTCAATGTCATGGGAATATCGCTACACCCTGAACGTGGTGATTGAAGATTTTAGCGGCAACCAGAATTTAGTGATGGCACCCGTGCTGCTCTGGTTAATGACCAATCAACCGGACGCCATCAACAACCCGGAGCTGCGCGAAAAACTTTTTACCTTTGACGTCGATATCCTGAACAACGATCTGTGTGATCTCAGCCTCAATCTGCAGCTCACGGAGCGCGTGATTGTAAACACTTACGGCACTGTATCGAGCGTAGAAGCGGTGCCGGAACCCGACGTACCCGACGAAATGTGGACGGTGAAACGTGGATGACCTGCAGAGGGTGGATGATTGGCTGGCGGCCCTGCTGGCGAATCTGGAACCGGCAGCCCGCAACCGTATGATGCGACAACTGGCGCAGGAGCTGCGCCGGTCGCAACAGCAAAACATCAGGCTACAGCGCAATCCAGACGGCACCGCCTTTGAGGCGCGCCGGGTGACGGCCAGAAGTAAAAAGGGGCGCATCAAGCGCCAGATGTTCGCCAAATTGCGCACCACTAAATACCTGAAAACCGCAGCCACTGCGGACTCTGCCAGCGTGCAGTTTGATGGGAAAGTCCAGCGCATCGCCCGTGTTCACCATTATGGCCTGCGTGATCGAGTCAGGCGCAATGGCCCGGAGGCCCGGTACCCGGCACGCCGTCTTTTGGGCGTGAATGATGGGGTGGAAAGCATCACCCGTGACACGCTGATGCGCTGGCTCATGGAATAGCTTTACTTCTTTCTTCTTTTGCCCGAGTGCCTATTAAATTTTTTAGATTCTTTTATTGTTTTTTTTAAGGTTGACGATTCAATGGGTAATGTTTTCATTATTGGTGCTTTGAATATTTCTGCTACTGAGTATCCTGCTCTTGCCACACAAATAACACTAAAGAAAATAATAGATAAGGTTAAGATTTCACGGTTGTCTGCTGACCATTGTGCAAATGGTAGTTTAATTTGTGATGGCGCGTTTGAATACTCCAAAACTACGTACATACCATAGAGGAAAGTTGCTGCTGTTTCTATATTCCATAGGGCATTTAGAATGTTTTTATAAATCTCGAACTTGCTCATTCTTATAAGTAAGGCTCCCTGAACAATTGAGAGTGTAAGTATCAAGCATATGTATTTAATTAAATCCTTTGTATCTGTAGAGTCTACGTTGTCCCAAATATAAGTTGCAATCGTAAGAAGAACAAAGATGGAAAGGTAAATTCCCCAAGGTAAATTTAAGCCAAATTTAAAGTTCATCGGTCTCTCTTTTTTTTCCACATTGTGTGATTTACGAAACAATGTTCAAAACATGCCTGAGTTTGCTTTGGCTGGCAAATTAAAAATATGAACGCACAACTCACAGAAATCATGCGCCTTATCACCAACCTGATCCGCACCGGCACCGTAACCGAAGTGGACCGGGAAAACTGGCTGTGCCGGGTGAAAGTGGGCGAGCTTGAAACCAACTGGATTAACTGGCTGACACTGCGCGCAGGCGGTGCCCGTACATGGTGGTGCCCGTCGCCGGATGAGCAGGTGGTGGTGCTGAGTATGGGCGGCAATCTGGAAACCGCTTTTGCCTTACCTGCGATCTATTCCAACCAGTTCGCGCCGCCGTCGGACTCCGTGGACGGCTGCGTAACGGAATACCCGGACGGTGGCTGGTTTGAATATGAACCCGCGACCGGCCGCTGGCATGTGCGGGGCATCAAATCCATGGTGATCGAGGCGACAGATAACATAACCCTGAAAACGGGGGAGTTTGTGGTGGAAGCAAGTAACACGCGCATAAACAGCGAGGTGGTGATCAATGGTGGCGTCACCCAGGGCGGCGGCACCATGAGTTCTAACGGGATCGTAGTCGATAAACACGGTCATACCGGCGTTAAGTCCGGCGGCGATACATCGGGAGGTCCTGTATGACGCTGTATATCGGTATGAATCAGGACAATGGCAAAGCCATTTCTGATGCGGACCATTTGCGGCAGTCGGTCAGGGATATTCTGCTGACTCCTCAGGGAAGCCGTATAGCCCGCCGGGAATATGGTTCCCTGCTGTCAGCATTGATTGACCAGCCCCAGAACCCGGCGCTGCGCCTGCAGATTATGGCGGCTGTTTACGTATCGCTGAGTCGCTGGGAGCCTCGGCTTACGCTGGATTCCATCACCATCACCATCAACAGCAGCTTTGACGGCTCCATGGTGGTTGAGCTAACCGGGAATCGCAATAACGGCGCGCCTGTTTCTCTTTCGGTATCAACAGGAGCAGACAATGGCAGTCATTGACCTTTCCCAGCTCCCAGCGCCGCAAATCGTTGACGTGCCGGACTTTGAATCCCTGCTGGCTGAGCGTAAGGCCGCCTTTGTGGCCCTGTATCCGGCAGATGAACAGGACGCGGTGCGGCGCACGCTTGAGCTGGAATCTGAACCCATCACCAAACAACTGCAGGAAAACACGTACCGGGAAATCCTGCTGCGCCAGCGTATCAACGAGGCGGCGCAGGCGGTCATGGTGGCTTATGCCATGGGCGGCGATCTCGATCAGATGGCGGCCAACTACAACGTGAAGCGGCTGACGGTTACACCTGCAGATAACGACGCGGTGCCGCCGGTCGCAGCGGTAATGGAAAGTGACGAGGCGTTGCGCCTGCGTGTTCCTGCTGCATTTGAGGGGCTGTCCGTTGCGGGACCAACGGCGGCTTATGAGTTTCACGCTAAAAGCACGGACGGGCGAGTCGCTGACGCCAGCGCAACCAGCCCGGCACCGGCGGAGGTGGTGCTTACCGTACTGAGCCGTGAGGGCGACGGAACGGCAGCGGCGGACCTGCTGGCGGTGGTTGAACAGGCGCTTAACAGTGAGAACGTGAGGCCGGTTGCTGACCGTCTGACGGTGCGCAGTGCTGAAATTATTCCGTACAGCGTGGATGCAACGATCTTTCTTTACCCGGGGCCAGAAGCTGAGCCGGTGATGGAGGCGGCAAAAGCCAGCCTGCAGAAATATATCGCCAGCCAGACGAGGCTGGGGCGTGATATTCGCTGCAGTGCTATTTATGCCGCGCTGCATGTTGAAGGTGTGCAGCGTGTTGAACTGGCCTCGCCGCTCGCTGATGTGGTGCTGGATAAGACACAAGCCGCTTCATGTACGGAATGGAGCGTAACCAACGGGGGAACGGATGAATAGTCTGCTTCCTCCTGGTTCATCGCCGCTTGAGCGCCGACTAGCTCAAACCTGCAGCGGAATTTCCGATCTGAAGGTGCCGCTGCGGGATTTATGGAACCCGGTAACATGCCCGGTCAAGTTTCTGCCGTATCTGGCGTGGGCCTTTTCGGTTGATCGCTGGGACGAAGGATGGGCGGAGAGCGTGAAGCGCCGTGTGGTGCAGGATGCGTTCTATATCCATCAGCACAAGGGCACAGCCAGCGCGGTGCGGCGTGTGGTGGAGCCGTTCGGCTTTCTGATCCGAATCATTGAATGGTGGCAGACCGGCGAGGCGCCGGGCACGTTTCGCCTGGATATTGGGGTGCAGGACCAGGGCATAACAGAGGAAACCTATCTGGAGCTGGAGCGCCTGATTGGTGACGCCAAACCCTGCAGTCGGCATCTGATCGGCATGTCCATAAATCTGCAGACGAGCGGGCCATATTTTGTGGGAGCTGCCACGTACACCGGCGAAGAAATCACGATTTACCCGTATATCAACGAAACCATCATTTCCGGTGGCACTGCCTACGAGGGCGGTGCCGTCCATGTTATTGACACAATGAGAGTGAACCCATGAGCGCAAAATTTTATACCCTGCTGACGGAGATTGGCGCGGCAAAACTGGCAAGCGCTGCCGCGCTCGGTGTGCCGCTGAAAATTACCCAGATGGCGGTGGGGGATGGCGGCGGCGTGCTTCCAACTCCCAGCGCACAACAGACGAAGCTGGTTTCCGAAAAGCGGCGCGCTGACCTGAATATGCTTTACATCGATCCGCAGAACAGCAGCCAGGTTATTGCTGAGCAGGTGATTCCTGAAACGGAGGGCGGTTGGTGGATTCGTGAGGTTGGGCTGTTTGACGAAACGGGCGCGCTGATCGCAGTGGGAAACTGCCCGGAGAGCTACAAACCGCAGCTGGCAGAAGGGAGCGGCCGCACGCAGACAGTGCGCATGGTACTGATTACCAGCAGCACCGATAACATTACGCTGAAAATTGACCCGTCCGTAGTGCTGGCTACCCGCAAATATGTGGATGACAAGGTGTTGGAATTGAAGGTGTATGTAGATGAGCTGATGGCGGCGCATCTTGCTGAAGCTGATCCGCATACGCAATATGCGCCAAAAGCCAGCCCGACGTTTACCGGCACCCCAAAAGCCCCGACTGCAGCTGCAGGTAACAATACCACTCAGCTTGCCACAACTGCGTTTGTTCAGGCGGCTCTGATCGCCCTGGTGAATGGTGCCCCGGCTACACTGGACACGCTGAAAGAAATTGCTGCGGCTATCAATAACGATCCTAATTTCAGCACCACTATTTCTAACGCGCTTGCACTCAAAGCCCCACTGGCAAGCCCGGCCCTGACCGGAACGCCGACGGCCCCCACGGCTGCGCAGACTGTCAACAGTACGCAAATTGCCACTACTGCTTTCGTAAAATCAGCTCTGGCTGCGCTTGTTGGCTCATCACCTGCGGCGCTTGATACCCTGAACGAGCTGGCGGCGGCGTTAGGAAACGATCCTAACTTTGCAACCACCATGACAAATGCACTGGCAGGCAAGCAGCCGCTGGATAGCACGCTGACAACTTTGTCTGGAAAGACAGTGGATGAGATTATCGAATACCTTCGTTTGGGAGAAGCGGCAAAAATGGAGGCGGCCACCGCACAGATCGGTGCTAATGGCTGGCTATATATTCCCGTTTCTGGCGGCAAAAAAATGCTGCTGCAGTGGGGGCTTTTAACCGGTGCGAGTAATTATTCTTTTAAATTCCCAATTGCATTTCCCGTAGGTGGTTTATGCCTGGTTGCTATGGCCCATACAACTGATTCCGCTGATGTGAGCATGGTAACTATGACTAATGGTTTTATCAGGGATAAAACCAGCGCGTTTGCTTTGTGCGCCAGAACAGTGAACGGCGTGCAACAACCTTTTGAACGTAGCGTTTACTGGTTCGCTGTTGGCTACTGACGTCAAAAAATTGTGTGATTACTCACACATAGTAGCTAGATAATTATTTTACGAAACCGCACTTACGATCTGAGGCTCAAACTAAGGAGTGCGTTATGAACTATTGGTTTAGCCCTGCAAATAATGCTTTTTATCCCGTGGCTTTAAAGGAGTCTTATGTAAACGCTGGTAGTCTTCCGAATGATTTAATCGAAGTCGAAGATAACGTGTTTAGCGAATTTTCCGCGACGCCACCAGAAGGGAAGTTGCGTGGTATTGGAGCTGATGGAATGCCGATCTGGATTGATATTCCCGTTGTGGAAGAAAGCCCGGAACAAATCCAGGCACGCGCCCGTGCTTTGAGGGATGAATTCATCGTCAGTACAGATCGGATGCTTGTTTCTGATTACACTATCAACAATGCTTTATTAACCTCTGAGCAGCAAGCGGAGCTGTTGGATGTAAGGCAAAAGTTTAAAGTTTGGCCTGAGAGTGAGGGATGGCCGGGCATAGCGTTGCCTGCGATACCTCAATGGATTCTCATTGAGGCAGTAAACAACGGTTACGTAGTAAAAAATTGGCCTGAGTGAAATAAAGCCCGTAAGGGCTTTATTTTTAATAACCCAATACAGTCGGGTTAGATACAGGATTAAATTAATACCCTATTGCAAACCACGTAAACATACGGGAATTACCAGGTAGAGTATCGTCAAGGAAGAACTGAGCATTAGCGCCGGTTTTCGTTGGGTAGCCGATTGAAACTGCCTGCCTCAAAGTTCTATAAGATGGCACATAATCATAATTTGATGCCCTTACGCCTGCGCTTGAATATACACCGAAGCAGGCCGCGGGAAACGCAACTGGAAAGGTAATATCACAATTATATGTAGTGCTTGTTACGCCTCCCTCCCATCGCCCCCACTGCACTATTAACGTAACACTGCCGGTTAGCGGGAATTTCGCCCAACCGCTGTTAGACAACACGCCGCTCGCTGCGGCTAGTTTTGCCGCTTCTCCCAAACGAACGTTTAATACCCTATAGCCATCCAGTAAATAGAGTTGGAGGTAGGAGTAACGTAAGTAAATCTGGCCTTAGTCGTAGTCGTATTGCCAATATCGAATCCAGTAAAACGCATGGATGGATCGTTTGTAGACATTAAAGCGCTGAGATGTCTGAATGCAGTAGGGAATGCAATTGGGAAAGAAATGTCAGTGGTTCCTACTGCCCCAGATGTGCCGTTGACGTTAAGCGCCCCCCATTGAATGATTAGCCCAGTCGGTAATTTTTGATACCCATTAAAACCTAAAGAACCGGCAAAGTAGCTCATATCAGGAAGCTGGTTTGCACCATTGCCGACCCCTCGTTTAGCTGCTTCCCCCAAACGAAGGTTTTTTATCCACCACGGTCATAATTGTCCGTGTTGGCCATTCTCTGCAGTACAGTCCGAAATGACCATGCTCGATAAAATGGTGGCATCATTCACCACTTTTTTTAAGGGCGAAAATCATGCAAATAGGTTACGTGAGGGTGTCAACAAATGACCAAAACACAGCTTTACAACGAAATGCGCTTGAGTGCGCAGGATGTGAGCTGATATTTGAGGACAAAATGAGCGGTAAAACCTCAGATCGGCCAGGGCTAAAAAAGGTCCTGCGCACACTCTCAGAAGGTGACACGCTGGTAGTCTGGAAGCTGGACAGATTAGGCAGGAGCATGCGACATCTTGTTACGCTAATCGAAGACCTGCGCGGGAGAGGGATAAATTTCCGCAGCCTGACCGATAGCATTGACACATCAACTCCTATGGGGCGTTTCTTTTTCCATGTTATGGGAGCCCTTGCTGAAATGGAACGTGAGCTAATCGTTGAGCGCACCCGAGCCGGATTAGCAGCGGCCAGGCAGCAAGGGCGTATCGGCGGCAGGCGACCAAAACTCACAGCGGAACAATGGGAGCAGGCGGGGAGACTGCTGGAAGCAGGAGAGTCGCGGCAACGTGTCGCATTAATTTTTGATGTGGGTATGTCTACACTCTACCGGAAATTCCCTGCGGCATTGTATGGATGACAGGACAATGCAGCGAAGCTGTCTACAAAGTTGATTCACTTCACCATAGGGCGAAACCTAAACACCGGAGGGTTCGCCGTATGGCTCAGGATTATCACCACGGTGTGCGTGTCGTTGAGGTCAACGATGGCACCCGCCCTATTTCAACAGTAAGCACGGCAATTGTCGGTATGGTCTGTACCGGCGATGATGCAGATGCGTCCGTGTTCCCCCTCAATAAACCGGTCCTGCTTACCGACGTGCTGACCGCCAGCGGTAAAGCAGGCGAGTCCGGCACGCTGGCCCGCTCGCTGGATGCAATTGCCGACCAGGCTAAACCCGTGACCGTCGTTGTGCGCGTTGCACAGGGTGAAACCGAAGCGGAAACAACTTCCAACATTATCGGCGGCGTGACAGCCGACGGTAAAAAAACGGGGATGAAAGCGCTGTTATCTGCGCAGTCCCAGCTCGGCGTTAAGCCGCGCATTCTTGGCGTGCCGGGGCACGACACGCAGGCAGTTGCCACTGAGTTGCTGAGCGTGGCGCAGAGTCTGCGCGGGTTCGCCTATCTGTCAGCCTACGGCTGCAAAACGGTAGAGGAGGCCATTGCCTACCGCGCTAATTTCAGCCAGCGCGAGGGGATGCTGATCTGGCCTGATTTCATCAGTTTTGACACCGTGCTGAATGCAGACGCAACGGCTTACGCCTCGGCCCGTGCTCTTGGCCTGCGTGCCAAAATTGACGAGCAGACCGGCTGGCACAAATCCCTGTCCAACGTGGGCGTGAATGGCGTCACCGGCATTTCTGCCGATGTGTTCTGGGATTTGCAGGACCCGGCAACCGATGCGGGGCTGCTGAACCAGAACGATGTCACCACGCTGATCCGCAAAGACGGTTTCCGCTTCTGGGGCTCCCGCTGCCTCAGTGACGATCCTCTGTTTGCCTTTGAAAACTACACCCGCACCGCGCAGGTACTGGCTGACACCATCGCCGAAGCGCACATGTGGGCGGTGGATGGCGTGCTTAACCCGTCACTGGCCCGCGACATTATCGAAGGTATTCGCGCCAAACTGCGCAACCTGAAAACGCAGGGCTACATCATCGGCGCCGACTGCTGGCTGGATGAGTCCGTAAACGATAAAGATTCCCTGAAAGCCGGGAAGCTCACTATCGATTACGACTATACGCCGGTACCGCCTCTGGAAAACCTGATGCTGCGCCAGCGCATCACCGATCAGTATCTGCTGGATTTCTCCAGCCAGGTCAGCGCGTAAGGGGACAATATGGCTTTACCACGCAAGTTAAAACACCTGAACCTGTTTAACGACGGGAATAACTATCAGGGGATCGTTGAGTCTCTGACCCTGCCTAAATTCGGCCGCAAGTTTGAAAAGTATCGCGGCGGCGGTATGCCCGGTTCGGCTGATGTTGATCTGGGGCTGGATGATGGCGCGCTGGACACGGAATTTTCAATCGGTGGCACTGAACTGCTGTTATTCAAACAGATGGGGAAAGCCACCGTTGACGGTATCCAGCTGCGTTTCACCGGCTCCATTCAGCGTGACGATACCGGCGAAGTGCAGGCCGTTGAGCTGGTTGTGCGCGGGCGACATAAAGAAGTCGATTCCGGCGAATGGAAAACCGGGGAGAGCAACACCACAAAAGTCAGCAGCACCAACAGCTACGCGAAGCTGACCATTAACGGCGAGGTGCTCTATGAGGTTGATGTGATCAACATGATTGAAATCGTTGATGGCGTGGACCTGATGGAAGAACACCGCAACGCCCTGGGCCTCTGATCTACTTTAAAGGCGCGGGCAGCCGCGCCAGTACCTTATTAACAGGAAATGACAATGAGCGAACAACAGACTGAAAAAACCGTACATCTGGACACCCCAATCAAACGCGGTAAAACCGAAATTGCCGAAATTGTGCTGCGCAAGCCGCAGTCCGGCGCGCTGCGTGGCACCCGTCTGCAGGCGATCATGGATATGGACGTCGGCGCGATGATGACGATTATTCCCCGCATCTCCACGCCCGCGCTGACCGCTCAGGAAATGGCTGAAATGGACCCCGCCGATCTCACCGCGCTGTCGGTTGAGGTGGTCACTTTTTTGTTGAAGAAATCGGTGCTTGCCGGTTTGCCGACAGCCTGACGGTAGAAGACCTGGTGGCTGATATCGCCACCATTTTTCACTGGCCGCCGTCCGTCACTGACGTTATGCCGCTGACCGAAGTGCTGGAGTGGCGGCATAAAGCGATTCAGAGAAGCGGGGCCAGCGATGAGTGACACTAACCTGCGTTTGCAGGTAATTCTAAATGCGGTTGATAAGCTCACCCGCCCATTCCGAACAGCGCAGGCCAGCTCTAAAGAGCTGGCTACCGCCATTCAGCAAAGCCGCGCAAGATTAAAAGAACTGGACGCCCAGGCGGGCCGTATTGACGGTTTCCGCAAGGCAAGCGCGCAGCTCGCCGTCACCGGCAACAGTCTTAAAGCCGCACGCGAAGAAGCGGCGAAACTTGCCACGCAGTTCTCGGCCACTAACCGCCCGACGGCGGCGCAGGCTCGTCTGCTTGAGCAGGCAAAAAACCGCGTTAACGAGCTGCAGAGCAAATATAACGGCCTGCGTCAGTCGGTGCAGCGTCAGCGTCTTGCGCTCAATGAGGCCGGGCTGGACACCAAAAAGCTGAGCAGTGCACAGCGTGAGCTGCGGCAGAATGCCGACGAAACCCGGCAGGCGCTGGACCGACAGCAGAAATCCCTTAAACGCCTGGGTGAGCAGCAGGCCCGTATGAACGCCGTCCGCGATCAGTATTCGCGGCGTCTTGAGGTGCGGGATCGTATCGCGGGCGCCGGAGCAACGACTACTGCCGCCGGGCTGGCGATGGGCGCACCGGTGATGGCAGCCGTTAAAAGCTATGCCAGTATGGAAGATGCGATGAAAGGCGTTGCAAAGCAGGTTAACGGGCTGCGGGACGACAACGGCAACCGCACAAAACAGTTTTACGACATGCAGGATGCCATTAAGGCCGCCAGTGAGCAGCTGCCGATGGAGAATGGTGCCATTGACTATGCCGCGCTGGTTGAAGGTGGCGCCCGCATGGGCGTGACAAACCAGAACGATTCTTACGAAGACCAGAAGCGTGACCTGCTGGCCTTTGCATCCACTGCAGCAAAGGCCGCAACGGCATTCGAGCTGCCCGCTGATGAGCTGGCGGAGGGGCTGGGGAAAATCGCGCAGCTGTATAAAGTGCCGACCCGAAATATTGAACAGCTTGGCGATGCCCTGAACTACCTGGACGATAACGCCATGTCTAAGGGCGGCGATATCATCAATGTGCTGCAGCGCATGGGCGGCGTGGCTGACCGGCTTGATTTTCGCAAGGCGGCCGCGCTGGGTTCCACCTTCCTGTCTCTGGGTGCCGCGCCTGAAATTGCCGCCAGCGCATCAAATGCGATGGTGCGTGAACTGTCGATTGCAACCATGCAGAGCAAGCGGTTCATGGAAGGTATGGATCTGCTGAAACTCAATCCAGAAGAGATTGAAAAGCAGATGACAAAGGACTCAATGGGGACCATTCAGCGCGTGCTGGAGAAGGTCAACAAACTGCCGCAGGACAAGCGCCTGTCCGCCATGACGATGATATTTGGCAAGGAGTTTGGCGATGATGCGGCGAAGCTTGCAAACAACCTGCCGGAGCTGCAGCGACAGCTGAGACTTACCTCAGGCACTGAGGCTAACGGTTCCATGCAGAAAGAATCCGATATCAATAAGGATTCACTTTCTGCGCAGTGGTTGCTTGTAAAAACGGGCGCGCAGAACGCTTTTAGCAGTCTGGGGGAAACGCTGCGCCAGCCGCTGATGGATATCATGGGTTACGTCAAAAGCGTGACCGGGGCACTGCGTCGATGGGTTGAGACTAACCCGCAGCTGGCGGGCACTTTGATGAAGATTGCCGCTGTGGTCGCCTCAGTGACGTTGGCGCTTGGGACATTAGCTATTGCCATGGCTGCTGTTCTGGGGCCGCTGGCATTATTGCGTTTTGGGATGAAATCGCTAGCCATCACTGGCCTGGGGCGGTTCGGTCCACTGCTGGGCCGATTGAGCCAGGCATTCAAATCATTCACACCCGGTTTATTCCAGTCCGGTGATGCACTGAAAAAGCTGTTTGGGCTGTTTTCGGGAAATGAAGCGAGTGAGACAGTTAGTTGGATTAGTCGTATTCGTGAGGCGCTCAGCGGCGGTGGGGAAGATGAGGGTGACGGGGACGGTATCCTGGATGCGTTCCGAGACGGGGTGCTGGATAAAGTCAAAGAACATGCCCAGCAGGCGGGCGAAAGCCTGGTGTCCTCATTTCGTAATCCTGGTGAAGCTATCCGTCAGCTTGGTACGAAAATCAGAGGGCTGGCAAGCGCTGCGTTAGCACCGCTAGTTACTTCTGTTAGGGGGGCGGGAGGCGTTATCAGGTGGTTGGTCATGTCACCATTTGCGCTTTTGCGCACAGCTCTGATGGGAGTGGGTAGTGTGCTTGGGGTGTTGCTTAGCCCTATAGGGCTGGTTGTGGCGGCGCTGGCTGGCGTGGCGTTGGTTGTCTGGAAATACTGGCAGCCGATAAACGCATTTTTAGGCGGGGTGGTTGAAGGGTTCAAAGCTGCAGCTGCGCCTATCAGTGCGGCGTTTGAGCCACTGCAGCCTGTTTTCCAGTGGATAGGTGACAAGGTCCAGGCATTGTGGGGCTGGTTTACTGATCTGCTGACGCCGGTTAAATCCACCTCTGCAGAACTGCAAAGCGCGGCGTCAATGGGGCGACAGTTTGGGGAGGCGCTGGCGGCAGGGCTGAACATGGTCATGCACCCGCTGGATTCGCTTAAATCGGGCGTGTCCTGGCTGCTTGAAAAACTTGGCATTGTCAGCAAGGAGGCTGCTAAAGCGAAGCTTCCTGAGCAGGTCACGCGGCAGCAGCCAGCCACGGTAAGCACAGACGGTAAAGTCGTGCTGCCGCCTGGCGGATTCCCGCCGATGGGTTTTGCTGGCATGTACGACAGCGGCGGTACCATTCCGCGCGGCCAGTTCGGCATCGTGGGTGAGAATGGCCCTGAGATTGTTAACGGACCCGCCAATGTCACCGGCAGGAAACGGACTGCTGATCTGGCGAGGGTGGCGGCAACGCTCAATCCTTCCCGGACGGAACCGGTCAGCGCTAAACAACGTCCTGAACGCGGGATAGTTCTGCCGCCTGATAGTGTGAACGGTCCGGCAAATCTTCCGGTAATCAATCGCACTACTGAACTGGTGAAACTGGCGGCAACGGTAAGCCCCGTTCGTGATGTAACAGCCAGCCCGGAGCAACGGCCTGAAAACAGGTTAATACTGCCACCTGAGATTGTTAACGCCCCGGTAAATCGTCCAGGTCGGGATCGTGCTGTGGAGCTGGCTGATATCGCTGCAGCTGTCATGCCAGCACCGGCCATTACGGAAATCACGGATAAGAGGGCTGACCCGATGGCTATGCGCCAGAAGATGTTCGCTTCCGTAGTCGCTGGGGTAATGGGCCTGGCGGCTGCCCCGGCAGAAGCCGCACCACTTCATCCGTACAGTGTACCTGTCAGGACGCAACCGGCGCCGTCGGCAAAGGCAGAGAGACAACCGCAGGTAATTAAGTACGAGATAAGCGCGCCAATTCATATTGTCGCCCAGCCAGGGCAAAGCGCACAGGATATCGCCCGCGAGGTGGCCCGGCAGCTTGATGAGCGAGAGCGCAGGGCCAGGGCAAAAACACGCAGTAATTTCAGTGATCGAGGGGGTTACGAATAATGATGATGGTGCTGGGGTTGTACGTATTCATGCTGCGAACCGTGCCCTATCAGGAGCTGCAGTATCAGCGCAGCTGGCGGCACGCAGCAAACAGCCGGGTTAACCGGCGCCCGTCAACGCAGTTTCTTGGGCCGGATAACGATTCGCTTACTCTGTCCGGCGTCCTGCTGCCGGAGATAACCGGCGGCAGGCTGTCTTTGCTGGCGCTGGAGCAGATGGCGGAGCTGGGGAAAGCCTGGCCTTTGATTGAGGGGAGCGGGACGATTTACGGCATGTTTGTGATCGAGAGTCTGAGCCAGACAAAAACAGAATTTTTTGAGAGCGGTATGCCCCGGCGCATCGAATTTTCGCTGAGCCTGAAACGGGTGGATGAATCGCTGTCTGATATGTTTGGCAGCCTCAGCGATCAGCTCAGTAATTTGCAGGACTCCGCCACCGCTGCGATAGGCAATATGAAAAATACGGTTGGGGGGTTACTGCAGTGAATTTCAGCTCTGATCTCCTGAACCTGAACAGCAAAACCCCCGGTTTCAGTATCATCATTGAAGGTAAAGATGTAACTACCGTGCTGGATGCGCGCCTGATGAGTCTGACGCTGACGGATAACCGGGGCTTTGAAGCGGACCAGCTTGATCTGGAACTGGACGACTCGGACGGGCAAATCGTTCTGCCGCGTCGGGGGGCCATTATTCAGTTTGCGCTGGGGTGGAAAGGTCAGCCGCTTTTTCCTAAAGGGGCCTTTACTGTCGATGAGATTGAGCATAGCGGCGCGCCTGACCGTCTCACAATTCGCGCGCGTAGTGCAGATTTCCGTGAAACCCTTAATACGCGGCGTGAAAAGTCCTGGCACCAGACAACGGTGGGCGAAGTCGTGAAGGAAATCGCGGGCAGGCATAAATTAAAGATGGCGCTGGGAAAGGACCTGTTGGACAAGCCTGTCGATCATCTTGACCAGACTAATGAAAGCGACGCCAGCTTTTTGATGAAGCTGGCGCGGCAGTATGGGGCGATAGCCTCAGTTAAGGACGGCAATCTGTTGTTTATCCGCCAGGGGCAGGGCAGAACGGCAAGCGGTAAGCCGCTGCCGGTTATCACCATAACCCGTCAGGCCGGTGATGGTCATCGTTTTACCCTGGCTGATCGCGATGCCTATACGGGGGTAGTCGCCAGCTGGCTCCATACCCGTGAGCCAAAGAAAAAAGAGACGGCAAAGGTTAAGCGCCGTCGAAAGAAAACCACTGCGGCAAAGGAGCCGGAAGCAAAACAGGGAGATTACCTTGTTGGAACGGATGAAAACGTGCTGGTACTCAACAGAACTTATGCAAACCGCAGCAATGCAGAGCGAGCGGCAAAGATGCAGTGGGAGCGCCTGCAGCGCGGGGTTGCAACATTTTCCCTGCAGCTCGCAGAGGGAAGGGCTGATCTGTATACCGAAATGCCGGTGAAGGCGAGCGGCTTTAAACAGCCCATTGATGATGCCGAATGGACCATTACCACGCTGACGCATAGTGTCAGTGCAGATAATGGTTTCACTACGACTCTGGAGCTTGAGGTAAAGATAGATGATTTAGAAATGGAATGATAATGTTCACAAAATGGATGTTCGTGTATCATTATGGGATTGCGGGTAATGACTTGGGGAGAAACGGATATGATGAATTGTCCGAAATGCGGACACGCGGCACATACTCGCAGTAGCTTTCGTGTATCAGATAATACGAAAGAGCGTTATTGCCAGTGCCAAAACATAAACTGTGGAACCACTTTTGTTACTCATGAAACCGTAGTGCGCTTTATCGTAACACCCGGACAGGTCGATCATGTGCCTCCGCACCCTTTAAACAGTGGTCAGGGACACATGAATTTTTGACAAACTAACCCGCTTCGGCGGGTTTTTTATTGGTGGCAGCTTATTTCCTGCTGCCATTTTGCTGCCAATGATGAAACCATAAACAAAAAAGCCACTCGCGAGAGTGGCTTAATTATATGATTCTAAAGCTAAAATTTGGTGGCCCCTGCTGGACTTGAACCAGCGACCAAGCGATTATGAGTCGCCTGCTCTAACCACTGAGCTAAGGGGCCGTGGCGGTGAATTATAAAGTAACTCCCCTCATCAATCCAGCCATTCACACCTGCCTGCTGTTTTTATAAACAACGCATAATCAATCCTTTATACTTATCTTAAGATGCATAGACAGGAGTAGAGATGATCAACGATATTCTGGCCCCTGGCCTGCGGGTGGTGTTCTGCGGAATCAACCCGGGCAAGTCCTCGGCGCACACCGGTTTTCACTTTGCTCATCCGGGAAATCGCTTCTGGAAGGTGATCCACCAGGCCGGTTTTACCGACAAACAGCTTAAGCCGGAAGAAGAGCAGCAACTGCTGGATACGCGCTGTGGCATCACCATGCTGGTCGAGCGTCCAACGGTGCAGGCGAGCGAAGTAAATCTGCATGAGCTGCGTACTGGCGGGCGGGAACTGGTGAAGAAGATTGAAGACTACCAGCCCGCGGCGCTGGCGATCCTCGGCAAGCAGGCCTACGAGCAGGCGTTCAGCCAGCGCGGTGCGAAGTGGGGTAAGCAGAACATTACCATTGGCGTAACGCAGGTTTGGGTGTTGCCGAATCCGAGCGGGCTGAACAGGGCGACGCTGGACAAGCTGGTGGAGGCGTATCGGGAACTTGATGAGGCGCTGGTGGTGAGGGGGCTTTAGCTCCTCTGCGGCCTGATGCCCTCACCCTGGTCCTCTCCTACAGGGAGAGGGAATAAACAAAAAAAAAGCTCCCGATTGGGAGCTTTTTGCGGTTTACATGGGTTAGTCGTCCAGGAAGCTACGCAGTACTTCAGAGCGGCTCGGATGGCGCAGCTTACGCAGCGCCTTCGCTTCGATCTGACGGATACGTTCGCGGGTCACGTCAAACTGTTTACCCACTTCTTCCAGCGTGTGGTCGGTGTTCATGTCGATACCGAAACGCATACGCAGCACTTTCGCTTCACGGGCGGTCAGGCCAGCCAGCACGTCGTGCGTAGCGGCACGCAGGCTCTCGGTGGTGGCAGAGTCCAGCGGCAGCTCGAGGGTAGTATCCTCGATGAAATCACCCAGATGCGAATCTTCATCATCACCAATTGGTGTTTCCATGGAGATTGGCTCTTTAGCGATTTTCAGCACTTTACGGATCTTGTCTTCCGGCATCAGCATGCGTTCAGCCAGCTCTTCCGGCGTCGGCTCGCGGCCCATCTCCTGCAACATCTGGCGAGAGATACGGTTGAGTTTGTTGATGGTCTCAATCATATGCACCGGAATACGGATGGTGCGCGCCTGGTCTGCGATAGAGCGGGTGATCGCCTGACGGATCCACCAGGTAGCATAGGTGGAGAACTTGTAACCACGACGGTATTCAAACTTATCTACCGCTTTCATCAGACCGATGTTGCCTTCCTGAATCAGATCCAGGAACTGCAGGCCACGGTTGGTGTATTTCTTGGCGATAGAGATAACCAGACGTAAGTTCGCTTCAACCATCTCTTTCTTAGCACGGCGGGCTTTCGCTTCACCGATAGACATACGACGGTTGATGTCTTTCACCTGCTCGATGGTCAGGCCGGTCTCTTCTTCAATCTGATGCAGCTTTTGCAGGCCGCGCTGTACGTCTTCTTTCACGTCGTGCAGCTTTTCAGACCACGGCTTGTTCATCGCGATAGCGGCGTTGAACCAGGTTTCGCTGGTTTCATTGCCGGTGAAGAGGGTGATGAAATTCTTCTTCGGCATTTTGCACTGTTCAACACACAGCTTCATGATGATACGTTCCTGGGTACGTACGCGATCCATCATCACGCGCATGCTGTTCACCAGGTAGTCGAACTGTTTTGGCACCAGGCGGAACTGTTTGAACACTTCCGACAGCTTCAGGATCTCTTCCTGAGCGGCAGCATGGCTGCGGCCTTTCGCTTTGATGGTGTCACGCGTCACTTCGTACTGAGTACGCAGCTCGGCAAACTTCTCGCGCGCCAGTTCAGGGTCGATGCTGTTGTCGTCGTCGCTGCTGTCGTCGTCTTCTTCTTCATCTTCGTCTTCGTCGTCATCCATCTCTTCCTGAGACAGCTCAGAACCGACGTGAGTGGCGGTTGGCGCCATATCTTCTTCAGCGTTCGGGTCGACAAAGCCAGTGATCAGATCGGACAGACGCGCTTCTTCCGCTTCAACGCGATCGTACTGCTCCAGCAGATAGGTAATCGCTTCCGGGTATTCGGCAACAGAGCACTGAACCTGGTTGATCCCGTCTTCGATGCGTTTTGCGATGTCAATTTCGCCTTCGCGGGTCAACAGTTCAACGGTACCCATTTCACGCATGTACATGCGGACCGGGTCAGTGGTACGCCCGATTTCAGATTCCACGCTGGACAGTACCTGTGCAGCAGCTTCTTCCGCATCTTCATCAGTGTTGTTGGAGGTTTCAGCCAGCAACAGATCATCGGCATCCGGTGCTTCTTCCATCACCTGAATGCCCATGTCATTGATCATTTGGATGATATCTTCGATCTGATCTGAATCGACGATATCTTCCGGCAGATGGTCATTGACCTCGGCATAGGTCAGATAGCCTTGCTCCTTACCGCGTTGGACAAGAAGTTTCAGCTGTGACTGCGGGTTTTGCTCCATAAGACGGTATCCACACTTAATTCGTTTGATTGGTGTCGGCGATAGGGCTGCCAACCTTTAAAGCGAGGGCGTACTTATATTTTTGCCGCTGCCTCTCAGTGCGGCTGCCGGGGGCTTCCCGATCGATATTCGGCACTTAAGCCGTTAAATTTTTTATTTCTTCGCCAGTTCCTGGTTAATCATCCAGAGCTCCCGGCGTTCTTCGCTGCTTAAGCCATGGGTGCGCTCGCGAGCTATCAACTCTTCCTGGCGCAACTCAAGCATCGAATCAAACATATGGTTGAGTGAGTCGGTGAACGTTTTTTCTGCGATATCCTTATCTGCTATATCGTCCCACATCGACAGTTTTTCAAGGGTAGCGGCCTCTTTTGTGCCGCGATAATGCTCTAAAAGTTGTCCGGTGGTCAGACCTGGCTGCGACAAACAAGTGTTGACCAATTCTGAAAATAAGCCAAGTCCGGGCAATTTTTCGTGGTTCAAACCCGCCAGTGACGGCACTTGCGGAGCAAGTTCAGGGTTTTGCACCAGCAACCCTATCAGTATACGCATGGTTGTGCGTTTTAGCTGAGGCGCGGGGCGTACCGTGCCGTTTTCAGCCTGTTTAGGCATTAAACGTTCAAGCTGGCTGTCATCCAGAATGCCGAGCTTGTTGCCTAACTCCTGACGCAGATAGATGCGCAGCGTTTCGCCGGGCACCTGGCTGATTAACGGCAGCGCCAGCGTGCTGAGCTGCGCGCGCCCGTCAGGGGTACTCAAATCAACCTGCGGCATCAGGCTGTTAAACAGAAACGTGGAGAGCGGCTGAGCCTGCTCCATCCGCGCTTCAAATGCCGCTTTGCCCTCTTTACGCACCAGCGTATCCGGGTCTTCACCGTCGGGCAGGAACATAAAGCGTAGCTGACGCCCGTCGGTCATATACGGCAACGCGGTTTCCAGCGCTCGCCAGGCGGCGTCGCGTCCTGCGCGGTCACCGTCGTAACAGCAAATCACGTTGTTGGTGACGCGGAACAGCAACTGGATATGGTCCGCCGTGGTGGACGTTCCCAGCGACGCAACGGCATAGTTAATGTCGTACTGCGCCAGCGCAACAACATCCATATAGCCTTCGACGACCAGAAGACGCGGAGGTTCCGCATTATCCTGCTGTGCCTCATAAAGACCGTAAAGCTGGCGGCCCTTATGGAAAATATCGGTTTCCGGGGAGTTAAGGTATTTCGGCAGGGCATCACCCAGCACGCGACCACCAAAGCCTATCACCCGGCCACGCTTGTCGCGGATCGGGAACATCACCCGTTCACGGAAGCGGTCGTAGCTTCGTCCCTGGTCGTTGGTGACCAGCATGCCTGCGTCGATGAGGGATTTACGATCTTCGCTATTGCCGCCAAAACGCTTTAACACGTTGTCCCAGCCGGGCGGGGCGTAACCAATAGCGAAACGCGCAATCACATCGTCGCTCAGTCCGCGCTTGTTCAGATACTGACGCGCAGGCTCAGCCGCAGAGTGCTTAAGAGACTGTTGGTAAAACGAATTCAGGCCATCCATCAACTGATATAGCGTTTGCCGCTGATGGCGCTCGATCTGACTTGGCCCACTGCCTGCTTCATACGGCACTTCAAGGTTATGCATCGCCGCCAGCTCTTCGACGGTTTCAACGAACTCGAGCTTATCGTAGTTCATCAAAAAATCGACGGCATTACCGTGTGCGCCACAGCCGAAGCAATGGTAGAACTGCTTTTCACCGTTTACGGTGAAAGAGGGGGTTTTTTCGTTATGGAACGGACAGCACGCATGGTAGTTCTTGCCCTGCTTTTTTAGCTTCACCCGCGCGTCGATGAGATCGACGATGTCGGTTCTGGCAAGCAGGTCATTGATGAAAACGCGTGGGATTCTTCCGGCCATATGCCCCAAAAATTTAAGCGACTTATAAACGAAAACAAGCCGCGCATTCCTTCCGGAAGCACGGCCTTACGACTACAACTCTGTCTGTCAATTGAGGGCTGTGGCCCTCAACAGATTAGTACAGACGAGTACGGCGTGCGTTTTCGCGAGCCAGTTTCTTCGCGTGACGTTTCACAGCGGAAGCTTTAGCGCGCTTACGTTCGGTCGTTGGTTTTTCATAAAACTCACGACGACGAACTTCAGCCAGAACACCTGCTTTCTCGCATGAACGTTTGAAGCGACGCAGTGCTACGTCGAACGGCTCGTTTTCACGTACTTTAATTACCGGCATGTAACTCTCACCTTTAATAAATTCGGTTTGCCGCTGGCATCAACGCCAGCTTATTTCAAAATGGTGCGGAATTTTACTGCAAATGCTGCTGCTTTGTAAAGCACCGATGCGATTTTGAAAGGGACTTTTATAAGGGGGAAGAGTATACACGAGGCTTCTTCCTGGGGCGAACAAAGTTTTACATCAACCCGCCCAGGCTCTACACTGCGCGGTATTGAAACGAGGTAAAACAAGTCATGCGTGTACTGGGTATTGAAACATCCTGCGATGAAACCGGCATCGCGATTTACGACGACGAAAAAGGGCTTCTGGCCAACCAACTGTATAGTCAGGTGAAATTGCACGCTGACTACGGCGGCGTCGTGCCTGAACTGGCCTCTCGTGACCACGTGCGTAAAACGGTTCCCCTGATTAAGGCGGCACTGAAAGAGGCCGGGTTAAGTGCAAAAGATATTGATGCCGTGGCCTATACTGCAGGACCGGGCCTGGTTGGCGCGCTGCTGGTCGGCGCAACGGTAGGGCGTTCGCTGGCCTTCGCGTGGGACGTTCCGGCCATTCCGGTTCACCATATGGAAGGACATCTTCTGGCTCCGATGCTGGAAGCCAATCCGCCAGCGTTCCCGTTTGTGGCGCTGCTGGTCTCCGGCGGTCATACGCAGCTGATTAGCGTAACGGGCATTGGCAAGTATGAGCTGCTGGGCGAATCGATCGACGACGCGGCCGGTGAAGCCTTCGACAAAACTGCCAAGCTGCTTGGCCTGGATTATCCTGGCGGCCCGATGCTGTCGAAAATGGCCGCGCAGGGAACGGAAGGGCGCTTTGTCTTCCCGCGTCCGATGACCGATCGTCCGGGGCTGGATTTTAGTTTCTCCGGTCTGAAAACCTTCGCGGCGAACACCATTCGCAATAACGACGACAGCGAGCAGACGCGTGCCGACATCGCCCGCGCGTTCGAAGATGCGGTGGTGGATACGCTGATGATCAAGTGCAAGCGTGCGCTGGATCAGACGGGCTTTAAGCGCCTGGTGATGGCCGGTGGCGTGAGCGCCAACCGTACGCTGCGCGCGAAGCTTGCCGAAATGATGCAAAAGCGTCGTGGGGAAGTGTTCTACGCGCGTCCGGAATTTTGTACCGATAACGGGGCGATGATCGCCTACGCCGGGATGGTGCGCCTGAACGCTGGCGCCACGGCTGACCTGAGCGTGTCCGTGCGTCCGCGCTGGCCGCTGGCGGAGCTGCCTGAGGCGTAAGTCTTTTGCCCGGTGGCGCTGCGCTTACCGGGTCTGCAAAAATCGTAGGCCGGGTCAGGCGAAGCCGCCACCCGGCAATAAACCGCACTACATCCGCAGCATCCCTTTCTCTTCCAGAAACGCAATAATCGTCGCCAGCCCGTCACCCGCCTTCAGGTTGGTAAAGGTCCACGGACGCTCGCCGCGCATGCGATTAGTGTCGCGCTCCATTACCTCCAGCGACGCCCCCACGTACGGCGCGAGGTCGGTTTTATTGATCACCAGAAAATCGGATTTGGTGATCCCCGGCCCGCCCTTGCGCGGGATTTTTTCCCCTTCGGCCACGTCGATCACGTAGATGGTGAGGTCCGCCAGCTCCGGGCTGAAGGTCGCGCTCAGGTTATCCCCGCCGCTTTCGACGAAGATCAGATCCAGATTGCCGAACTTCTCGCTCAAGGCTTCCACCGCTGCCAGGTTCATTGAGGCATCTTCGCGGATGGCGGTGTGCGGACAGCCGCCCGTTTCCACCCCTACGATGCGCTCTGGCTCAAGCGCACCCGCCTCGGTCAGGATGCGCTGATCCTCTTTGGTGTAGATATCGTTAGTCACCACCGCAAGATGATAGGTGTCGCGCATCGCCTTGCAGAGCGCTTCCAGCAGGGCGGTTTTGCCCGACCCTACCGGGCCGCCCACGCCAACGCGCAGGGGATGTTTGTAATCAGCCATATTGACTCCTCAGGAACGGAATAGTCGTGAATATTGGGTTTCGTGGCGCGCGGAGGCGATGGCGGACAGCGGCGTAGCTGCCCCCAGCGCGTCGTCGCCACGTAAAAATGCCTGTTCAAACCCAGCGGCAAAATGGTCGCTCAGGTCGATAATCAGCTGTTGTGCGGCCTGCTGCCCAAACGGCACCAGCTTGACGCCCGCCATCACCGCGCTCTCAATCCAGCTGTAGCCGAGGCTCAGCGCCAGCTCGCGCGCGCTAATGCCCCAGCGCACGCCGAGCCACGCCATACCGCCGAGCTGGCTCTGCATCAACAGCGGCAGCCATTCTGCCGGGCAGGCGGGTTCCCAGCTTTTAACCAGGCGCGTAAAGGCTGCGCCGCGGTTGCGTTCTTCCTCGCGCAGTTCGCGCGTTTCCCGACAGGCGAGCAGGTATGCCGTCCAGCGTTTTGCTGCCGCGACGTCCTGCTGCTCGCAGGCACAGTACAGGCGGATAAACAGCGGCAGGTCGACGCAGAAAAAGCTCTGCTCCATCTGCTGGATCTGCCAGCGCCTGAAGGCCTCAGCGTCCGTGATCCACCCGGCCTCGACAGCCCACTCCAGCCCCTGTGACCAGGTAAACGATCCGACCGGCAGGCTACTGCTGGAGAGCTGCATCAGGCGCAGCCGCTGGCGGGCGTGCTCCATCAGCTCATCAACGCCAGCAGGGCAGAGACGATCAGCCCGCCGCCGAAGGTTTTACGCAGGCCGTCGTGACGGCGCAGCAGCAGCCCTGCCGCGAAGCTGGCGCACAGCACCGTGGCACTGGCTAACATAAATCCGCTGGTAAAGAGCCAGAAGCTGTGGCCGGACATCTCCACGCCGTGCGCCCAGCCATGGAACATCGCCAGGGCTGGAACCGCCAGCAGCAGGCGATTTTCAGTCTTAAACATCATCACGCCGCAGACCGCCAGCGAGGCGATAATCAGCATCTCCATGCCGCTAAAGCCGCCGAGCAGGCTGCCCGCAACGGCGCCAGCAAGCATCATGCCGAGCGTTGCTAACGGCAGCAGCAGCTTGCGGCCGCTCAGGGCGGACAGCACGCCAGCCCCCGTCAGCATCAGCAGGTGATCCAGCCCGGTCAGCGGATGGAGAAAACCTGCCTGAAAGCTGTCGGTTCCGTGCCCGGGATGGGCAAGCGCCGGAACGGAAAAGGCCAGCAGAAACAGCGGTAAATACTTACGCATGATGAGTCCTTAATGTGAATGAGCGTGGGAGTGGCCATGGCTGTGGGCATCGCTGGTGTAAGCGCCCGCTTCCGGTTCAAAGGGCAGGCTGGCGAAGGTCACCTCCAGCCCGAACTGACGTAGCATGTCGTCGAGAACGTGATCGTGGTGGTAGCGCAGTTCGCCGGGCATGATTTGCAGCGGTACGTGGCGGTTGCCCAGGTGATAACAGGCGCGGGCGAGCAGGAAAGGGTCGGCGCAGCGCACCACGGAAACCGACTCCGGGGCGGCGATCACTTCGATCACTTCGCTGCCGTCGTCGGTAGTCAGCAGGTCGCCCCCGCGCAGCAACAGGCCGCGCGGCAGCATTAGCCCGGCTTCGCGACCGTCGTTCAGCGCCACGCGGGCGCGGCTTTTCACCCGCACGTCAATCGGCAGCGTGACGCTGGCGGTAATCGGGTGCGCGTGGTCCAGGCGTTGGGTTAAATAAATCATCATCACTCCTCAAAACAGAAAATAGCGTTGCGCCATCGGCAAAACTTCTGCCGGTTCGCTGGTGATCAATTCGCCGTCGACGCGAACCTCATAGGTTTGCGAGTCAACGGTGATATTCGGCTGTAAATCGTTGTGGATCATGTCGGCCTTTTTCACCGTCCGGCAGCCTTTCACCACCGCAGTGGCGCTTTGCAATCCGAGCCGCTGCGGAATGCCGCTGGCATCAGCGGCCTGCGAGACAAACGTCAGCCGCGTGGCGTGGCGTGCGGCACCAAGTGCACCAAACATCGGGCGGTAATGCACCGGCTGCGGCGTGGGGATCGAGGCGTTGATGTCGCCCATCGGCGCGCAGGCGATCATCCCGCCTTTGACGATGGTGGCCGGTTTGACGCCAAAGAAAGCGGGGGACCAGACCACCAGATCCGCCAGCTTGCCCGCCTCAATAGAACCGACCTCATGGGCGATGCCGTGGGTAAGAGCCGGATTAATGGTGTATTTGGCGACATAGCGCTTCACGCGGAAGTTGTCGTTCTCGCCTGTCTCTTCCGGCAGTGCGCCGCGCTGCACCTTCATGCGGTGCGCCACCTGCCAGGTGCGGATAATCACTTCCCCCACGCGGCCCATGGCCTGTGAATCTGACGAGGTGAGCGAGAACGCGCCGATATCGTGCAGCACGTCTTCGGCGGCGATGGTTTCCCGACGAATACGGGATTCTGCAAACGCCACGTCCTCGGCGATATCCGGGTCGAGATGGTGACAGACCATCAGCATGTCCAGGTGCTCGTCGATGGTATTCACCGTGTAGGGCAGCGTCGGGTTGGTGGAGGAGGGCAAAATATTCGGGTGCGCGCAGGCGGTGATGATATCCGGCGCATGGCCGCCGCCCGCCCCTTCGGTGTGGAAGGTGTGGATGGTGCGCCCGGCGATGGCAGCCAGCGTGTCTTCGACAAAACCGGACTCGTTCAGTGTGTCGCTGTGCAGCGCCACCTGAATATCCATCTCTTCAGCGACCTCCAGCGAGCAGTTGATTGCCGCAGGCGTCGCGCCCCAGTCTTCGTGGATCTTAAGCCCGATGGCGCCAGCCGCGATCTGCTCGCGCAGCGCGTCCGGGTTTGAACCGTTCCCTTTGCCCAGCAGGCCAATATTCACCGGCAGCGTATCGGCGGCCTGCAACATGCGGGCGATATACCACGGCCCCGGCGTGCAGGTGGTGGCGTTTGTACCTGCCGCAGGGCCGGTGCCGCCGCCGATCATGGTGGTGACGCCAGAGACCAGCGCCTCTTCCGCCTGCTGCGGACAGATCCAGTGGATGTGGGTGTCGATCCCGCCAGGGGTGACGATCTTCCCTTCGGCGGCGATCACTTCCGTTGCCGCGCCAATCGGGATCGTCACGCCGGGCTGAATGTCCGGGTTTCCGGCTTTGCCGACGGCGAAGATCCGCCCATCTTTTATGCCGATATCCGCTTTCACAATCCCCCAGTGATCGACAATCAGCGCGTTGGTGAGCACCAGATCCACGCAGTCGTCGGCGGTCATCTGCCCCTGTCCCATGCCGTCGCGGATCACTTTTCCGCCGCCGAATTTAACCTCTTCGCCGTAGATCGTGAGATCGTCTTCCACTTCGATCCACAGCTCGCTGTCGGCCAGCCGCACTTTATCCCCGGTAGTGGGGCCGAACATATCGGCATACGCCTGGCGTGAAATCTCAGCCATGTTTCACCTCGCCCATGACCTCGCCGCGAAAACCAAAAATGCGCTGCGCGCCCGTCACCTGCACCAGCGCCACTTCCCGCTTCTGGCCGGGCTCGAAGCGCACGGCAGTGCCGGCAGGGATGTTGAGTCGGTAGCCTCGGGTGGCTTCGCGATCGAATTTCAACGCCGGGTTGACCTCGTAAAAGTGGTAATGCGAGCCGACCTGGATCGGCCTGTCGCCGTGGTTTTCCACGATCACACTTCGGGTTTCGCGCCCGACGTTGAGTGCAATGTTGCCGGACTGGATCCGGTATTCGCCTGGGATCATCACGCGCTCCTTACACGATCGGATTGTGGACGGTGACGAGCTTGGATCCGTCCGGGAAGGTGGCTTCCACCTGGATATCCGGGATCATCTCCGGCACGCCCTCCATCACCTGATCGCGCGTCAGGACGTGGCGGCCGGCTTCCATCAGCGAGGCGACGGTTTCGCCATCGCGCGCGCCTTCCATAATAAAGGCGCTGATCAGCGCGACCGATTCCGGGTAGTTGAGCTTTACCCCGCGCGCGAGGCGGCGTTCGGCAACCAGCGCGGCGGTGAACAGCAACAGCTTGTCTTTTTCTCTGGGAGTCAGTTCCATAGCGTTTCTCTTATGTCTGCCAGATACGCGGCGAACAGGCGGTTTTGGGGGTTAAAAGCGGGCGAAGCGACTGCCAGATATCGCGCATCACCCGCTGGCAAATGAGGTTGTCGTGGGAGAGAAAACGCACCGACAGCAGGTCGTCGGTGAGCGTCGCCCCGCCAAAGTTTTCCAGCGGGGCGAGCCGCTCGCGCACTGTATCAAGATGAGCTTCCCGGGCCGGGTAGAACAGCAGCGTGCCGACCCACGGATGGCCTGCGACGGGCGACAGATCGCCATCGTTAAGATGCAGTCGCTCAATCAAACGCGGCTCGCCATCCACCCACACCTCAAGGCGGCTCTCCAGCGTGCCGTGGCTGAAGGTTTCGTTTATCACCGGACGGCCCAGACAGTACAGCTCCCACGCCAGCAGCGTGCTGGTGGCCTTAAGGTGGAAGACGGAACGCAGCGCGGCGTTAGCGCCGGGGAAAATTATGGTGTCCTGCGGCAGCCACTCCAGCGTGGCCTCTTCGTCGAGGTAAAAATGCTGATTCAGACAGGCCAGCGGGCCGCTGCTGCGATAGAACTTGCTGGCGCCGGGCATGGTGATGAGGGCATGGCTTTTGGCGTCGAGCCGCACGGAAATATCCAGCGTATCCCCGCCCACAATCCCGCCTGGTGGATGCAGCAGGTAAAGGTGACAGGTTTCCCCTTCGGGATAAAACGGGCGCTGAACGGTGAGCGGCCCGGTGTGACGCGCGGAATGGAGGAGGGTTTTCTCAGGGGTATAACAAAACTGGAGGGCAAGCGTGGCCTGCCAGCCTTTGTATGAATTATCAGTGACCTGAGTTGCTAACATGGTGCTTCCATTTCCACACTATCGGGGTACGTTTCAGTATGCCCTGGCGGAAATGAAGGCTGTCATATGAGTCGCTTATGGATAAAAAACCGGCTCATGTGAGCCGGTTTCAGTAATGTAGGCCGGGTAAGCGCAGCGTCACCCGGCAAGAAAGGCTAGCGATAATCCTCTGCATCCACATCATACCCCGACGGCTCCCAGCGGATCGCCAGCAGCGATACCAGGCCGATAAACGGCGCCAGCGCAATCACCCAGAACACGGCGGTATCCAGCGACGCGACCAGTAGCGGGAACAGAAACAGTGACAGCGTTGAACTGCTGCGCATCAGCGTCTGGTTAAGCCCCACGCCCACGCCGCGCAGCGAGGTCGGGTAGCTCAAGGAGGCAAACGTCATGGTATGCGCACCCGGACCAAAACCCTGGCCAAACAGGAACAGCGCCAGCATCGCGACGGCGACCACGCCTTCCGTGGCCCCGTCAGGGCGGCCAATCAGCGCCAGACCGAGCAGCGCCACCAGCTGGCAGGCGTAACCCGCCAGTGACATTCGCCACGCGCCGAAGCGCGGAACATAGCGCACTGCCAGCAGCCCGCCGACAAACGCAAACAGCAGGTTAAGCGCCAGCGAGATCAGAATGGTGGTCAGCATCGACTGCACAAAGAAGCTGGAAATGATCACCGGCAGGCCAAAGGCTACGGCGTTATAGGCGAACGAGGAGACAACCGACAGCAGCGTGGCGAGCGTGGTACGCCGCAGGTAGATACCGCGGAACAGATTCAGGTAGTTCGACCATTTTGCCTTATTGACCACCGGCGCGGGCTGGTCAAGCGCATCCTGCGGCACGTGGGCATTAATGTTGTACGACTGCCGCAGGATGGACGCCGCCTCCTTCAGATTGCCCTGATTCGCCGCCCAGACCGGGGATTCGCTCATATAGCGGCTGCGGATGGCGATAATCACCAGCGCGGGCACCGCGCCGAAGCCAAGGATCAGACGCCAGAGCCAGTCGCTGTGGCCTTCCGGCAGCACGGCGTAGAAGAAGAGCACCAGAAGATAAGAGATGCTGATGGCCGCATACCAGGTGGGGCACCACATTGCCACGCTGGAGGCTTTATTCCCCGGGCCTTTCAGCCTGGCGAACTCGCTGAGAAACGCCATCGCCACGGGAAGGTCGATCCCGACGCCAAGACCCATCACAAAGCGTGCGCCCGCCAGCACATATTCGTTCGGAGCCAGCGCACAGGCGATGGCGGCGACGACAAAGAACACCATGTCGGCCATAAAGACGCGGTAGCGCCCGATTTTATCCGTAAGATAGCCGCCGAGCAGCGCCCCGACAATGGCACCAAAGGTAATGGCTGAAGCCACCATGCCGGTACCAGCGGGCGTCAGGTTAAATTCGCGGGTGATGTCTTTGATGCCGAATGCCAGCGCGCCGAGATCGTAGGCATCGAGAAAAATTCCCCCGAGCGCGATACCGACCACGATGCGGGCATTGGCCCGGCCCTGAGAGCCGTCATTAACGAGACGTGAAACGTCCGATGCGCTGCGTACCCACTTGATGTCGCCATCCGGGGTGTTTCCTGCCGTTGGGAGGGGAGTTGTGTCTGTGATTTCTGCCATTTTCTTTTATGTGGTTGTGTTGTGTACCTAACAGTTACCACAGGCAGAAGGGGACAAAAATCACATTTGGTTATAAGGCATAACGAACGGTTTACTGAGCGTCTTTCTTTTTACGCTTGAGCTTCGTCCAGATTTTGGTTTCCTGGCGACGCCACAGGCGCTGAATGTTGTCATGATGACGCAGCAGGATCAGGCACGAGAGCATCGATACCGGGAAGGTAAACTGCGGTTTGAACCACCAGACATAAAACGGAGCGATCAGCGCGCTGACGATGGCGCCCAGCGATGAATAGCCGCTCAGCAGGATGGTCAGCAGCCAGGTGCCCGCCATCACGCCAGTGAGATCCCAGCCGATCGGCGCAATCGCGCCAAACGCGGTTGCAACGCCTTTACCGCCTTTAAAACCAAAGAAAACGGGCCAGATATGGCCGACGCAGGCGGCGATAGCAATCAGACCCAGCCAGAAGGGTGTGACGCCCAGCGCATACGCACCCCAGACGGGGAGCATTCCTTTCAGAACATCAAAAATCAAAACCGCTACGGCTGCTCCCTTGCCGCCAATTCGTAGTACATTGGTCGCCCCCGGATTCCCGGAACCACTTTCACGCGGGTCAGGCAACCCGGCGATGCGGCAGACCAGAATGGCGCTGGAGATTGAGCCGCAAAGGTAGGCGAGGATAATCATTCCAGGCGCGATTGCACTCATAACGCTGTTCCGTTTTGAAAATGTATCTGTATTCTCAGCATCTGTGGATAATACGCATAATTCGCCGGAAGTGGTATCCGGTTTAGCCAAAAAGCAGGCAGGTCGTGATGGATATTGTATTTATAGAGCAACTTTCGGTAATCACCACAATTGGTGTTTACGACTGGGAACAGACCATCGAGCAGAAACTGGTGTTCGATATCGAAATGGGCTGGGATAACCGCAAGTCAGCAAAAAGCGATGATGTGAATGACTGTCTGAGCTACGCCGACATCAGTGAAGCGGTCATCGGCCACGTGGAAGGACAACGTTTTGCGCTGGTGGAACGCGTGGCGGAAGAGGTAGCGGACCTGCTACTGAGCAAATTTAACTCCCCGTGGGTGCGCATCAAACTAAGCAAGCCGGGAGCGGTGGCGCGCGCCGCCAATGTGGGCGTGATTATCGAGCGTGGCACAAATCTGAAAGGAAAGATTTAACGTCATAATTGCTAAACCATTTTAGGTTATATCGGTCTTAAAGCTGTATCTTTCACGGTTGTCCGCGTGGGACACCGTTTTTTTATATCTTTTTAGGGGTTTATAGATGAGCGATATGCACTCGCTGCTGGTGGCGGCAATTCTGGGTGTGGTCGAAGGATTGACGGAGTTTTTGCCGGTGTCCAGTACGGGCCATATGATTATCGTTGGCCATCTCCTGGGCTTTGAAGGCGATACCGCAAAGACGTTTGAGGTGGTGATTCAGCTGGGCTCTATTCTGGCGGTGGTCGTCATGTTCTGGCGTCGTCTGTTTGGTCTGATCGGCATCCACTTCGGGCGTTTACCGCAGCGTGAAGGAGAGGGCAAGGGGCGCCTGACGCTGATTCATATTCTGCTGGGGATGATCCCGGCGGTGGTGCTGGGGCTGGTGTTCCACGACACCATAAAATCGCTTTTCAACCCGATTAACGTGATGTACGCGCTGGTTGTCGGCGGCTTCCTGCTGATTGCCGCCGAAGTGCTGAAGCCAAAAACCCCGCGTGCAGAAGGTCTGGACGATATGACGTATCGCCAGGCGTTTATGATTGGCTGCTTCCAGTGTCTGGCGCTGTGGCCGGGCTTCTCCCGTTCAGGGGCAACCATTTCCGGCGGGATGCTGATGGGCGTGAGCCGTTACGCGGCGTCTGAGTTCTCGTTCCTGCTGGCGGTACCGATGATGATGGGCGCCACCGCACTGGATCTCTACAAAAGCATCGGCTTCCTGACCGTAGGCGACATTCCGATGTTCGCCGTGGGCTTTATCACCGCCTTTATCGTGGCGCTGATTGCCATCAAAACCTTCCTGCAACTGATTAAGCGTATCTCGTTTATTCCGTTCGCGATCTACCGCTTTATCGTCGCGGCTGCCGTGTACGTGGTCTTCTTCTGATGACCGACCGCCCTCAGTCTTTCGGCTGAGGGCAACGTTTTTCCTTCCACGCCGCAACCGCATCAATCCGCCGTTTCGTCAGCTCTTCGCGGATCTCCGGGCCTTTAAACCCTGCCTCCACCACCTCTTTCGTTGGCACCGCTTTTGCGATTTCCCACGCCTCGCGCAGCAAACGACCCTGCGGATAATCGGACGCTTCAAACCCGGTACGGCCGCGCACGTCCGCTTCGCTGGTCAGCGCAATTTGCTCCACGCGCTGCGGCTTGCGCCAGGCGTCGATGTTATCGAACAGCCTGACGATGGTGGCGGGTTTCAGGATCGGGAAGGTGTGGATCAGGTCGTGGAACTCGGCGACCAGTTTTGCCAGATCGCGAATGTCATTCGGCACGCGCAGGCGCTGGCAAAGCCCTTCAACCAGCTTTACGCCAGCCGGACCGTGCCCGTGGTGGCGTGGCCACAACTCCTTTGGCGTTAACCCCTTGCCGAGGTCATGGCAGAGGGTGGAAAAGCGCACGTCCACCTCCGGGCTGAGCATGGCGGCCATGCTCAGCGTCATCAGGGTGTGAATGCCGGTATCAATTTCCGGGTGCCATTTCGCCGGGGCGGGCACGCCAAACAGCGCGTCTATTTCCGGGAACAGCACTTTCAGCGCCCCGCAGTCGCGCAGAACCTGGAAAAAGACCTGTGGGTTGTGGGTGGTCAGGGCGTTTTCGGTCTCTTTCCAGACGCGTTCTGGCGTCAGGTGTTCCAGCTCGCCCGCGTCGGTCATGGCCGTCATCAGCGCCATCGTCTCGTCGGCGATACGGAAGCTCAGATGGGCATAACGGGCGGCAAAACGCGCCACGCGCAGTACGCGAAGCGGATCTTCAGAAAAGGCGGGGGAAATATGGCGTAAAAGACGATCGCGCAGATCGTTCTGGCCGCCGTAGGCGTCGATGATATGTCCGTTTTCGTCCTGCGCCAGGGCGTTAATGGTGAGATCGCGGCGCAGTAAGTCCTGCTCCAGCGTTACATCCGGCGCGGCATAGCAGGTGAAGCCGGTATAACCGGAACCCGATTTCCGTTCGGTACGCGCCAGGGCGTACTCTTCGCGGCTTTTCGGATGGAGGAACACAGGAAAATCGCGGCCTACCTGCTGGTAGCCCGCGTCAATCATCGCTTCGGGCGTGGCACCGACCACGACCCAATCTTTATCTTTGACCGGCAGACCTAATAACGCATCACGTACCGCACCACCGACCAGATAACTCTTCACGCCAACACTCCCGTTTTCTCTTTTCGCAAGATGATACGTAAGTGTGGCAGAGAAGACGAGTTAGTTCATCCAGCGGTCTTTACGTTTACGGCTTGGGATAAGGTGAGGAAGCACCAGACCCAGCACCAGACCGACGCCCAGTACGCCGCCGCCATACATAAACCACTGCATGATGATGGTGCGTTGTTTGTCATCCAGCTGTAGATTAGCGGCGTTTACTTTCTTCTGTGCGACGATCAGCTCATTTTTCAGCTTCTGATTTTCGTCTTTCAGGCCGGCGATCACGCTGTCGCTTTGCGCCACTTTCTGCTGCATCTCTGCGGTGCGCTGGTTCCAGGTACCGTCAATGTTGTTCAGCTTATCGGTCAGGGTTTTCACCTGATTTTCCAGATCCGGCACGCGGGTGCGCAGGCTTGGCACTGTGCTTAGCTCTTTCAGCGGGATCCATGAGGTGCGGCCAGAGCTGTCACGAACCTGACCGTAATTGGTGTCTGCGTTAGTTTGCAGCAGAGTCACTTCCTCGCCGGCATTTACCGTACCCACGAGGCGATAATTGTCTCCAGGGCCGCTGCGTACCCAGGTATTCAGTTCATCAGAAACGTAACGTTTCTCTTCAGCGTGGACCGCGGTTGCGGCGCTAAAAGCGAGTAAAGTAAGTCCAATCAGGCGTAATTTAAGCATATCAGTCGTTATTTTCATAAAAAGTGGAACGATAGTAGTGGTATCAGTGTCGCTACGCAAAGGATTCATCATCAATCGGAATCATCTGTGTCATGATTTCCACCGCTTTAAACTTTTACGCCCGTCAAATTGCTCATTGCGTGGCAATTTGGCGCAAAATACTATGTACTGACAAACAAATGGCGAGGAAGTTCGCCTTCATCGACGCGTCTGTGACGCACGCAAAAGTACAAGGCTATGGCACAAGAGATCGAATTAAAGTTTATCGTCGAAAAAGACAGCGCTGACGCGCTCCGCCAGCATCTGAATACGCTGTCCGGCGAGCACCATGAACCCGTACAGCTGCTCAACATCTATTACGAAACGCCGGACAACTGGCTGCGCAACCACGATATGGGCCTGCGCATCCGTGGTGCGAACGGGCGCTACGAGATGACGATGAAAATCGCCGGTCGCGTGGTGGGCGGTTTGCACCAGCGTCCGGAATACAATATCGACATCAGTAAGCCAGAACTTGAGCTGGATCGTTTTCCGGCGGAAGTGTGGCCGGAAGGGACGCTGCCCGCAACGCTGTCGGCAGAGGCGCAACCGCTGTTCAGCACCGATTTCTGGCGCGAGAAATGGCTGGTGACGGAAGGCAAGAGCCGCATTGAGATTGCGTTTGATCGAGGTGAAATTAAGGCTGGTGAAGAGCAGGAGCCGATCTGCGAATTGGAACTCGAACTGCTGGAAGGCGACGCGAGCGACGTGCTGAAGCTGGCGCGCAAGCTGGTAAACCAGCCTGGCCTGCGTCAGGGCAGCCTGAGTAAAGCGGCGCGCGGCTATCACCTGGCCGCCGGGAATGCGCCGCGCGTGCTGCGAGAAACCCCGATTCTGCGCGTTGTGCCGAAAGCCTCCGTTGAGCAGGGCATGGAAGCGGCGCTGGAGCTGGCGCTCTCTCAGTGGCAGTACCACGAGGAGCTGTGGGCGCGTAACGTCAAAAATGCCAAAAAACAGGTGCTCGCTGCTATGGGGCTGGTGCGTCACACCCTGGCGCTGTTCGGCGGTATTGTACCGCGTAAAGCCAGTGCTCACTTACGTGATCTGCTCACTCAAACCGAAACGCTGATGCTTTCTGACGTGTCGGCACAAACGGCGATCTACAGCCCGCAAAACGCCAGCGCGAAACTGGCGTTGACCGAATTTCTGGTGACGCGCGGCTGGCGCATTTTCCTCGATGCGAAAGGGCAGACTAAAATCGCGGAAAACTTCAAACGTTTTGCGGATATCCACCTCTCCCGTCACGCGGCCGAGCTGCGAACCACCTTCGCGCATCCGCTGGGCGACCAGTATGGCGATCAGCTTCCCCGCCTGGCGCGTAACATCGACAGCATGTTGCTGCTGTCAGGTGCGTATGAGGGCGTAAAGGCGCAGGCCTGGCTGGAGAACTGGCAGGGGCTTAAGCATGCCATCGAGACCCGTCAGCAGATTGAGATCGAGCATTTCCGCAACGAGGCCATTTCGCAGGATCCGTACTGGCTGCACAGCGGAAAACGTTAATTCTGGCAAGGAACCCCTGATATGCCGCTTTCTTCGCAGTTACAGCAGCACTGGCAGACCGTTTGTGAACGTCTGCCTGAGTCGTTACCCGCGTCATCGTTAAGCGAGCAGGCGAAAAGCGTGCTCACGTTCAGTGATTTTGTGCAGGAGAGCGTCAGCGCTTACCCGGACTGGCTGGCAGCGCTGGAAAGCGCGCCGCCGCAGGCTGACGAGTGGCGGCATTATGCTGGCTGGCTGCAAACCGCGCTGGCAGAGGTGGCAGATGAACCCACGCTGATGCGCGTTCTGCGTCAGTTCCGCCGCCGGGTGATGGTACGCATTGCCTGGGCGCAGGCGCTGGAGCTGGTGAGTGAAGAGAGCACCTTGCAGCAGTTGAGCGAGCTGGCGCAGACGCTGATCGTCGCCGCGCGGGACTGGCTCTACGCCGCCTGCTGTAAAGAGTGGGGCACGCCGTGCAGCGAAGACGGGGTTCCGCAACCGCTGTTGATTCTGGGGATGGGCAAGCTGGGCGGCTGCGAGCTCAATTTTTCCTCAGACATCGACCTGATTTTTGCCTGGCCGGAGAACGGCACCACGCGCGGCGGTCGTCGCGAGCTGGACAACGCCCAGTTCTTTACCCGCCTCGGCCAGCGGCTGATTAAGGCGCTGGATCAGCCCACCCAGGATGGTTTTGTCTACCGCGTGGACATGCGTCTGCGTCCGTTTGGCGACAGCGGGCCACTGGTGCTGAGCTTTGCCGCGCTGGAAGATTATTACCAGGAGCAGGGGCGCGACTGGGAGCGTTACGCGATGGTCAAAGCGCGGATCATGGGCGACAGCGACGATGCCTACGCCAACGAGCTGCGCGCCATGCTGCGCCCGTTCGTGTTCCGCCGCTACATTGACTTCAGCGTGATCCAGTCCCTGCGAAATATGAAAGGGATGATTGCCCGCGAGGTGCGTCGCCGTGGCCTGAAGGACAACATCAAGCTCGGCGCGGGCGGTATTCGTGAGATCGAATTTATCGTCCAGGTCTTCCAGCTGATACGCGGCGGGCGCGAACCTTCTCTGCAATCCCGCTCGCTGTTGCCGACGCTCAACGCTATCGATCAGCTGCATCTGCTGCCGGAAGGCGACGCGCAAACGCTGCGTGACGCTTATCTCTTCCTGCGTCGTCTGGAAAATCTGCTGCAAAGTATCAACGACGAACAGACCCAGACGTTACCGGGCGATGAGCTGAACCGGGCGCGTCTGGCCTGGGGGATGCGGGTGGATGACTGGGCAGCGCTGACGGAACGGCTGGAAGCGCATATGGCGGGCGTGCGCCGCATCTTTAACGATCTGATCGGCGACGACGAAAGTGAATCGCAGGACGATGCGCTCTCCGAGCACTGGCGCGAACTGTGGCAGGACGCGCTTCAGGAAGATGACACCACGCCGGTGCTGGCGCACTTAAGCGACGATGCTCGCCATCGCGTGGTGGCGTTGATTGCTGATTTCCGTCTCGAACTGAACAAACGCGCCATTGGCCCGCGCGGTCGTCAGGTGCTGGATCAACTGATGCCGCATCTGCTGAGCGATGTCTGCTCCCGCGAGGATGCGCCGGTGCCGCTGTCGCGCATGATGCCGCTCCTGAGCGGGATCGTCACGCGTACCACCTACCTTGAACTGTTAAGTGAGTTTCCCGGCGCGCTGAAGCATCTGATTTCCCTTTGCGCCGCCTCCCCGATGGTGGCGAACAAGCTGGCGCGCTATCCGCTGCTGCTCGACGAACTGCTCGACCCGAATACGCTCTATCAGCCGACGGCGACGGATGCTTACCGCGACGAGCTGCGTCAGTATCTGCTGCGCGTGCCGGAAGAGGACGAAGAGCAACAGCTTGAGGCGCTTCGTCAGTTTAAGCAGGCGCAGATGCTGCGCGTGGCGGCGGCAGATATCGCCGGCACCCTGCCGGTAATGAAAGTGAGCGATCACTTAACCTGGCTGGCGGAAGCGATCATCGACGCGGTTGTCCATCAGGCGTGGGTGCAGATGGTGGCCCGCTACGGGCAGCCGAAACACCTTGCAGAGCGCGAAGGCCGCGGTTTTGCGGTGGTGGGTTACGGCAAGCTGGGCGGCTGGGAGCTGGGCTACAGCTCCGATCTGGATCTGATTTTCCTCCACGACTGTCCGGTTGACGTGATGACCGACGGCGAGCGCGAAATCGACGGGCGGCAGTTCTACCTGCGCCTGGCCCAGCGCATCATGCACCTGTTCAGCACTCGCACCTCATCCGGCATTCTGTATGAAGTGGATGCGCGTCTGCGCCCGTCCGGCGCGGCAGGCATGCTGGTTACCTCCACGGAGGCTTTTGCCGACTATCAGAAGAACGAAGCCTGGACGTGGGAGCATCAGGCGCTGGTGCGCGCCCGCGTGGTGTACGGCGATCCGCAGCTCAAAACGCAGTTCGATGCGATCCGCAAGGCGGTCATGACGACCCCGCGCGAAGGCTGTACGCTGCAAACCGAAGTGCGGGAAATGCGTGAGAAAATGCGCGCGCACCTTGGCAACAAACATCGCGATCGCTTTGATATCAAAGCTGATGAGGGCGGGATTACCGATATTGAGTTTATCACTCAGTATCTGGTGCTGTTGCACGCGCACGATAAGCCGAAGCTGACCCGCTGGTCGGATAACGTGCGCATACTGGAACTGCTGGCGCAGAACGACATTATGGATGAGCAGGAGGCGCAGGCATTAACCCGCGCCTACACCACGCTGCGTGACGAGCTGCACCATCTGGCCTTACAGGAACAGCCGGGCCATGTGGCGCTGGACGGTTTCACCGATGAACGCGCGCAGGTGACCGCAAGCTGGCAGAAGTGGCTGGTGGAACCGTGCGTAACAAAACAAGTGTGATATTATCGCGCGCAAATTGTGAATCTTTCTGGAGTCAGGAATGAAAGTAACACTGCCAGAGTTTGAACGTGCTGGAGTTATGGTTGTCGGGGATGTGATGCTGGATCGCTACTGGTATGGGCCGACCAGCCGTATCTCTCCGGAAGCGCCGGTGCCGGTAGTTAAGGTCGACACCATTGAAGAACGTCCAGGCGGCGCGGCAAACGTGGCGATGAACATAGCCTCGCTGGGCGCGCATTCGCGGCTGGTGGGCCTGACCGGCATTGACGATGCGGCGCGTGCGCTGAGCCAGTCGCTGGCGGACGTGAACGTGAAGTGCGACTTCGTTTCTGTTCCGACCCACCCAACCATCACCAAGCTGCGCGTGCTGTCGCGTAACCAGCAGCTGATCCGCCTCGACTTTGAAGAAGGGTTCGAAGGCGTTGATCCTGAGCCGCTGCATGAGCGCATTAGCCAGGCGCTGGGCAATATCGGCGCGCTGGTGCTGTCTGATTATGCCAAAGGTGCGCTGGCGAGCGTGCAGACCATGATCCAGCTGGCGCGCAAAGCCAGCGTTCCGGTGCTGATCGACCCGAAAGGCACCGATTTTGAGCGCTATCGCGGCGCAACCCTCCTGACGCCCAACCTCTCTGAGTTTGAAGCGGTGGCGGGCAAGTGCAAAACTGAAGAAGAGCTGGTTGAGCGCGGCATGAAAATCATCGCTGATTTCGAGCTGTCTGCGCTGCTGGTGACCCGTTCAGAACAGGGCATGACGCTGCTGCAACCGGGCAAGGCGCCGCTGCATATGCCAACCCAGGCGCAGGAAGTGTACGACGTGACCGGTGCCGGTGATACGGTGATCGGCGTGCTGGCAGCGACGCTGGCGGCGGGTAACACTCTGGAAGAAGCGTGCTACTTCGCGAACGCCGCGGCGGGCGTGGTCGTCGGTAAACTCGGAACCTCCACCGTTTCGCCAATCGAGCTGGAAAATGCGGTGCGTGGGCGTGCGGATACCGGCTTTGGCGTCATGACCGAAGACGAGCTGAAAGTGGCCGTTGCCGCCGCGCGCAAACGCGGTGAAAAAGTGGTGATGACGAACGGCGTGTTCGACATCCTGCATGCGGGTCATGTCTCGTATCTGGCGAATGCGCGCAAGCTGGGCGACCGCCTGATTGTGGCGGTCAACAGCGATGCCTCAACCAAACGACTGAAGGGTGAAACGCGTCCGGTGAACCCGCTGGAGCAGCGCATGATAGTGCTCGGCGCGCTGGAAGCGGTGGACTGGGTGGTCTCATTTGAAGAAGACACCCCGCAGCGCCTGATTGCCGGAATTCTGCCTGACCTGCTGGTGAAGGGCGGTGATTACAAGCCAGAGCAAATCGCAGGTAGCGAAGAGGTCTGGGCGAATGGCGGTGAAGTGATGGTGCTCAACTTTGAGGACGGGTGTTCAACCACCAACATCATTAAGAAGATCCAGAAAGACAGTCAGTAAAAAACGGGCCAGTTGGCCCGTTTTTTTATGTCGGGTGGCGGCTGCGCCTTACCCGACCTACGCGTTCATGTAGGCCCGGTAAGGCGTAGCCGCCACCGGGCACAACAGGCCGCACTATGCCTGGTCATCCACCGGTGGAATAGCTGGCGCTGGCTTCACCTCTTCCGGCGCATTGCGGCTCTCCAGCTCGCTCAGACGCTGTTCCAGCAGCGCCAGCTTCTCGCGGGTGCGCAGCAGCACCTGCGTCTGCACGTCAAACTCTTCGCGGCTGACTAAATCAAGGCGAACCAACTGTGCCTGCAACGTCTGGCGGATTTTCTTCTCAACGTCATCACCAAACTCACGAATACCTTTCGGCATGGACTCATGAACCTGACGCGCGATCTGCTCAATTTTTTTTGGGTCAATCATTGTCGTTTCCCTTGATGAAAAGGTGTTAGTGCCTATTGTAGCGCGTCATGCCGCGGGTTAAACAAAATTGTTTGAAGCTTATGCATTGCCCAGGGTAATCAATAGCGTTATAGTTATCTCGCTTATTCTCAGGGCGGGGCGAAATTCCCCACCGGCGGTAAATCAGCTTAACGCTGAAAGCCCGCGAGCGCTTTGGGTGAATTCTCAAAGGTCAGCAGATCCGGTGTAATTCCGGGGCCGACGGTTAGAGTCCGGATGGGAGAGAGTAACGATCCAGTCGGGCAAGGCCCGCTCACGTTATTTTTTTGCCGCTTGTACGGCGCTCCTAAGACTGCCCTGATTCTGGTAACCATAAAGTTAATGAGGTTTTTTTACCATGAATCAGACGCTACTTTCCTCTTTTGGCACTTCAACTCAACGTGTTGAACATGCACTGGATGCACTGCGCGAAGGCCGCGGTGTGATGGTGCTTGACGATGAAAACCGTGAAAACGAAGGCGACATGATTTTTGCCGCCGAGAACATGACCGTTGAGCAGATGGCGCTGACCATCCGTCACGGTAGCGGCATCGTATGCCTGTGCATCACCGAAGACCGTCGCCAGCAGCTTGATCTGCCGATGATGGTTGAAAACAACACTAGCGCCTTTGGTACCGGCTTCACCGTGACCATTGAAGCGGCACATGGCGTCACCACCGGGGTGTCGGCGGCTGACCGCCTGACTACCGTGCGTGCAGCGATTGCTGATGGTGCAAAACCCTCCGATCTGCACCGCCCTGGTCATGTCTTCCCGCTGCGCGCGCAGCCGGGCGGCGTGCTGACCCGTGGTGGTCATACCGAAGCGACCATCGATCTGGTGACGCTGGCTGGCTTCAAACCCGCAGGCGTGCTGTGCGAACTGACCAACGATGATGGCACCATGGCGCGCGCGCCGGAGTGCATCACCTTTGCGCGTCTGCACAATATGCCAGTGGTGACGATTGAAGACCTGGTTGAATACCGCCGGGCGCATGAGCGTAAAGCCAGCTGAACATGCTGATGTGAAAAAGCCGGGGAAACCCGGCTTTTTTGTTTCTAGTGGTAGTTAATTTTGAACAGTACCACGGTTTCAAACGGCCCGGACTGAATCGCTTTTCCTTCATCCCGCGAAAGTTCAGCCGTGTAGTTTTGCTCAAGATTCATCATATCGCCCGTAAAATCGGCGTATTCCTTGTACTGGTTGAATGTGTAAGGCTCCGTTCCGTTAAGAATACGCAGCTTTAACCCATTCCCTATCAGTACCGCGGTGTCGTCTGCGCTGAGCGTTTCGGTTGTGTAAAATGACGAGTCCATCTTAAATCCGTCCGAGCACTGGGCATCCTGCACTTTGGTGGTTCGAATTGAAAACGTGCGAATACGCTTCTGCTGATTCACAATGTCGCGCGCACTGAAGGTGCCGAAGTCGATCTCCTGATTCTCAGGGTAAATGCTAAACGTCGCCCCGCAATCAAGGACCGTAATGTTTTGCAGCCCGTTGATGTGATACTTCAGGTTCTTCGCGTCGGCCATCTGATTAACGCCACCCTTACCGTCAAATTGCACAACGATGTAATCGCTGAGCGAACTGACATAGCCATGCGGCGGCACAGCCTTTAGTCTCACGAAAAGTCGTAATCGGGCGACGAACGTGCGCGAAATATGGATATCATCCGGATTACCAGAGCAAATGCGATTCTCCCACCCCATCTGGCGGATTTGAGCAGGGGTGTAAATAGTGATGTTATTGTTGTCCAGACACTGGCGGGTATCCACGCCGTTGGGCTGACCTGTAGCATCGTAATCTATACCTTCATAGGTGACGCCCAGCTCATAATAGGGATCGGTTGCGGCAGGATAAGGATTTACCCAGGCAAAGACATCTTCCGGCTTAAAATTGCTCGAGACGTTGTTATCACACGTCACCGGAATCTTAATGTCATCAGACTCCCATATTTTTTGGCCAATTTGGGCGTTGCTGGGTATGGCAAAGGGGGAGATCGTTTTTGTCTCCTCGACGGAACCGCCAGAGCCACCCAGATAACAGTTAAGCGCCATCGCATCTTCCAAAGGTAGCGCTGAAAGCAGCAATGTAAGCAGGACACTAGCGAGCTTTCGCATCTTTATCGATTTTCCGTTCGGTAAGTTTACATTGCGCCGTTCCGGTGCACTGCACGTCGACTTTTTTCAGGGCACCGTAATCGTCGATATAGCCGATGCTGTAATAACTACCGTGGTAATCGCCGGTAGACGCGGTTGCCGTGGCGAAAGGCGCAATCATCAGACTGTCAAAACCCGGCAGCATGGTTTTAGCATTTTTGCTCAGCCACGCCAGCGTGATGTAGTACGGCGTAGGGTTGTGGACCGTGAGCCCATCCGCGTTGGCGGAAATTTCCATTCGCATTTCAGTCAGTTCGCCGGATTTTTTGCTAATCGCTTCTGGACGCCAGAACAGCTTAATTCGGCTCTGCATTGCTACCTGCATCACGCTGCGCTCCTCGCTGGCGCTGGTGTTTTTTGGCGGTACTTCACGCAGGTTGAAATAAAACAGCGATTCCCTGTCTCCTGGCAGCTGGCGAGTAGCGGCTTGTTTAACAATCCTTATCTGCGACGAGGTGCCCGCTTCGATACGTTGAATGGGGGGAAGCGCCATAAAGTGCGTATCTTCTTTTTGTCCCTTTTCATCTTCAATCCAGGAGAGCGCCAGATAAGGCAGCACCTTGCTCTGGTTGTCCACTTTCAGGCTGCTGGCCTTGTCGCTTTCTGGAAAAACAATGCGCGTGCGGTCCAGATTAATGGCTGCGTGGGTAGCAAATGCTGTGCTGGTTAGCATCAGGCACAGGCTTTTAAACGGCGTTAATTTCATGATGATTTCTTACTGACACGGCAGTATCAACTGCATACTGTTTTCTAAGTGAGAAGGTAACGAGAAGCGACACTGTTGGTTGTCGCCCCATGTCACGCGAAACTGCTGTTCTGGCTCAACGGCGGCCAGCCAGACGCGGCCTTCATCGGCCACCATCCCAACCTGCAAATCGCTTTCTTCCAGGCGAACAATCGCCCCGAGAGGTGGCGCTCCTGATGACATTCGCAGAACGCCTGTCACGTCCTTACCTGCGCGCGTGGCAATCTGACGATAACCAATGGCTCCCTCAGTCCAGGTTGAGGTCACGACGCGGTTGTCTACGTCCACGCCATCAGGGAGGTTGTTCAGATTGACCTGCACGCTGGAGGGAGAATAGCTGGAGAATGACGGTAAAACGCCGATGCCAAAACGGTTGGTCTCATCTCGCGACATGTTCAGCGGGATATTGCCTACCCCGTCGGTGTTGACCATCACACGAGGTTCATTACCGTAGCTTCGCCGGTGCAGCGCGGCGCCTTTCGCCGTTGAGGTGAAGGAACCACTCCAGCTCGCGCTGAGGGAGTTATATTCGTCAGCTTTATAGCTGCCTGAGAGATTGAGATCGCCGTACGTAGAATAATGCTGATAATTCCCGCTGACCTGCGCGCCGGAATCTGGCTTTCCGCTCTCCGCGCCTGCGGAAACGCCCCAGGTATTATTGCGATCCGACGTGTCATACCACGACACGTTATGACTCAGCGTGTCGCTGTTACGCAGGTCATAGTTAAGACGATGATCGGGATCGAGCGGTACGCTGAGCGAGAGATAGAACTGAGTATCGTCACTTTCGTCTTCCTCATCGTAATGCGTTTTACTCCAGGACAGGGTTACGCCGAGGTTCTTCCAGCGGCCCATATCAAAGTTGTAGCCCGCCGTGATGCTGCCGGTCGTGGAAGGTGAATCATTCCACCATGTCTGACGCAGCATGTTGACGTACAGGTTCAGGGATAACGCTGAAATGTACTGGCTTGCCGTCACGCTCAGGGTTTGTTTCTCCGACTGGCGGTCACCGTCGTCATAATCAAGGTAGCGGGCGTAGCTCAAAAACTGGGGGTCTGAGTAGCGGTAGCTGGCAAGCGTAAGCTGACTGCCGGTGGTATCGAAACGCTTGCTGTAGTTAATGCGATAGCTGTAACCCGTCTGACTGCGCTGGTGTGGCAGCTGGCTGGTGGCCTGCGTGACGTCAAAAGAGAGCGCCCCCAGCCAGGCCATATTCTGGCCGATCCCGGCAGCGACGGAACGATAACCGTCGCCATCAGTCAGCGTGCCGCCATACAGGGAGGTGTGTGACAGCATGCCCCAGGAAAATTCGCCGCTCATGAAGGCGTTATCTTCAACGTCATGGGAGGCACCCTGGCGCGCTTTACCCGCCGCGAACTTGTAGCGAACCTGACCCTTGCGCGTTAAAAACGGCACGGACTCGGCAGAGACCTGGAAGGTGCTGACGCGGCCGTCCTCTTCCGTGACTTTGACGTCCAGCGTGCCCTGAACCGACTGGTTAAGATCCTGAATAACAAACGGGCCTGGTGGCACTTTACTTTGGTAAATCACGCGATCGGCAAGGCTTACGGTCACCGTGACGTTGGTTTGCGCTATCCCGGTAATCTGCGGGGCATAGCCGCGCAGCGACCATGGCAGCATACGTTCTTCGCTGATTAGCGATGCGCCGGTATAGGTAAAGGCGTCAAAAATTGCGGACTGGAAATCCGTTTCACCCAGCGTTAGTTTCGCTCCGATTGAGGGCAGAGGGCGGAACATATATACGCGTGAAAAACGGCCATCCTGCTCTGAGCCTGCTTCAGTATCGCTTCGCGTGTACTGGTAATCGCTTCGCAGGCGCCACGCGCCCATGTTCGCACCGACGGTGCCATAGGTATTGGCGTTGTTATTGCTGCTGCCGCTATTGGGCTGATAATGGCTGGCAAAAAGATTGTAATCCAGCAGTACGCCCGGCACGCCGTTGTCCCAGGTGGATGGCGGCATCCAGTCTACCGCACGGTATTGCAGCCACGCCTGGGGGATCGTCACATTCAGGGATTGGCTATCTTGCTCAAACGTAAATCTGATGTCTGGTCTGGCGGCGAAATCAACGCATCCCTCTTTTTCTGGCAAAGTGTGACGAACCTCATCCTGTAACGCAAATGTATCGGCCAGTTCGGGAGGAATACACACCTGAACCGCGTTATTTATTTCTCTCCAGCGAAGGAGCCAGCCATTTGCCAGCGGAATATCATTAACTGAAACGGTAACGAAATAGCTTCCCGGCGTAACCGATATTTGATCTTTAAAACGTGATAAATCGACGCTGCCGCGCTGATCTTTATCAATGGCGTTTATATTAAATTCAGTGGCAGAGGTAAGTCTCGTCATTAACAGGGATGCAATGATGATTATCCATTGTAATTTGTATGTCATCATCCTGTTACTCGAATATATAAAGGATGCCGACCGGTATGAATTACCAGTCGGCTAATACTGTTACGTAACAGAACTATTTGTACAACAGGACGTAGTTAGCCGTGGCTTCAACCTGGCCTGCCGTCGCAGTTTTACCCGTGGGGACTTCCATAACCGCTTTGAAATGCAGCGTCTGGGTGGTTGATCCTGCCAGCAACTCAACCTCGTTGGATTCTCCCAGCGTGATAGCAGCCTCCGCATTATCCAGCAGACGTACACCCACGTTCTGCGCACCACTTGCATAGGTGTTACTCATCAGGCTGGTGTCTGTCGCGTCTGTCGCTGCGCTGGTGAATGTGACATCCACTTTGGTAATTGGCGTGTCGGTTTCGTCTGCTGGATCGTCAAGCTGGCAGTTTTCCAGATTAATATCGACCGGAACCGGCGTGGATTTTTTGTTGGCGTTGATAACGGCCGTAGTCACTTCACCCAGATCGACTTCTTTATCAACGCTGTCTGGTGCGATGCTGCACGGTGCGTCAATAACAACACCTTTGAATTTGATTTTGCCAGAGCCTTGATCTTCAGCAAAAGCAGAACCCGACACAATGCCAGCCATAGCCGCTGCTAACAGTAATTTCTTACCCATATACATGGAAATATCCTTTTTCAAAGTGATTCATAATGTGAATATTAATTTCAGAATACTTGCAAAGTATACGGATTGGGGTGGGAATACGCGATTAACGTGACTTAAATATATTTGTAGGTGCTTTTAATTAATATTTTCAGGCTATCTTAAGAGGCGTCTTTTTTTGAAATTCTAATGGGTTTATATTTGGTGAGTTATTATAGGATAAATATATAGGATTGTTATTTTGAATAGTATAATGCCTCCGTATGAAACGGAGGCATTAATTCTTAACCAATACCTGCCGTTTGTAGCAGAACCAGACTCATCCCCATCACTGACATTCCACACAGCACGCCGTAGCTTGGGTTATTGTTGGGATCGATCTCTTTTGCCAGCGGCATCAGCTCATCGACAGATAGCGCGACCATAATCCCGGCCACGGCAGCCATAATTGCAGCCATTACAACCGGGGATACGAGGCTACCGAGGATCAGCCACGCCAGCACGCCGCCGAGAATTTCAGCCATCCCGGAGATACCCGCCCAAAAGACAGCTGTACGTTTTGAACCCGTGGCGGCATAAACGGGCCCGGCAACGGCAAGTCCTTCAGGAATATTGTGCAAAGCAACGGCCAGCGCGACACCAAAACCCATTTCCAGGTTGCTGCTGGCCGTGACATAGGTGGCGATACCTTCCGGAAAGTTATGCAGGCTGATACCCAGCGTCAGCAGAATGGCCGTGCGTTTGATATTGCCAGGGATGGGGGCAACGCTTTTTTGCATTAGATCCTGCGGGTGCGCGTGAGGAAGGATACGGTCGAGTGCAAAATAACCCAGCAGGCCAATGATAAACATGCCATAGCCCAGAACAGGCGACATCCCTTCGGCGTGAAGCGCGGCGGGCAGCATCTCCATCAGCGAGATAAGCAGCATAATCCCGGCGGCGAAACCCAGCGAGAAGGCCAGCAGGCGATTAGAGGGTTTTTGACCGAGTACCCCAAGGAACGCACCGATAAAGGTCGCGGCGCCCGCAAGTAAGGTCAAAATCAAAGGTACTGACATGCATTCTCCTTAAGCGATATCTGGCATTCAAATTTCCTGATGATGATCTTCACGGTTATCTACGTTCATCTTCACCTGAATGCGCGTAATGTAGGCCCATCACTTTGTCACTTCCTCTAAGGATATCACCATGTCTCCTTCTCGTATGCCAGCACTGTTTTTAGGCCATGGCAGCCCCATGAACGTTCTGGAAGATAACGTCTATACCCGCGCCTGGTGTCAACTGGGTAAGACGTTACCGCGTCCGAAGGCAATTGTGGTGGTCTCTGCGCACTGGTTTACCCGGGGTACCGGCGTGACGGCCATGGAAGCGCCAAAAACGATCCATGATTTTGGCGGTTTTCCGCAGGCGCTGTACGATACGCATTATCCGGCCCCCGGTTCGCCTGAGCTGGCGCAAACGCTGGTGGATTTGCTGGCACCTTTCCCGGTCACCCTGGATAAAGAGGCCTGGGGCTTTGACCATGGCTCGTGGGGCGTGCTGATTAAGATGTATCCTGATGCGGATATCCCGATGGTGCAACTGAGTATCGACAGCACCAAACCGGCTGCCTGGCACATGGAGATGGGACGTAAGCTGGCTTCGCTTCGTGATGAGGGCATCATGCTGATTGCCAGTGGCAACGTGGTGCATAACCTGCGTACGGTACGCTGGCACGGTGAAAATACGCCGTACCCTTGGGCAACAGCCTTTAATGACTATGTAAAAGACAACCTGACCTGGCAAGGGCCGGTCGAACGGCACCCTTTGGTGAACTATCTGGATCACGACGGCGGTTCGCTCTCTAACCCGACGCCGGAACACTTCTTGCCATTGCTGTATGTATTAGGCGCATGGGATGGTCAGGAGGTTATCACAACACCGGTCGACGGTATTGAGATGGGGAGCTTAAGTATGCTGTCGGTGCAGGTGGGGTAAAACATGCCCGGTGGCGCTGCGCTTACCGGGCCTACGCTCGACATGTAGGCCGGGTAAGGCGAAGCCGCCACCCGGCAAGTCTTATTCAATAAAAATATGCGGGTAGAAACGCGACAGATCCTGCGTAATCAGCGCGCGATCTTCGCGAATACCAATCCCGGCAGGCTGATCGTTAATAAGCCAGCTGCCGATCAGCGTATAGCTGTCGCCAAACTTCGGCAGTTGATAAAACGCCTGGACGATCATCCCTTCCTCACCGTACGGCCCTTCAACCGCTTCCAGCGTTTTACCGTTTTCGATAATCGAGACGTTCGCGCCTTCACGGGAGAAGATTGGCTTAACGACGTATTTCTCCATCGGCGGGAAATCATCTTCGGCAAAGTAAGCAGGCAGCAGGTTCGGGTGGTTCGGGAACATCTCCCACAGCATCGGCAGCAGGGCTTTATTGGAGATAATGCTCTTCCAGGCTGGTTCCAGCCAGCGCACACCGGCGTCTTCCAGCTTGGTAGAAAACATTTCGCGCAGCATGTATTCCCACGGGTAGAGCTTGAACAGGTTGCTGATCACCTGATCCTGCGTGTCCGTAAACTGACCTTTTTCACCTAAACCGATCTCTTCGATATAGAGGAATTCCGTCGCCACTTCCGCTTCGGCTGCGCAGTCCTGCAAATACTGAACCGTACCGCGATCTTCTTCGGTATCGCGACAGCAGGCGAGGTGCAACAGGTTGAAACCGTGCTGTTCACGCAGTTCGGCGAAACGCTCAATCAGTTTTTCCTGAAGGCTGTTGAACTGGTCGCTGCCTTCCGGCAAGTTTCCGGCATTCGCCTGATCTTCCAGCCAGATCCACTGGAAGAACGCGGCTTCGTACAGGGAGGTGGGCGTATCTGCGTTGTTTTCTAAAAGCTTCGGTTCACCCACGCCATCCCATGCCAAATCGAGGCGAGAGTAGAGCGAAGGCTGGTTCGTTTTCCAGGACTGACGAACAAAGCTCCAGGTGTGCTTCGGAATGCGGAATTTGGTCATCAGCTCATCGCTGTCGATGACTTTCTCTACCACCTTCAGGCACATCTGGTGCAGTTCTGCGGTCACCTCTTCAAGCTTTTCGACCTGCGCGAGCGTGAGCTTATAGTAAGCGTCTTCACACCAGTACGGCTCGCCGTACATGGTGTGAAAGTTGAAACCGTATTCGGTGGCTTTTTCGCGCCAGTCCGGGCGCTCGACAATACTGACTCGTTCCATGATCAGCCGCCCATTGAGCGAGTCGAAGAGCCGGTCGCACTACGCTGCATGGTGGTTTGTTTCGCCACAGACTCACCGAAGCCGCCACGGGTAATGGTGCTGGTAGTGGCTGGTTTCGGTGCCATCGCGGTTTTCGGTACGGTCATCGTACGGCCAGGCGTTGCAGCACCGTAACCCTTGCCGGTGGCATCGGTGTATTTACCGTACGCCGGGCTGTTTGGGTTTTTAGAACTAAACAGCGGTTGCTGCTGGTAGCCCGCGCCGCCGCTCATCAGACGGCCCATCATATAACCCGCCATCAGAGGCATCCAGAAGCTACCGCTGGACTGTGCCTGCGCCTGGTTTTCCGGCGCCATACCTGCCTGAGCAGGAGCCTGCTGGCACTGGCCTTCGCCGAATTCGGCTACACAGTCTTCGCGTGAGGCATATTTCGGCGCGGTACGTTCTGCCTCTTTCAGGGCGTTGTTATAGGCCGTCGTACACTCGGCGGCTTTACCGGTTGCGCTAGCACAATCGTCAGCGTTTTGATATAGCGACACCGTTTCGTCGCTTTGCTCACAGCCTGCCAGCATAAAGACGGCGGTGACCGCCAGCGCGACAGGTGTCAGGTGGCGTGCGTTCCAGCTTTTGCGGAACGACGCGTGATTCATCGTTTTTGTCCGTTTCATATTTGTCTTCCAGGACCCAGGGGTATTAACGCTCAGGATAGAGGATGAGTGGTTGAAAATGAAGCGAAGAGGGGCGAAATCCGGGGGATCTTTACGTTGGCTTACGTTCGGGGGGGATTAATGTGCTCCCTCTCCCTGTGGGAGAGGGCTGGGGTGAGGGCATCAGGCCGCACTGGGCCTGATGACACACTTAGTTACGGAACGGATTCGTGCCGCTGCTCGCAGGTGAGGTGCTGCGCGCTGCCGCTGGCTGTGCAACCGGTGCGCTGCCGTTAGCGTTGAAGTTATCAACCGCGGCATCCTGCTCTGGATTTTCCGGCGCCACGCTGTCAGGCGACGTGGATACCGGTTTACCCAGCGTACTGTTCAGCATTTGCAGATCCTGCTCGTTCAGCGTACCCAGCGCCTGTTTGATGTTCAGCTGGTTAATCAGGTACTGGTAACGTGCGCTGGAGAGCTGCTGTTTCGCGTTATACAGCGTGGTCGTTGCGTCTAACACGTCAACGATGGTACGCGTACCGACGGAGTAGCCTGCTTCCATCGCGTCCAGAGAGCTTTGCGCAGAGACAACGGCCTGTTTGTAAGCGTTGATGCTACTGATAGAGGCATTGACGTTGTTAAAGGAAGAACGCACGGTCTGCACCACGTTGCGGTGCGCGCTTTCCAGCTGCTCGCTGGCACCCACAAAGTTGTATTGCGCCTGTTTCACCTGAGAGTTAACCATCCCGCCCTGGTACAGCGGCAGAGAGAAGCTAAGGCCCACTTTGTTCTGGCCAACGTTGCTGTCGTCATAGGCCTGAGACGTCGTTTTAGACCCGCTGTAGCTGGTATCCGATACGCCGGTAGAGGCGCTCAGGCTCAGGGTTGGCAGGTGACCATCCTGTGCAAGGCGGATCTGCTCGCGTGCCAGATCCTGGCTCAGGCGCGCCTGCAATAAGGTCAGGTTACGGTTTTCCGCTTCTTTCAGCAGAGCATTAACCGCATGTGGTTTGTCTGTTTTGAAACTGTCCACGTTCAGAGAGGCCAGCTCAGGATAGTAGTTACCGGTGACCTGACGTAGTGCTTCCAGTGCGTTGTCGAGGTTGTTACGTGCGGTCACTTCGTTAGCCAGTACGGTATCGTACTGTGAACGGGCGTTCTGCACGTCAGTGATCGCAACCAGACCCACATTAAAACGCTGGGTGGTTTGATCTAACTGACGGTAAATCGCCTGTTTCTGCGCTTCGGTATAGGAGAGCGCGTCAATCGCGCTCAGCACCTGGAAATAGGCGGTCGCGGTATTCAGGATCAGCGTTTGCTGATCGGTCTGATAGGTGACATCCTGAATGCCTGCGCTCTTTTCCTGCAAACTCAGTTCACGCCATTTGGACATGTCGAACAGGGTCTGTGTAAGCTGTAAAGAGGCGCTGGTGGCATTCGAGTCGATGCCATTGTTATCGCGAAAACCGTTAGTGTAGGTATAATCTGCACCTAAGCCTAACTGCGGCAGCAGTGGACTACGTGCTTCGTTAATCTTTTCAAACGCAGCATCACGATCGGCCGCTGATTTACGTAAATCAGGGTTGCCCAGACGTGCCTGCTGGTAGACCTGTAACAGGTTCTCTGCCTGGCTCATTGCACTGAAGCCCGTCAGGCTCAGGCCGATAAGGATGGGGAGCAATTTCTTCATTTGCATTCCTTGTTGTGAAGCAGTATTAGCGCTGATCTAATTAAAAATAATTGCCGATTCTAACAGAATCATCCACACCAAAAGGTTGGCGTAACGTGCCATCTGGCGGTAATTTGCTCCAATCTACCATATAGCCATACAAACGGCAGCCAAACAGCCTTGAAATTCACAATTTCATCACCATTGCTACCAGGACTCGACCGATGCAAAAACCAGAAAACGTGCCTGTCACCTTCGCCAAAAACGATGTAGAAATTATTGCACGAGAAACGCTTTATAGCGGTTTTTTTTCAATGGAACTTTACCGTTTCAGGCATCGCCTGTTTAACGGTGAAATGAGCGGTGAAATCAAACGCGAAATTTTTGAGCGCGGGCATGCGGCAGTCTTGCTACCCTTTGACCCAGTGCGTGATGAAGTCGTGCTGGTCGAGCAGGTCCGTATTGCGGCGTATGATACCAGCGAAACGCCGTGGTTGCTGGAGATGGTGGCCGGGATGATCGAGGAGGGTGAGTCGGTCGAAGACGTCGCTCGCCGTGAGGCGCTGGAAGAGGCAGGCCTGGCGATCGGTCGGACGAAACCGGTGTTGAGCTACCTGGCAAGTCCGGGGGGAACAACGGAACGCTCATCTATTATGGTGGGCGAAGTGGACGCCACGACAGCGAAAGGGATCCACGGTCTGGCAGATGAAAACGAAGATATTCGGGTTCATGTGGTGAGTCGGGAGCAGGCTTACCAATGGGTAGAAGAGGGTTTAATCGACAACGCAGCGTCTGTCATCGCCTTGCAATGGCTGCAACTGCATCATCAGAATTTACGAAACGAGTGGAAAAAATGAAGCGCTATACACCTGACTTCCCAGAAATGATGCGCCTGTGCGAAACCAATTTCGCCCAGCTGCGCCGCCTGCTGCCGCGAAACGACGCGCCCGGCGAAACGGTAAGCTATCAGGTGAGCAACGCGCAGTATCGGTTAACGATAACAGAATCAACGCGCTACACTACGCTGGTGGCGATTGAGCAAACGGCGCCGAGCATCAGCTACTGGAGCCTGCCGTCAATGACGGTACGTCTTTATCATGATGCGATGGTCGCTGAAGTGTGTTCAAGCCAGCAGATCTTTCGCTTCAAAGCGCGGTATGATTATCCGAATAAAAAGTTGCATCAACGCGACGAAAAGCATCAAATTAACCAGTTTTTAGCCGACTGGCTAAGATATTGTTTAGCACATGGAGCAATGGCGATTCCGGTTTGTTAGCGTCATAAACCTACCTAAGGACACCATTTGGAAAGCCTGTTGAACCTGACTGTTGCTGGTGGGGCGCCAGTCAGGATATTACAAATCACCGACACCCACCTTTTTGCCGAAAAGCATGAGACGCTTCTGGGCGTGAACACCTGGGAGAGTTATCAGGCGGTTCTTGACGCGATCCATGCTGAAAAGCGGCCATGCGATCTGATCGTCGCGACAGGCGATCTGGCGCAGGATCAATCCTCCGCAGCCTATCAGCATTTCGCCGAAGGAATTGCGAGCTTTAGTGTGCCTTGCGTCTGGCTACCGGGCAATCACGATTTTCAGCCCGCCATGTACAGTTCGCTTCAGGAGGCGGGGATTTCGCCGGCAAAATGTGTCTTTACGGGGGACCAGTGGCAAATTCTGCTCCTCGACAGTCAGGTGTTTGGCGTTCCGCACGGTGAGTTGAGCGACTATCAGCTTGACTGGCTGGAGACAAAACTGGCCGCCGAACCGAATCGTAATACGCTGCTGTTACTGCATCATCATCCGTTGCCGGCGGGCTGTAGCTGGCTTGATCAGCACAGCTTACGCAACTCTGCGGCGCTGGATAGCGTGCTGGCGAAATTCCCGCGCGTGAAAAATTTGCTGTGTGGGCACATTCACCAGGAACAGGATCTCGACTGGAACGGTCGCCGCCTGCTCGCGACGCCGTCCACCTGCGTGCAGTTCAAGCCCCATTGCGCTAACTTCACGCTGGACACCATCGGACCGGGCTGGCGCTGGCTGGACCTGCATGCCGACGGCTCGCTGACCACCGAAGTGTGCCGTCTGGCTGGCGCGCAGTTCCGCCCGGATACCGCTTCAGAAGGCTATTGATGTCGACGCTCCTCTATCTGCACGGGTTCAACAGTTCTCCGCGTTCCGCAAAGGCGACGCAGTTTCGCCAGTGGCTGAGCGAACATCATCCGCACGTGGAGATGATTATTCCGCAGCTGCCCCCTTATCCGGCGGACGCGGCAGAAATGCTGGAATCGATTGTGCTTGAACACGGCGGCGAATCGTTTGGCGTTGTCGGCTCGTCCCTCGGCGGCTACTACGCCACCTGGCTGTCGCAATGCTTTATGGTGCCCGCTGTCGTCGTTAACCCGGCGGTCCGGCCATTTGAGCTGTTAAGGGACTTTCTTGGCGAAAACGAGAACCCCTACACCGGCCAACAATATGTGCTAGAGTCACGCCATATTTACGATCTCAAAGTTATGCAGGTCGACCCGCTTGAAGCGCCCGATCTTATCTGGCTGCTGCAACAGACGGGAGATGAAGTGCTGGATTACCGCCAGGCAGTGGCGTATTACGCATCCTGCCGCCAGACTGTAGAAGAGGGCGGAAACCATGCTTTCACGGGCTTTGAAGATCATTTCACCCAGATTGTCGATTTTCTTGGACTGCACAGCCACTGACAATCAATGCGAATTGCTAGCTTAAATCATGACGCAAACCTATAACGCTGATGCCATTGAGGTACTCACCGGGCTTGAGCCGGTTCGCCGCCGCCCGGGGATGTACACCGATACGACGCGCCCAAACCACCTGGGCCAGGAAGTAATTGATAACAGTGTGGACGAAGCGCTGGCAGGTCATGCCAAACGCGTGGACGTTATCCTGCACGCCGATCAGTCGCTGGAAGTCATCGACGATGGCCGCGGCATGCCGGTGGATATTCACCCGGAAGAGGGGGTTCCTGCCGTTGAGCTGATCCTCTGCCGTCTGCATGCGGGCGGTAAGTTCTCCAACAAAAACTACCAGTTCTCTGGCGGCTTGCACGGCGTGGGGATCTCCGTGGTTAACGCTCTGTCAAAGCGCGTGGAAGTGAACGTCCGTCGCGACGGACAGGTGTATAACATCGCGTTTGAAAACGGCGAAAAAGTGCAGGATTTGCAGGTCGTCGGGACGTGCGGTAAACGCAACACCGGCACCAGCGTCCATTTCTGGCCTGACGAAAGCTTCTTCGACAGCCCACGCTTTTCTGTTTCCCGCCTGACGCACCTGCTGAAAGCCAAAGCGGTGCTGTGCCCAGGCGTAGAAATCACCTTTAAAGATCACGTTAACAACACCGAACAGAGCTGGCGCTACGAAAAGGGTCTGAACGACTACCTGTGCGAAGCGGTTAACGGCCTGCCGACCCTGCCGGAAAAACCGTTCGTCGGGAATTTCGAAGGTGATACCGAGGCGGTGGACTGGGCGCTGCTGTGGCTACCTGAAGGCGGTGAGCTGCTGACGGAAAGCTACGTCAACCTGATCCCAACGCTGCTCGGTGGGACGCACGTCAACGGCCTGCGTCAGGGTCTGCTGGATGCGATGCGCGAGTTCTGCGAATACCGCAACATTCTGCCGCGCGGCGTGAAGCTTTCCGCAGAAGATATCTGGGACCGCTGCGCCTACGTGCTTTCCGTGAAAATGCAGGATCCGCAGTTTGCCGGTCAGACTAAAGAGCGCCTGTCGTCACGCCAGTGTGCGGCGTTTGTTTCCGGCGTGGTGAAAGATGCGTTTACCCTGTGGCTGAACCAGAACGTTCAGGCCGCAGAAATGCTGGCTGAAATGGCGATCTCCAGCGCCCAGCGTCGTCTACGCGCGGCGAAGAAAGTGGTGCGTAAAAAACTGACCAGCGGCCCCGCGCTGCCGGGCAAGCTGGCGGATTGTACCGCGCAGGATCTCAACCGCACCGAGCTTTTCCTGGTGGAAGGGGACTCGGCGGGCGGATCGGCCAAGCAGGCGCGCGATCGTGAGTATCAGGCGATCATGCCGCTCAAGGGTAAGATCCTGAATACCTGGGAAGTCTCGTCTGATGAAGTGCTGGCCTCGCAGGAAGTACACGACATCTCCGTGGCGATCGGCATCGATCCGGACAGCGACGATCTGAGCCAGCTGCGCTACGGCAAGATCTGCATTCTCGCGGATGCGGACTCCGATGGCCTGCACATCGCCACGCTGCTGTGCGCGCTGTTCGTGAAGCACTTCCGCGCGCTGGTGAAAAACGGTCACGTCCACGTGGCGCTGCCGCCGCTGTACCGTATCGACCTTGGCAAAGAAGTCTACTATGCGCTGACGGAAGAAGAGAAAGCGGGCGTGCTGGAACAGCTGAAGCGCAAGAAGGGCAAACCGAACGTGCAGCGCTTTAAAGGGCTGGGCGAGATGAACCCGATGCAGCTTCGCGAAACGACGTTGGATCCGAACACGCGCCGTCTGGTGCAGCTGACGATCAGCGACGAAGACGAACAGCAAACCAACGCCATGATGGATATGCTCCTTGCCAAGAAACGTTCGGAAGACCGACGTAACTGGCTGCAGGAGAAAGGCGATATGGCGGATATTGAGGCCTGATGCTGAAAAAGCCCTGCGATGCAGGGCTTTTTTTTGCCCGGTGGCGCTGCGCTTACCGGGCCTACGATCGATCCCCTCGCCCCTCTGGGGAGAGGGTTAGGGTGAGGGGAACGCCTCGCACTGACGTCAAAACTCCATCTTCACCGTAAACTGCACTTCACGCGGGTCGCCAATCTGGTTGCCCAGGTTATTGGTCGCAATCGACGACGTGTAGTAGGTCTTATCAAACAAATTCTTCACGTTCACCTGTAGCGTCACCGGATATTGCAGCTTCATTTTGTACGCCGCAAATGCATCCGCCACGAAATAGCCCGGCAGATAATAATCCGCACCGTTAGTCGCTGAACGACGGCTCACGCCGTGCCCGCCGCCGCCAATTGTCAGCGTATTCCCGGCAAACGCATTGTGAATATCGTACGTCAGGAACAGGGAGCCGGTATGGCGCGGCACGTTCGGCAGCGGTTTGCCCGCGTAGTCCGGGTCTTCCAGCACCTTCGCATCGGTATAGCCGTAGCTGGCGATAATGTTGGTGTTCTCGGTCAGCGATCCGGCGAGATCCACTTCGACACCCTGCGAGCGCACGCGGCCCGCGGTTTTGGCGACGGTTTCATCACCGATGCTCTCGGTGTACAGCACGTTGCGCTTGTGGATATCAAACAGCGCGATATTGGCGGTAATGCCGTCGAACAGGTCGAATTTAGCGCCTATTTCATACGCGTTCGACGTTTCCGGCGGCAGGTCGCCGATGTAGCTCGCAATGGACGACTGCGGCATAAACGTCTGGGAATAGTTAGCAAACAGGGAGACTGCCGGCGTGAGCTTGTATACCAGGCCCAGCTTCGGCGTCCACTGGTCGTCGCGGCTGTCGGTGTTGACGTTAAACGGACGGCCTTTGCCCGCGTACTGGGTGTAATACTGGTAGCGCAGTCCGGCAACGGCGATCCATTTATCGGTCAGGTACAGCGCGTCCTGCGCGTAAGCGGAGTAGCTCTCCTGCTTGATGGTTTGATCGCTGTCGGATGCCGAGACGGTGGTGCACTTGCCGAGGCTGCCATAGCTCGGGTTGTAAATATTGAAATCCTTAACGTTCTTACAACGGATCATGTCCGTACGCAGCAGATCGTAATTCTCATACGACACGCCGGTCAGGATCTCATTGTAAAAGCCCGCGATGTCCACGTTCCCCTGCAAATCTGCCCGCGTTGTGTGCATACGCTGGGTCGAACCCTGGGTCGCATCCACGCGGCGGGTCAGGTTGCCGGTTTTTGAATCGTAGGCCATCACGCGAGCCTGGTTATCGCTGTACTTATCCTGGCTGTAGCTGTAGTCGAACTTCGCGGTCCACTGGCTGTTAAGGCGATACTCCGCGTTAAGCTGAGCGAGGTCGGACTGACCGTCGGTCACGTTAAATGGCTCATCAAAGCGGGTTTTGCGATCGACGTCGACGGCCTTTTTGGTGTTGAGATCGAAGATCGTTCCGCGATCGAACGGCGTTTTATAGTCGCGATGCGAATAGAGCACGGTCACGGTGGCATCATCGCCGAACCAGGTCAAAGACGGGGCAATAAAGGTGCTGCGTTCGGTGCCGAAATTACGCCAGTAATCCTCGTCCTGATACTCCCCCGTCAGGCGATAGGCCAGACGCGTACCTTCAATCGGACCGGTGACGTCAAACTGTCCGGTACCGCCGCCAAAGCTGGTTGATGTGGCAGAAATCGAGCCGCCGAAGGTTTTCTCCGGGCGTTTGGTCACCACGTTAATCAGGCCGCCGGGGTCGAGAATACCGTAAAGGGTCGAGGCCGGGCCTTTTAGCACCTCCACGCGCTCGGTTGCGGCATTGAAGCTGCGCGGCAGCACGGTGCGCAGGCCGTTGGTCATGATCGAGCCGTCGCGGTTTGCGCCGAAGCCACGGCGCACGAAAGCATCCTGCGTGCCGCCCAGGGTGTTGGTCTGCACCACGTTGCTGACGTTATACAGCGCCTCGTCGAGCGTGGTCGCGTTTTGGTCTTCCAGCACTTCATCGCTGACGGTATTGACCACCTGCGGGATGTCCAGCATCGGCATGTTGGTCAGCGTGGCGGTGGAGGTGTTCAGGGGCTGATAGCCGCTGGTGGCGTCGGTGGAAGCGTAAGGGTCGGCAGTGACGGTAAGCGTCTCACCGTCTTTTGCTGCTGCGTGCACCAGAGGCGCCATGAACAGGAGTGAAAAGAGCGCGCGCCCTTTTACCCCGGCGAATGAAGGTGTGAACTTAGCCATTACATCTGTTTTCCCAAAATATCCTGCGATGAAATGCTCGCGGAAGAATGTGTGAGTCATTGCCCTTACGGTCTGTCCGTTAGCCTCTACGGCATCGGACTTGTAATTGAGAATCATTCAAGCATGAGGGGATGTAGTAGTAAATGGAATAAATAAAAATTTCGCTACAGAGGTTTCTCTCTGGCTAATACGCGTTGATTTCCTGTTTAAGGCATTGAAAATAATTGATAAAAAGGAATTTTGATTTGTGAAGCGATGCTCAGTTATCCCTGGGGTTTACAGGGTATATCTTCGCTTGACTACTACATAGCGCGGCGGCAAACTCACAAAAGAGAATGAGTTTTATTTTTATTTGTTGGTTTTTTTTCTTACGTTGGCGTTCACGTGGCTCACTACATCAAAAAGCCGGGACTGGTTCTTGAGAACCTCTCCGCGGGTTACCAGAAAAAAATCATCGTTGATGATATCTCCCTTGCGATCCCCCAGCAGAAAATGACTGTTCTGGTGGGCGCAAACGGCTGCGGAAAATCGACGCTGTTAAGTACCCTCGCGCGGCTGCTTCAGCCGCTCGGCGGCAGCGCGGTGCTGGACGGCAAAGCCATCCACTCGCAGCCAACCAAAGCGGTCGCCCGCCAGCTCGGGATCCTGCCGCAGTCTCCGCTGCTTCCAGAAGGGTTAACCGTATTTGAGCTGGTCTCGCGCGGACGTTTCCCCTGGCAGAACGTGATGCGCCAGTGGAGCGAGGAAGACGAGCGGGCCGTGGAGGAGGCGTTACGCCTGACCGGGACGGCAGAGTTTGCCCATCATCTGGTTGAAAGCCTGTCCGGCGGCCAGCGCCAGCGCTGCTGGATCGCCATGGTGCTGGCGCAGCAAACGCCCTACATCCTGCTGGATGAACCCACGACGTACCTCGATCTTCGCTACCAGGTGGAGATCCTCGAACTGCTGCACACGCTGACGCGCCGGCACGGGCGCACCGTGGTGGTGGTTCTGCACGATCTCAACTTCGCCGTGAACTACGGTGATTCGCTGGTCTTTTTACGTCAGGGAAAGGTTGAGGGGGTACTGCATGAGGGCGACGCCTGCACGCCGGAGCTGATCAAAGCGGTGTTTGATGTCGACGTGCATATGTCGGTTAACCCGCTGACCGGCAAGCCGTTCTTTATGCCGTTCCGTCAGGCTGTCGACAAACCATGATGCGCACGTCTGTGGCCTTTATTCTCTTTACGCTGCTGCTTCTGGCAGGCGCGATTGCGCACCTGAGCATCGGGGCGCGCGTTATCGCCCCCCGGACGGTAGTAGACGCATTTTTCCACTTCGACCCGCGCAATTTTGAGCATAGCGTGATCGTCAGGCTGCGCTTGATGCGACTGTGCGCCGCCCTGATGACGGGCGCGGCGCTCGGCGTCGCGGGCGTGCTGCTGCAGTCAGTGATCCGCAACCCGCTCGGCGAGCCGCATATCCTGGGGCTTAATGCAGGGGCGGCGCTGGCGGTGGTGCTGACGAGTGCCCTCGGGCTGTCGCTGCCGTTTGGCCGCCCTCTGATAGCCGCAGCTGGCGCCGCCGCGCTCTTTTTGCTGGTGCTAACGTTCTCCTCATCCGGGCGTACCGGTCTCACGCCGATGAAGGTCACGCTGTGCGGCGTGGCGATGTCGGCATTTGCCTCATCGATAACCGCCACGGTGTTGATTCTGGATGAACAGACGCTGCTGGCCATGCGGACCTGGCTTGCGGGGGATGTGGCGGGAGTCATCGGCGAGACGACCGCTAGCGCCGCGGGGGCCGCTGCCGTGGGTTTTGCGCTGGCGCTCTGGCTGTCGCCGTCGCTGAACATGCTGGCGCTGGGGGACAGAATGGCGCAGGGGCTTGGCGTGTCGCTGCTGAAAACGCGCCTGCTCGCGCTGCTGGCCATCGCCCTGCTGTGCGGCGCGGCGGTTTCAGTTGCCGGACCGATCGGGTTTATCGGACTCGTTGTGCCGCAGCTGATTCGCCGTCTGGTATCGGTGGACCTGCGCGTGATGGTGCCGCTCTCAGCCCTCTGCGGGGCGCTGGTTCTGCTGATGGCGGATATCGCCGCCCGCACGCTGTTTACGCCGTATGAGCTGGCAACCGGCGTGATGACTGCGCTGGTCGGCGCGCCGGTCTTTATCCTTATGGCGTCAAGGATGTTCAAATGAACCGGGCTGGATTGAGGGCAGTACGATTTTCCTCCTTCTCGGCGCTGGTTCGCCCGAGGGCGCTGCTGTATCTGACCGTTTTAACCCTTGCCGTTTTACTGCTGCTAAGTTTTGGCCTGACGCACGGCTCGCTGCCCATTCCTGCTTCCGCCATCGGACGTGCGCTGTTTTATCCTGAACGTCTGACGGCGGATGCGCATTACATTGTGATGGATATCCGCCTGCCGCGCCTGCTGATGGCGGTGCTGTGCGGCGCAATGCTCGGCATGGCGGGGGCGGCCATGCAGTCCATTACCCGCAACGGCCTTGCTGACCCCGGACTTATCGGCGTGAAAGAGGGCTGTAGCGCGGCGGTGCTGCTGCTGATTTTTCAGTTTCCGGGATTGGGGCCGTACTGGCGTCCACTTATCGGCATGGCCGGTGGGCTGCTGACCGCGCTGCTGGTAGTGGCGCTGGCGCGTGATATCTCGCGCCCGCGTTTCATCCTGATCGGCATCGGCGTGTCATGGGCGTTTGCCGCCGCGATGGGGGTCTTTATGACGACCGCCGACGTGCGCGACGTCCAGACGGCGATGCTGTGGCTGGCGGGGAGTCTGCATGCGGCAAGCTGGACGCTGGTCAGCATCGCTGCTGCCTGGACAGTGCCGGCGTTTGCGCTGCTGCTCTTTACCGCGCGCGCCGCAGACGTAGCCTTGCTCGGCAACCACACTGCGACGGGGCTGGGCGTGCGGACTTCACGCCTCGCGCTGCTGCGCGTGTTTGCCCCCGTGGTGCTCACCGCTGCCTGCGTCTCCTGCGTGGGGAGTATCGGTTTTGTCGGGCTGATTGCCCCGCACATGGCGCGCCTGCTGCTGCGCGGAGGGCAAACGGCACTGCTGACGGGAAGTGCCGTACTGGGCGCGCTGCTGGTGCTGCTGGCGGATAACGTCGGGCGGCTGGCATTTCTCCCGTTGCAGCTGCCGGCGGGAATTGTCATTTCACTGATTGGCGGACCGTTTTTCCTGCTGCTGCTCTGGCAGCGTCGGGATCGATTTTAGGGGATAGAAATGCGCGTATTTTTTGCAATGCTGGTGCTGGTGGGTTTTGCTGCAGGAGCCGCAGAGCCAACGCAGACGTTTACTGACGACCTGAACCGCAAAGTGGTGGTGCCGGTTAACCCGAAGCGGATTGTGTCCCTGCACGACCTGGATATCACCATTCCGCTGATCGAGCTTGGCGTACCGCCGGTTGCCAGCCATGGCCGTACCCGACCGGACGGCAGCCATTTTCTGCGCTCCAGCGGCATGCTGACGGGCATCGATTTTGATAATTCCGACATCACATTCATCGGCACCGCCGATATCGATATTGAAGCCATCGCCGCGGCGAAGCCGGATCTTATCATCACCGAGCCGACCCGCAACACGCCGGTCGAACAGCTGGAAAAAATTGCCCCGACGGTGAGTATCGATCACCTCGACGGCGGCGCGCCGGAGATCTACCGCAAGCTGGCGCAGCTTACCGGGACAGAGGCGCGGCTGAAGATTCTGGAGCGTCGCTATCAGGAGCAGATCGAGGCGCTAAAGGCGACCATCGATACGAGCAAACTGACCGTCTCGGTGATTCAGGCCAATCAGGGCAAAATCAACGCCATGCACAGCTACCACTCGCTTGGGCGCGTGCTGCGGGACGCAGGGTTCAGGTTCCCGCCGCTGATTGAGAGCATCCCGGAGGGCGGGCGCATCGACGTCAGCGCCGAGCGCCTGCCGGAGCTGGATGCTGATTTTGTCTTTGCAACCTGGCGCGGGGACACCGGCGGAAAACCGCAGGACGAGCTGGCGGCGATGGATGCGGTGATGCCGGGCTGGTGTCAGTTTCTCAACGCCTGCCGAACCGGGCATTACGTGCTCATCTCCCGCGAGGAAGCGATCTCAAATTCATTTGCCTCGCTGGGGCTGATGGCCGCGCAGGTGCAGTCGCAGATAGCGGGCCGTCCGCTGCCGGAGGCCGCTCGATGATCCGAAAAATTGATGTCTACGGCGACCGCCTCCGCTCGCGGGCGCACCAGCTGACGCCGCGCCTGCTGCAGGTGGCGAGCTATATCAATGAAAATCGTGAAGCGGTTATGGAGCAGACGGCAATGGAGATTGCCGCTGTGCTACACACCTCGGACGCCACCGTGGTACGTGCCATTCAGGCGCTTGGGTTTGGCGGGCTGCGGGATCTCAAGCAGACCCTGGAGCAGTGGTTTGGCCCGGTGGTCACCTCCAGTGAGAAGATGTCCACGACGGTAAACACGCTTACCAGCGACGTCGACGCGAGCATCGATTTTGTGCTGGAAGGCCATCAACACACCTGCGCGGTGTTGTCCGAACCGGGCAACCGCTACGCGATGGCGCAGGCGGTGTCGCTGCTGGCGCAGGCGAGACAGGTCGCTATTTTTGGCATTGGCGCATCCGGCATTCTGGCTGAGTACACCTCGCGACTGTTTAGCCGTATAGGCCTGCCTGCGATCCCGCTCAACCGCACCGGTATTGGCCTCGCCGAACAGCTGATTGCCCTACAGCGCGGTGACGTGCTGGTAATGATGGCGCAAAAATCCGCGCACCGGGAGGGACAGACCACGCTGCGCGAAGCGAAGCGCCTGGGTATTCCCACCATTTTGCTGACCAACGCCACGGACTCGCGCTTTAGCAAAGAGGCAAGCGTAGTGATCCACGTCCCGCGCGGCGGCGAGAAGGGCAAAATCCCGCTGCACGGCACGGTGCTGCTGTGCCTGGAGATGATTATTCTGTCCGTCGCCTCCACCGAGCCGCAGCGCACCATCAAGTCGATGAAGCGCATCAACGAGTTACACCGCGGATTAAAGCCGGGCAAGAAGAGCGGTTGATTTTCCCCCTCTCCCCGTGGGCTGAGGGATCCCCAGTAATTTTTTTATGCAGAAGCAATAAAGTTGCTTTCTAAATGACTGAGGGCTGTCAGCGATGCCCTGGTCCGGCTGTAAATCGCTGAGGCGTTTGCCTTCCGGCCGGGGCGAGGCGCAGGGATGCGCCGAGAGGGCGGCTTTACAGGGACGTTGCCTCCGCCCGTACCCGATAAGCCGGAAGGAATAAGCCGAGGGCACCGCGAAGCGGCGATTTACCGCCGGGAGCCCGGGTCGCCAGGGTGGTGGCGACTGAGCCACCCTGGCACGTTCACCGGTCATGTCGTTACAGAGTAGCAAGGAACATAAAGTGAACGGAATGACCACCACCGCCGTATGTTCCCCTCACCCTAACCCTCTCCCCGGAGGGGCGAGGGGATTGCTCAGTGCTCGCATTAATTTGTGGGGAACCCTCAGCCCAAAGGGAGAGGGAACCGATCGAGCACGTAGCCCCGGTAAGCGCAGCGCCACCAGGCAATTACAGCGCTACTGATTCTCTATCAACAACGCTTCCAGCAGATCCAGATCGTGCAGCAGCTTTTGCAGCGTCTCGTTGCTGATCTGCCGCGTCGCGCGCAGGTGATACAGCTCGGCACGCTCGGAGCGCAGCGCCGCCAGGCGGAAACGGCGCTCGAGGTTCTCTTCCTGCAACGAACTTTCCACGTCGTTACGTCCGTCAGCACGGCGACGCAAATTACCGATCACGCGTGAACTGACTTCCTTCAGCAGCTGGTTATCAATGTTCTCTTCGGCATCGGCGGCCAGACGCTCCTCCATCTTCTCGATGGCGACAATCGCTACTTCCGCCGTCGCCGCACGGGCAATCCGCTCTTCCTTATGCTGCTGCGAGGTGTCACCCGCATCAATATGCTGCAGCAGAATCGGCAGCATAATTACGCCGACAAACAGGGAGAAGAGGATCACGCCCGCCGCCAGGAACACCAGCTCGTAGCGCGCCGGGAAGACGTCGCCCGTCGGCAGAAGCAGAGGAATGGAGAGCACACCAGCAAGGGTGATCGCCCCGCGAACGCCCGCGAAAGAGGCAATCAGCAGCTCGCGCGTGGTCCAGGAGCCGAACTCCATCGGCTTTTTGGTCAGGAAGCGAACGCTGAACTTCTTCATCGTCCACAGCCAGCCGAAACGCACCAGCATCAGCGAAAGGTAGATGAGTACGATATCGGTAAACAGCATCCAGACTTCAACGTTTGGATCCGCTTCGGCCGCGATCAGCGAAGATTCCATAATGCCCGGCAGTTGCAGGCCCAACAGCAGGAACACCATGCCGTTAAAGACAAACTCGAGCATCGCCCAGGTACTGTTCGCGCGCAGACGCATCGCCAGCGGCGCCCGGCGCATCACGCCGGAACGGGTGATGGTCATCCCCGCGGCTACCGCCGCCAGAATGCCCGACACGCCGATATGTTCGGCAATCAGGTAAGAGGCGAACGGCAGCAGGAACAGCAGGACGATCTGCGTCGCCGGTTCATCGCCGCCCCAGCGGCTGAGGAAGCGCAGCGAACGACCGTACAGCCAGCTTACAACAAAGCCTGCGAGGATACCGCCAATCGCCACCTTGAAGAATTCGAGGGTTGCACCGCCGACGGTAAAGACCATGGTGCCCATGGCTACCGCCACGGCAAACTTCAGGGCGACCAGGCCGGAAGCGTCGTTCATCAGCGCCTCGCCCTGCAAAATGCCCATGATTTTCTTAGGAATGCGCCCTTCGCCCACAATGCCGGACAGCGCCACGGCGTCGGTCGGCGACAGCACGGCAGCCAGCGCAAAGGCGGGTATAAGCGGGATCCCCGGTACGGCCCAGTAGATCAGGAAACCAATCCCGACCACGGTAACGACCACCAGCGCCAGCGCCAGACCGAAGATCTCTCGCCCGTGCTCAAGAAATTCGCGCGTCGGCGTTTTCCAGCCATCGGCAAACAGCAGCGGCGGGATAAACAGCACGAGGAACAGTTCCGGATCGAACTCCACGTGCAGACCGAACGTCGGCCACGCCAGCAGCGCGCCGATAGCTATTTGCATTAAAGGCAGGGGGACCTGGAAGGGCAGTACGCGTGTAACCACCCCGGATAATGAGACCACAAGGGTCATGATGAGTATTGTGAAGAAAATTTCCATGCGTTCCCTGTTTGCTGTGTTTCTTTTTAAGCCAAACCTGAGGCGTCGTGCCTCTTATTCTATCCTCTCCAGAGTAACGTAAAAGACAACGGGATGAGTCCTGAAAATAAAAACGGGCGGCCTGAGCCACCCGTTTTCGCATCAATGGATAACTTAAATTGCCCAGCCGCCCGCGTAGAACGCCACCAGCGCAACGGCGATGACAACGGTACCGATGTTCAGCTTGCGCCACTCACCGGAGACCAGACGCCCAATCACCAGCGAGGCGAAACCGATCATAATGCCGGTCACGATGTTACAGGTCAGCACGATAAAGACCGCGGTGATCAGGCCGGACATGGCATCAACAAAGTCAGCAAAGTCGATTTTCGCCACGTTGCTCAGCATCAGCAGGCCAACGTACATCAGCGCAGGTGCGGTCGCGTAAGCTGGCACCAGATAAGAGAGCGGAGAGAGGAACAGGATCAGCAGGAACAGTACGCCAACGGTAATAGCCGTCAGGCCGGTTTTGCCGCCTGCCGCCGTACCCGCTGCGGACTCAATGTACACTGCCGCTGGCGCTGCACCCACCAGGCCAGAGAAAACGCTGCTCAGGGAGTCGGTGGTCAGCGCTTTGCCGCCGTCAATGATCTGGCCGTCTTTGTCCAGCAGGTTAGCCTGCCCCGCCACCGCGCGGATGGTCCCGGTGGCGTCAAACACCGCGGTCATTACCAGCGCCAGCACGCTTGGCAGGATCACCGGGTTCAGCGCGCCCACAATATCCAGGCTGCCAATCAGGGAGTTACCGTTGTCATCGCTCAGCGACGGCATGGCGAAAATCCCGGAGAAATGAACGGACGGGTCGAAAATCAGGCCGACGATGGACACGCCGATAATGGTCAGCAGAATGCCGCCCGGCACTTTCAGTTTTTCCAGGCCAATGATCACCGCCAGACCCACCAGCGACATAATTACCGGGAAGCTCGCGAAGTTACCCAGCGCAACCGGCAGGCCGTCCAGCGGGTTCTTGATGACCAGACCCACGCCGTTGGCGGCAATCAGCAGCAGGAACAGGCCGATGCCGATACCGGTGCCGTGCGCCACGCCCTGCGGCAGGTTGCGCAAAATCCAGCTACGGATGCCGGTAGCAGAGATCACGGTGAACAGAACACCCATCAGGAACACCGCGCCGAGCGCTACGGGGACGCTGATATGCTGGCCCAGCACCAGGCTGAAGGCGGTAAACGCGGTCAGGGAGATGGCGCACCCGATCGCCAGCGGCAGGTTCGCCCACAGGCCCATCACAATCGAACCCACACCCGCAACCAGGCAGGTGGCAACGAAGACCGCCGCTGGCGGGAAGCCCGCTTTGCCGAGCATGCCCGGCACCACGATGACGGAGTACACCATCGCCAGAAACGTCGTCAGACCGGCAACAACTTCCTGGCGCACGGTGCTGCCGCGAGCAGAAATTTTAAACATGGCGTCAAGTGAACCGCCGGTACGCGCAGATGGCGTAGACATAGAAAACATCCCCTGAAAATTTTTATTGAAAGTCCGTAAGCGTGGTGGAGACTCCACTGCCAGCGAAACGTCAAATCCTTGTGCTGCGTTTGCGACGAAAGGGGCGTCACAAAAAAAGCAAACGTTTAGCTCCGCGCTTACAAAACGGGTGGTCAAATGTAGGCAAACGATTATCTAGCCTAATACCCGCCCTTTTCAACTGAACTTTCTCGTTTTTCGCTAAAATTGCCTCATGACGATGAAGAATTAAGCAGAGGATGCGCAAACGTTATCGTCCATGCGCAATTTCGTTACATTTCATCCCCCGCCGGGTATTGTCAGCGGGCCGCCTTTCGCAAGCGTTGTCTGCCAGCCCGGACGTGCCTCCACTCTCTGTTTCCACGCCGCTATGTGGTCGAGATTGTCGATGCCGCCTCTCGCCAGCAGGGCAAAGAGGGGAAAACTCATCTGGATATCAGCCATGCTCAGCGTATCGCCGGCAAACCAGCTGTTTTCGGCAAGATGATCGTTAATAAAGCGCGCATGCGTTTCCAGCTGGCGGTTGAGATACGCTTTTTGCACCCCCTGCCCCAGCGCCTTACCCAGCGTGCGCAGGCCAAACGGGACGGGGGGTTTGCCGAGGCTGTTAAATACCAGCTTCATTAACAGCAGCGGCATCAAAGATCCTTCGGCGTAATGCAGCCAGAAGCGATACTGCACTTTATGGGCGGGATCTAACGGTTTGAATCGTGACGCCGAATCGTACGTTTCCTGAAGATATTCCAGAATCGCGCCTGATTCAGCCAGAACCAGTCCGTTATCTTCCAGTACCGGGGATTTTCCCAGCGGATGCACTTTTTTGAGCGCTTCTGGTGCGAGCATGGTTTTTTCGCGCTGGTAGCGCACAATCTCATATGTCAGACCCAGCTCTTCCAGCGCCCAGAGGACGCGATGGGAACGAGACTGGTTAAGGTGGTGGACCGTTAGCATGATGTTCTCCGGTGATTCATACTTTTTAACTATAGAAAACTGAACAACTTCACGAAAAAAATTCGGCTAAAATCTCATCATCTCCGGTGGCAAAAACGGCGGCCGGGCATAGAATTAAAGTGTCAGTACAAACCGGAACCTCCTCCACAAGCTCGACACGAGGAGTACTGATGTCGGGGGAAACCCTCCCGTGAGCCAGCGGGATAGAGAGAAAGACAAAGACCGGAAAAAACTAAAGCGCCCTTAGTGGCGCTTTAGTTCTTTATGCTTGTTGCCGGGTGGCGGCTGCGCCTTACCCGGCAAACACCTTTCAATCCTCCTCCAGCAACCGCGCCCCCGTCCCCTGCTCGCCCAACCTGTCACCCGGGTTACGCAGCGGACAATCACTACGTGATAAACACCCGCAACCAATGCAGCCATCCAGTTCATCGCGCAGGGCCACCAGCGTGTGAATACGACGATCCAGTTCTTCTCGCCACTGGGACGACAGCTGCTTCCACTCTTTCGCGCTCAGCGAGTGTCCTTCCGGCAATACGCCGAACGCGTCGCCGATGGTAGCCAGGGGGATGCCGATACGTTGCGCAATTTTGATAATCGCCACGTAGCGGAGCACATCGCGGGTATAGCGCCGCTGGTTTCCGGCGTTACGGATACTTTTTATTAACCCTTTGCTTTCATAGAAGTGGAGCGCCGACACCGCCACGCCGCTTCGTTTCGCCACTTCACCGGGGGTTAACAGCGCTTTGATGCGCGGTAATCTCTTTTCCATAAAACCTCTTTACCTCAAGTTAACTTGAGGAATTATACTCCCCCGCAGAGAAAACGACGAATCAACCAGGACAGATGTCTCCACAGAGGGGTAACCTTATGTCGCATCAGCAAATTATTCAGACGCTTATTGAATGGATTGATGAACATATCGACCAGCCGTTGAACATTGATGTGGTCGCTAAGAAGTCGGGCTATTCGAAATGGTATTTACAGAGAATGTTCCGCACCGTAATGCATCAAACGCTGGGTGACTACATTCGCCAGCGCAGGCTCCTGCTGGCGGCGCAGGCGTTACGCTCAACGCAGCGGCCCATTTTTGATATCGCAATGGATCTGGGCTATGTGTCGCAGCAGACCTTTTCCCGCGTCTTCCGCCGCGAGTTTGACCGTACGCCGAGCGACTACCGCCATCAGCTCAATTAATGCGTGTTAACGCAAGGGTTGCTGCTGCCAGGCCATAAATGCCTGGGGCGGCATCGCTTTCGCGAAGTGCCATCCCTGACAATACTGCACGCCACGCTTCAGCAGCCAGCTCACCTGCTCCCCCGTCTCGACTCCTTCCGCAATGGTTTTCAGCCGCAGGCTTTGCGCCATCTCAATGATGTGCTCGGCAATCAGGTGGCTGGTACTGTTGGTGGTTAAGGTATCGATAAAAGATTTGTCGATTTTCAGGATATCGACGTTCAGCGAATAGAGGTTATGCAGGTTAGAGTAGCCGGTTCCGAAATCATCAATCGCCACTTCATACCCCGCCTGGCGAAACGCCTGAATGACCGGCGTGGTTTTCGGCACGTCAATAAACCCCCGCTCCGTCACCTCAATTTTTATTTGCTGCGCGCGAACCGAGTAAAAGCGGGCTTTGTCGGAGATCAGGGCGATAAGACGCGAAGAGTGAAAATCTGACGCCGACAGGTTAATCGAGACATACAGATCGGGGTGAGCGGCAAGAAAATGGCCCAGATCGGTGAACACCTCCTCCACGACGTAATCCGTAATGCGCTCAATCATCCCCTCTTTTTCGGCCAGGGGAATAAATTCCGCCGGGCTCATAACCTGACCGTTGAATCCTGGCCAGCGCAACAACGCCTCTGCTCCCACGCACTGGTTATTTTTTATATCAATAATGGGCTGATAATGGACGCACAGCTGGCGTTTATTCAGCGCCCGGTGCAGAAGTCGGCCAGGCGAATTGAATTCACGGTGTGTTCGCGACCACACCAGCAAAATAATAATGCTGCAAATCATCCCCAGCGGTAGCGTCAGAGTAGCCTGATGATAAAGCGTTTTATAAAAACGGGCATTGGAGGTTGAAACGATGGCCGCAATGGGCCTCTGCTCTGATTTTACAATCGTATAAAAACGGTCATCTTTCTGAAAAGTCGTTTCCTGATGTCGGAGCATCGAATGCAATAAAGAAATACTGGCTTTCTGACTCACAGAAAAGAATGCATTGCTGACGGTGTCATACACTCCCCACGACAGGGAACGATCGTCTGACATCACCTCACTGTACGAAAGCGGGTTGACCACTGCGACATAATTTCCGCGCTGCATATATATCATTTTATAACCATTAAAAAATGGCGTATCGCGAAAATAATAGATAGCAACGTCGGGTTTACGTGTGTAATTGGCAGCGGGGATGATGTAAGGATGATCCGGCGTAAAAAGGGTCGAGCAGAGAAAGTCCTGGCCTTCAGCATAAATTAAATCGGCAACAAAAAGGCGACCGCGGGAAACGTTCAACATATATTGACGATGCTCCGGCGTACACACTTTACCCTGATATTTTTCTGCGTCTTCCCGGGCCATATCAACCTGTTGAATAACCCGTTCAGTTTTGTTTAAAGCAAGTTCAGCAAACGTGCGCAGCTGAGCGCTGATTTCCGACACGGCTCTAAGCTGGGCAAACCATAGCGCAAGCATCACCGGCAGCATAACTACCATGATAATCCCGACCGCTTTGAGCATTTTGCGCCGCGCGCTACGATTCATTTCCCGCTCTGTATCCCTGCATGTTGTACGCCTGTAGCAATGAAGACCGGCTGCTTTGATAAACAGGTGATTACGTTGCATGAATCATGGGAAGTTAGCAACTGACTTTTGGTATTAAAAATCCTAAAATTCGTGATGCCGATAATATTTTCCCGTAAGCCAAACTAAAAGTATTCATTTCGTTTCTGATAAGGATAATAATTACCCGCGACATGTGTGGAAAATTTGTTGGCTGAAATAGCCTGCTCTTTGTTCTTATGCTGATTTATAAATAATCAGACGCCAGAACCGTTTTTCCTCTTCCCGTACGCTTGGCGTCATATAATGCCTGATCGGCACGCATCAGTATGGCAGAAGTATCCCGTTGCCCCTGACAGACTTCAACCACCCCGGCGCTGAAAGAGAGTACCAGCGTTTTATCGCCCACACGCAGCGGTTTTGAGATCAGCGCGGCACGCAGCCGGGAAGAGAGCAACGTAGCGGCCATACCATCCGTACGCGCCAGCAGAAGAACAAACTCTTCGCCTCCTACCCGTCCCAGTGCCGACCCGGCCGGGCTCACTTCGCGAATACGGTCGCAAAAGTGAATCAATGCCGCATCGCCAACCTGATGTCCCCACCGATCGTTGATCTGCTTGAAATAATCGAGATCGAACATCAGGAGACAGAAGTGGCTACTGACATCCTGCGGCGAACTGGCAGCCAGCGCCATTTTGAGCCGCTGTAAAATTGTCGAGCGATTCAGACAGCCCGTCAGATCGTCCGTGGTGGCTTTGACGGTCAGCTGCTGTTCTGCTTTTTTACGTTCGGTGATATCGAGGCCAATATTGAGAATGGAGTTATCCGGTAAAAGGATGTTTGACCAGAGGATGGTTAACGGCGTCCCGTCTTTACGCACCGGGTGCCATTCGTACATATCCTTAAGTGGTGCGAAACGAACCGACTCCTGCACGCGCTGTCGCTCCTCGGGATCCGGGTAAAACAGGGCCAGCGGATCGGGGTGCTCGCCGATTTCAGTCATACTCCAGCCAAAGACTTTTTCGCATTCGGCGTTCCACAATACACACCGGTTATGTCTGTCAAAGGCGTTCATCAATACCGGAGCACGTTCAAATAAAGTTTTATATTGCGTGACGACGCGCTGCATCTCTTGCGCTGTTTTTTCCCTCACGATGATGTCATCAAAATAATCTTTTAGCTTCTCGACCAATACCACCACGATATTTTTCAATATCGGCAACGAGGTCAGTTTTTCATTAAAAGCCAAAAAGAAATAACCACTGCACTGTCTGCCATGCGCTGAGAGTTTACACAGCACGCCGCTTTGCAGCCGCGCATAGCCCGGGTGCTGAGGGGAAAATACCGCCCGGCCAATATGCTCTTTCCAGTAGATAACGCGCCAGGCGCGGTGATGCCGCTGCAACAGGGTGCTGGCAAGAAAATCCGCCACGTTGAAGGCGTGACACGTCACGTCGCCGGCACAAACCACGCGCGGCCCGTCTGCGGATTCGACACTGACCCACGAGAGATTTGCCCCCAGTGCGCTGTTGATGATTTCCAGCATTTCAACCGGCGAACACTGCGCGTTGAGTTGTGGCATCAGCTTCGCCAGGGCGTGCAGAGCCTGCATGCTGTCGTTAATAATCTCGCGTCTTTTTTCTTTCATTATCTTTTCGCAGGTCATTAATCGAGAGAGCAACCGCAATAACTCATATCTGAATAAAAGAATAAGACCACGAAATCAAAGAGTATGCTGAGTGTTAAAAAAGAATAAAAATCCAAAAAAAACCAAATAATTCAATGTGATGAATTATTTTTGCGGGTACATTTATTGTTCCACACAAGCATAATCCATAGACATACTGCTGTAAACGCTATACAGCCGAGGGTGTTTTGCAAAGGTTTTGCTATCTGAATGAATTAAAAATAAAAATTCCGGCTAAGCGCCGATCTGGGCGAGTACGATATATTTTCCCCGGTTATAAACCCACTTTTACCTCATACGATACTGGCGAATAAAACAGCAAATGTGATATAGTTCACACATCTTATGTAACGAGAAACATTGTTTCATTCCAGTTCGTCTGTTTTGTCGAGGATGGGTTTTATGGCAACCATTACCACCAGCATGGTGCTCCTGCGCTGGCCGTTGTTGAGCGCGGTTTTGATGTTCCTGGCCAGCACGTTAAACATTCAGTTCCGAAAGTCCGACTACGCAGGTCTTGCTGTGATTAGCACCCTGTTAGGGTTGGGTGCCGCATGCTGGTTCGCGACAGGTTTGCTCGGCATTACGCTGGTGGATATGGCCGCCGTCTGGGAAAACATTAAAGTGGTGATGGTTGAAGCCATGAGCCACACTCCGCCAGACTGGCCGATGGTGATTACCTGATAGCCTGTTATAAAAAACCCAGACATTGTCTGGGTTTTTTGTGTTTCACGCGTCTGGATATCAGAACGGGATATCGTCGTCGAAGTCCATTGGCGGTTCGTTAGACGGTGCCGGAGCAGACTGCTGCTGCGGACGAGACTGCGCGCCGCCGCTAAACTGATTGCCGCCCTGAGGCTGCTGAGGCTGACCCCAACCGCCCTGCTGCTGGCCGCCACCTGCCGGTGCGCCACCGCCCTGACGACCACCCAGCATCTGCATGGTGCCGCCTACGTTGACCACCACTTCCGTGGTGTATTTTTCCTGACCGGATTGATCGGTCCATTTGCGGGTACGCAGCTGGCCTTCGATATAGACCTGAGAACCCTTACGCAGATACTCACCGGCCACTTCAGCCAGTTTGCCAAACAGCACAACGCGGTGCCATTCGGTCTGCTCTTTCATTTCACCGGTCGCTTTATCACGCCAGGATTCGGAAGTAGCCAGCGTAATGTTGGCAACTGCGCCACCACTCGGCATGTAGCGTACTTCCGGGTCCTGGCCCAGATTACCGACGAGAATCACCTTGTTTACGCCTCTGCTGGCCATGTTCGTGTCTCCTGAATACGTTTCTTAATAGTGTAAACGCGCGAGTGTACCATTTCCATACGACACTTTGATAGTTGCGTAGCATGTTCCAGAGTTCTCTCGCGGACTCGACATTGTTACACAGTGAATCAGAAAATGCATTCCAATACTGTATATTCAAACAGGTCATTTTGTGTCATAATTAGCCGTTTCTGACAGCCGTTTGTCCTTCAAACAAATCAGGCAATCCGTGTTCCAACCGGGAAAGGTGAATGGATAAGATCGAAGTTCGGGGCGCCCGCACCCACAATCTCAAGAATATCAACCTCATAATCCCTCGCGACAAACTCATCGTCGTGACCGGGCTTTCGGGGTCTGGCAAATCCTCACTGGCTTTCGACACTTTGTATGCCGAAGGACAGCGTCGTTACGTTGAATCGCTCTCGGCGTACGCGCGTCAGTTCCTGTCGCTGATGGAAAAACCGGATGTCGACCACATTGAAGGGTTGTCTCCTGCTATCTCCATTGAGCAGAAATCCACATCGCATAACCCGCGTTCTACGGTCGGTACCATTACCGAAATCCATGACTACCTGCGTCTGCTGTATGCGCGCGTGGGCGAGCCGCGTTGTCCGGATCATGACGTTCCGCTGGCGGCCCAGACCGTCAGCCAGATGGTGGATAACGTGCTGTCTCAGCCGGAAGGCAAACGCCTGATGCTGCTGGCGCCAATCATTAAAGAGCGTAAGGGTGAACACACCAAAACGCTGGAAAACCTGGCAAGCCAGGGCTATATCCGCGCCCGTATCGATGGCGAAGTGTGTGACCTGTCCGATCCGCCAAAGCTGGAGCTGCAAAAGAAACACACCATCGAAGTGGTGATTGACCGCTTTAAGGTACGTGAAGATCTGGCGACGCGTCTGGCGGAATCCTTTGAAACGGCGCTGGAACTGTCGGGCGGCACGGCGGTGGTGTCAGACATGGACGATGCGAAAGCGGAAGAGCTGCTCTTCTCCGCCAACTTCGCCTGCCCGATTTGCGGCTACAGCATGCGCGAGCTGGAACCGCGCCTGTTCTCGTTCAACAACCCAGCGGGCGCGTGCCCGACCTGTGACGGCCTCGGCGTTCAGCAATATTTCGACCCGGACCGCGTGATCCAGAACCCGGAGCTGTCGCTGGCGGGTGGCGCCATTCGCGGCTGGGATAAGCGTAATTTTTACTACTTCCAGATGCTGAAATCGCTGGCAGAGCACTATAAGTTCGACGTTGAAGCCCCGTGGGCCAGCCTGAGCGCGAACGTACATAAAGTGATCCTGTTCGGTTCCGGCAAAGAGAACATCGAGTTCAAGTACATGAACGATCGCGGTGACACTTCCGTGCGTCGCCACCCGTTTGAAGGGGTGCTGCACAACATGGAGCGCCGCTACAAAGAGACCGAATCCAGCGCGGTGCGCGAGGAGCTGGCGAAGTTCATCAGCAACCGCTCCTGCGCCACCTGCGAGGGTACACGTCTGCGTCGCGAAGCGCGTCACGTGTTTGTCGAAAACACGGCGCTGCCGACCATCTCAGACATGAGCATCGGCCACGCGATGGACTTCTTCAACAACCTGAAGCTCTCCGGCCAGCGCGCGAAAATCGCCGAAAAAGTGCTGAAAGAGATCGGCGATCGCCTCAAGTTCCTCGTGAACGTCGGCCTGAACTACCTGACGCTTTCCCGATCGGCTGAAACGCTCTCCGGCGGTGAAGCCCAGCGTATCCGTCTGGCGAGCCAGATTGGCGCGGGCTTAGTCGGCGTGATGTACGTACTGGATGAGCCGTCTATCGGCCTGCACCAGCGCGACAACGAACGCCTGCTCGGCACGCTGGTTCACCTGCGTAACCTTGGCAACACGGTGATTGTGGTTGAGCACGACGAAGACGCCATTCGCGCCGCAGACCACGTGATCGACATCGGCCCGGGCGCTGGCGTGCACGGCGGACAGGTGGTGGCAGAAGGGACGCTGAAAGACATTATGGCGGTGCCCGAGTCGCTGACCGGCCAGTACATGAGCGGCAAGCGCAAAATTGAAGTGCCAAAACAACGCGTGGCGGCGAACCCGGAAAAAGTGCTGAAGCTAACCGGGGCGCGCGGCAACAACCTGAAAGACGTGACCCTGACGCTGCCTGTCGGGCTGTTTACCTGCATCACCGGCGTGTCCGGTTCCGGTAAATCGACGCTGATCAACGATACACTGTTCCCGATTGCGCAGACGGCGCTGAACGGCGCGACGCTGGCCGAGCCTGCACCGTACCGCGACATTCAGGGGCTGGAGCATTTCGACAAGGTTATCGATATCGATCAGAGCCCGATTGGCCGCACCCCACGTTCCAACCCGGCGACCTATACTGGCGTCTTTACGCCCGTCCGTGAACTCTTCGCGGGTGTACCGGAAGCGCGTTCGCGCGGCTACACGCCAGGACGTTTCAGCTTTAACGTGCGCGGCGGCCGCTGTGAAGCGTGCCAGGGCGACGGCGTAATCAAGGTTGAGATGCACTTCCTGCCGGATATCTACGTGCCGTGCGACCAGTGTAAAGGCAAGCGCTATAACCGCGAAACGCTGGAGATTAAGTACAAAGGCAAGACCATCCACGAAGTGCTGGATATGACCATCGAAGAGGCGCGCGAGTTCTTTGACGCCGTCCCTGCGCTGGCGCGTAAGCTGCAAACCCTGATGGATGTGGGTCTGACCTATATTCGTCTGGGGCAGTCAGCGACAACGCTGTCCGGCGGTGAAGCGCAGCGCGTGAAGCTGGCGCGTGAGCTGTCCAAACGCGGTACCGGTCAGACGCTGTACATTCTGGACGAGCCGACCACCGGCCTGCATTTTGCGGATATCCAGCAGCTGCTGGACGTGCTGCACCAGCTGCGCGATCAGGGCAACACCATCGTGGTAATTGAGCACAACCTGGACGTGATTAAAACCGCGGACTGGATTGTCGATCTCGGCCCGGAAGGCGGCAGCGGCGGCGGTGAAATCCTCGTCTCCGGTACGCCAGAGACCGTTGCAGAGTGCGAAGCCTCGCACACCGCGCGCTTCCTCAAACCGTTGCTGTAATCGTTACACGGAGAGCTGCTGTCGGATCGTTTCCGGCAGCAGTTCTACCGCCTGTTGATACGACGCATCTACCAGGTAGTAAATTTGCGAATCTGGCAGCGAGCCGTCGAGAAACACCGTACTCCAGTGTGCTTTATTCAGATGCTTGCTTGGCCTGACATCATCGTGCTGCTGGCGCAGTAAGTCGGCCAGTTCAGGACTGGTTTTCAGCGATGCCGCAGGACGTCCCTCCACCTCTTTTACCATCGCGAACAACACATCACCCACTTTTATCTGCGTGGCTTTCCAGTCGCTGTGAACGCTCTGTTCTGCGCCCGGCTTGCTCATGCAGTACTGAAGTATCTCCGAAATTGTCATCTTTATTCCCCTTGTAGCGTTGCGATAATTTTACGCGAACCACCGTGAATGCGATGTTCTCCCAGCCAGATCCCCTGCCACGTTCCCAGCAGCAGCCGTCCGTTGTGGACCGGCAGCATCAACGAGACCCCCAGCAAAGAGGATTTGATGTGCGAAGGCATATCATCCGCCCCCTCGTAATCATGGTCATACGGGGCGTTATCCGGGACGGTTTTCAGAAAATGCCGCTCCATGTCAGACCGGACGGTGGGATCGCAATTTTCATTGAGCGTGAGAGAAGCAGACGTGTGCTGAAGCAGCAGATGCAGCAAACCCGTTTTGACGCGCGGCAGGTCGCGGATTTGCCCGATGACTTCGTCCGTCACCAGGTGAAATCCGCGTGGTTTTGCGCTTAAGGTCAGGGTCTGTTGATACCACATGTGCTGCTCCGTGTTGAAAGATGAATCTTTCTAAGTGTGCAGCAAGAAAGCGAAAGGTAAAACCCGCGCGGCGAGATTTGCTTAAAAAAGCATTCACCCCGCCGTTAATGCATCAGTATTCGGAGTTAACGATCACCTCTTCGCCAAATTTACCGGCCATTGGCAGCGGCCGGTAGGTAGAGTTCGAGGCGCGTAACACCCGGATGCCTCTTGCTCCCACGTCGTGCGCCGCGGTGATGTCGTTATCTGAATCACCGTAGAACACCTTGATATTTTTCTTTTCCAGCCACTGGGTTTTGGTGTTTTGCCCTTCCTGGTCCCCGGCAAAAATGACCGGATTCATGCTGGCCGCCGGGATCAGAAAATCATCCTGTAGCGTTTTCGAGACGGTTTCGGTTTTGGTCTGGCTACGTCCTGTCACGAAGTAAATGCTGTCGCCGCGCTTTACGTGCATGGCGATCAGCGCGCGGGCAACCTCTTTCGGGATACTGAACTCATCCCAGCCGTTGTTCATCTTTTCCCAGAATTCCGGGTTTTTCAGATAGGCTTCGCTGTCCGGGGAGTACGTTTTTTTGCCGCGCCAGAAACCGGGGCTGGAGAAGAGAACGGTATCGTCAATATCGAAGCCCACGGCCATCGGCGGGCGACCCGTCAGGCTGTTTTCGATTTGTGCCACTGAAACCCAATGAATGGGGGCCTGTTCGGCAAGAATGGCGGCGGTGGTTCCGGTGTAAAGCGGCGTGGGTGCAGAAGCCCGCGCAACAACGGTACTATTAAGCGAGAACAATAAGCAGGCGGCGCTGAGCGCCAGTGTGATCTTGCGCATGTTTTCCCCTGAATATTCAGTTTGTTATCTTTTTATTTTGAGCGGATGGTCAAAAACTATCCGACCATAACCCCAGCGGGAGGGGAAGAAAAGGAGTTTTTGCTTATGAAGCTGAATAAAAAGAAGACGATCACAAAGCGCAGAAGAAACGTGTAGACCCGGTAAGCGAAGCGCCGCCGGACAATGACTGGCACCGGCGCGAACAAAAAAGCCGGGTGGCGGCTGCGCCTTACCCGGCCTACATATAGCATGCAAGTAAGTGAATACTTACATTACGGATGCAAACGCCTGCGCCACGCGCTGGACGTTGCCGGCATTCAGCCCCGCCACACACATACGGCCGCTGGCGATCAGGTAGACACCGAACTCTTCGCGCAGGCGATCGACCTGCGCTGCGCTCAGTCCGGTATAGCTGAACATCCCGCGCTGCTTGAGAAGATAATCAAAGTTATGTCCAGGCACGGCCTCTTTCAGAACGTTAACCAGCTCCTGACGCATCGACAGGATGCGCTTACGCATGCCTTCCACTTCCGCAAGCCAGGTGGCTTTCAGCTGATCATCGCCCAGTACGGTCGCGACCACCTGCGCACCAAAGTTCGGCGGGCTGGAGTAAATACGGCGGACCGTCGCTTTCAACTGACCGAGTACGCGTCCCGCGGCTTCGGCGTCTTCACACACCACGGACAGACCGCCGACGCGCTCGCCGTAGAGGGAGAAGATTTTTGAGAAAGAGTTGCTGACCAGCGCAGGCAGACCCGCGCTGGCAATCGCGCGAATGGCGTAGGCGTCCTCCTCCATGCCCGCCCCAAAGCCCTGATAGGCGATGTCGAGGAACGGGATCAGGTTACGCGCCTTCAGTACCTCGATCACCGCATCCCACTGGGCATTGGTGAGGTCCGCACCGGTCGGGTTATGGCAGCACGGATGCAGCAATACGATACTGCGCTCCGGCAGAGTGTTCAGTTTTTCCAGCAGCGCATCAACGCGTACGCCGTTGGTTTCGCTGTCGAACCATGGATAGGTCGCAACCTTAAAGCCCGCGCCTTCAAAGATGGCCACGTGGTTTTCCCACGTCGGGTCGCTGACCCACACGCCGGAATCCGGGAAGTACTTTTTCAGGAAATCTGCGCCTACCTTCAGCGCACCCGAGCCACCCAGCGTCTGGATAGTCGCCACGCGCTTTTGCGCGAGCACCGCGTGATCCGCACCAAACAGCAGCGGCGCAATGGTATTACGGTAGGTATTTAACCCTTCCATCGGCAGATAAAGCGAAGCCCCGTGCGGGGTTGCGTTAAGACGCGCTTCGGCTTCGGCAACGGCTTTCAGTTGAGGAATGATGCCGTCCTCGTTGTAATAAAGACCGATGCTGAGGTTCACTTTGTCGCTGCGAGGATCTTCTTTGAAACGCTCCATCAAGGAGAGGATAGGGTCGCCGGCGTAGGCGTCTACTTTCTGAAACACGCGATGTTCTCCGGATTGTTATGAGGCAGGATTTTCAACAATAAACCGGAAGCAGGAGAAGATCGAGGGGATGTTAACAGAAGCGGGATGCACCGCATCCCGCTCATGTTTAGTCGACGTATTTCATCGCGACCCTTGAGGTAAGGCGCGTGATAAGTTCGTAAGCACTCACTTTTGTTATTTCAGCAATACGCTCTACCGGCAGGCCTTCGCCCCACATCACCGCATCGTCCCCCGCTTTATCCTGCGCGTCGGGTCCCAGATCGACACAAATCATGTCCATCGCCACACGGCCGACAATCTTCACTTCGCGACCATTGACCAGTACCGGCGTACCCGTTGGCGCGGCGCGCGGATAGCCGTCGCCGTAGCCCATCGCTACCACGCCAAGCCGCGTGTCGCGCTCACTGGTCCAGGTGCCGCCGTAACCTACCGGCTCCCCTGCTTTGTGCTCACGCACGGCAATCAGCTTTGAAACCAGCGACATCACCGGCTTAAAGCCGAAGTCCGGTCCCCAGGGTTTGTTCTCAAGCGGGGAAACGCCATACAGGATAATCCCCGGACGCGCCCAGTCGAAGTGCGACTGCGGCCACAGCAGAAGGCCGCCGGACGCCGCAATGGAGCGCATCCCCGGTTTGCCTTCGCAGAAGGTGGTGAAGATATCAAGCTGCTGTTCCGTTGCGCCGCATTCAGGCTCATCGGCGCGGGCAAAGTGGCTGACGATATTCACCGGTTGACGCACGTTCTTGCACTGGCACAGCCGATGATAAAACGCTTCGGCATTCTCCGGGCGCACGCCCAGGCGGTGCATGCCCGTGTCGAGCTTCATCCACACGGTGACCGGCTCGCTCAGTTCGGCCGTTTCCAGCGCGGCCAGCTGTTCTTCGTTATGCACCGCCGTGTGCAGGTGCTGATCGGCAATGGTCGGCAGGTCCGAGGCTTCAAAAAAGCCTTCGAGGAGCAGAATCGGTTGCGTAATTCCACCTGCGCGCAGGCGGAGAGCTTCTTCGAGACGGGCGACGCCAAAAGCGTCGGCATCGGGGAGCGTTCGCGCGGTCTCAAGAAGACCGTGTCCGTAAGCGTTCGCTTTCACGACTGCAACGAGCTTACTGGCGGGCGCCAGTTCTCGCAGACGTTGCAGGTTGTGTCGCAGAGCGCGGCGGTTAATCACAACAGTTGCCGCTTGCATTTGAATTCCTTAGAAATTACTCATCATCATATTGAGGACCGGCATAGTTGTCGAAACGCGACCACTGGCCGTTAAAGGTCAGACGTACCGTACCGATGGGGCCGTTACGTTGCTTACCGATAATAATTTCGGCGATCCCTTTCAGATCGCTGTTCTCGTGATAAACCTCATCACGGTAGATGAACATGATTAAGTCGGCATCCTGCTCGATGGAGCCGGATTCACGCAGGTCGGAGTTGACCGGGCGCTTGTCTGCACGTTGTTCCAGAGAACGGTTTAGCTGCGACAGCGCCACCACCGGCACGTGCAGCTCTTTGGCTAACGCTTTGAGCGAGCGGGAAATTTCGGCAATCTCCAGCGTACGGTTGTCGGAAAGCGACGGAACGCGCATCAGCTGAAGGTAGTCAATCATGATAAGGCCGATACCACCGTGTTCACGGGCGATACGGCGCGCGCGGGAGCGCACTTCCGTCGGCGTCAGGCCGGAGGAGTCATCAATATAGATGTTCCGTTTTTCCAGCAAAATCCCCATGGTGCCGGAGATCCGCGCCCAGTCCTCATCGTCGAGCTGACCGGTACGGATGCGGGTCTGATCCACACGCGACAGGGATGCCAGAGAACGCATCATGATCTGTTCTGAGGGCATCTCAAGACTGAAGATAAGAACCGGTTTATCCTGCAACATCGCCGCGTTTTCGACGAGGTTCATCGCAAATGTCGTTTTACCCATCGACGGACGCGCCGCGACGATAATCAAATCCGATGGCTGAAGACCTGCCGTTTTCTTGTTGAGATCGTCATAACCGGTGTTCACCCCCGTCACGCCATCGTGCGGCTGCTGGAAAAGCTGCTCAATACGCGCAACGGTGGCGTCGAGCACATCGGCGATGTTTTTCGGGCCTTCGTCTTTGTTCGCACGGCTTTCGGCGATTTTAAAGACGCGGGACTCGGCAAGATCAAGTAGATCTTCGCTGGTGCGCCCCTGGGGATCGAAACCGGCCTCGGCGATCTCATTCGCCACCGAGATCATCTCGCGGACAACGGCACGTTCACGGACGATATCAGCGTAAGCGCTGATGTTCGCGGCACTTGGCGTGTTTTTTGACAGTTCTGCCAGATAGGCAAATCCGCCGACGCTGTCGAGCTGTCCCAGACGCTCCAGCGATTCTGCGAGCGTAATCAGGTCGATTGGGCTGCCCGACTCCTGCAAACGCGCCATTTCCGTAAAGATGTGGCGGTGCGGGCGGGTATAGAAGTCTTCCGCAACAACGCGCTCGGCGACGTCGTCCCAGCGTTCATTATCCAGCATTAAACCGCCCAACACCGACTGTTCCGCTTCAATCGAGTGCGGCGGGACTTTTAACCCGGCGACCTGATAATCACGTTCACGGGGTTCAGTCTGTTTGTTGAAGGGTTTGTTTCCTGCCATAGTGAATGGAGTTACCGAGATAAAGAGTGGGTCGAAAGATTACCATAATTTTCTAACGGAGGGAGCATGGCAACACGCATTGAGTTCCAGAAACATGGCGGGCCAGACGTACTGCAAGCCGTGGAGTTTACCCCCACGGCACCTGGCGAGAACGAAATCCAGGTTGAAAACAAAGCGATCGGCATTAACTACATCGATACCTATATTCGCGGCGGTCTCTATCCGCCTCCGTCGATGCCGAGCGGACTGGGCACCGAGGCGGCCGGTATCGTCAGCAAAGTGGGCAGCGCGGTTAAGCACATTAAGGAAGGCGATCGCGTGGTGTACGCGCAGTCGGCGCTGGGCGCTTACAGCTCCATCCATAACGTTCCGGCCGAGAAAGCGGCGCTTTTGCCAAATGCGATCGGCTTCGAGCAGGCTGCCGCCTCATTCCTGAAAGGGCTGACGGTCTATTATCTGCTGCGCAAAACCTACGAAATTAAGCCTGACGAGCAATTCCTGTTTCACGCAGCCGCAGGTGGCGTAGGGCTGATTGCCTGCCAGTGGGCGAAAGCCCTGGGGGCGAAGCTGATCGGCACCACAGGCAGCGCGCAAAAAGCGCAGCGCGCGCTGGACGCGGGCGCATGGCAGGTGATCAACTACCGGGAAGAGAGCATCGTTGAGCGGCTGAAAGAGATCACTGGCGGCAAAAAGGTACGCGTGGTGTATGACTCGGTGGGGAAAGACACCTGGGAATCTTCGCTGGACTGCCTGCAACGTCGCGGGCTGATGGTGAGCTTCGGTAACGCCTCCGGGGCTGTCACCGGCGTGAACCTGGGCATTCTGAATCAGAAAGGGTCGCTGTATGTCACCCGCCCTTCCCTGCAAGGTTACATCACTAATCGGGAAGAACTTGAGGAAGCCAGCAACGAGCTGTTCTCGCTGATCGCCAGCGGGGTGATCAAAGTGGATGTGGCAGAAGCGCAGAAATATCCGCTGACCGATGCGCAACGTGCGCATGAGGTGCTGGAGAGCCGGGCAACCCAGGGCTCAAGTCTGTTAATTCCCTGAGCCATAAAAAGAAATTGGGCTTCCCATGGGAAGCCCTTTCTTTTTTTTAGTTCGGCTGTATGTAGGGTACAGCTCGATGAATTCTTTAGCGGCAGCCATAGTGACAGATTCGATAAGTAAATCCTATTCTGTTCTAAAGATTGCTGCCGGAAAAGTTGCAGGTATGTGACGTACCCCTCAATACCTTAGTAACGGAAGCGGTTATTACGCTGATAAGTCGGCAGTTTTGGTGATTTAATCGCCCGTATGGCCCATACCACCGCAATCGCCAGAAGTAACCACGGCAAGAGCTTAATCGTCAGGGCAAATAATCCGCCGACAAACATCACCACCGTGGCCACAACGAGCGCGGCCAGAATACCGAGCAGCGACACGCCCGTGACCATCAGCATGATAAAGAAGCCAATCACAAAAAGTAGTTCCAGCATGGTGCTCTCCCACGAGTTCCCGAATGATGCTGCGATCATTACAAGAATCATGCCAAAAATAAGTTGTTGTTCTGAAAGCAAAACGCCCCGCAATGTGTTGCAGGGCGTGGCGTATTTGACCATCTTTTAGCGAAATTTAACGTTTATCCGCAACCAGACGCAGCGCGTGTTCCAGTACCTCAATATCCGCACCGGCTTTATGCGCGTTCTCGCTGAGATAACGACGCCACTGGCGCGCACCAGGAATGCCCTGGAACAGGCCAAGCATATGGCGGGTAATGTGGCCCAGATACGTACCATGACTCAGCTCGCGCTCAATGTACGGATACATGGCGCGCACTACGGCCACGGGATCGGTGTCAGCACCCTCAACGCCAAAGATTTCCCGGTCAACCGTCGCCAGAATGCCCGGATTCTGATACGCCTCGCGCCCGACCATCACGCCATCCATATGTTCGAGGTGCGCTTTGGCCTCGTCCAGCGACTTAATACCGCCATTGATCGACATGGTCAGGTGTTGGAAGTCGCGTTTCAGCTGGTACACGCGCGGGTAGTCCAGCGGCGGGATCTCGCGGTTTTCTTTCGGGCTGAGGCCTGAGAGCCAGGCTTTACGGGCGTGGATGATAAACATCTCGCATTCACCCTTCCCTGATACCGTGTTGATGAAATCACACAGAAACTCATAGCTATCCTGGTCGTCTATGCCGATACGGGTTTTGACCGTGACCGGGATAGAGACGACGTCGCGCATCGCTTTGATGCAGTCCGCCACCAGGTGCGCATTTCCCATCAGACACGCGCCGAACATGCCGTTTTGCACACGGTCGGACGGACAACCGACGTTGAGGTTAATCTCGTCATAGCCGCGTTCTTCGGCCAGCTTCGCGCACTGCGCCAGCGCAGCCGGATCGCTGCCACCGAGTTGCAGCGCAACCGGATGCTCCTCTTCGCTGTACGCCAGATAGTCGCCTTTGCCGTGAATAATTGCGCCGGTAGTGACCATTTCGGTGTATAGCAGCGTATGGCGGGAGAGCTGACGCAGGAAATAGCGGCAATGTCTGTCCGTCCAGTCGAGCATTGGCGCAATGGAAAAACGGTGTGCAGGGAAAGCGGTCTGGAATTCTGACGACATGGCGAACTTTTAAGCATCTGGTGGAAAAGGGGCGCTACTATAGCACAAAGAAAAGCCGGAGGCGCAGCGCCTCCGGTGCACTTTAGAACGTCATGCTCAACTGTGCCCCTGCACCCCAGGTCTCGTCTTCGCCATAAAGCCCCATCAGGTCAACGTGGACGGAGTTGAACGGCGCGAAACCGACACCGCCGGTAAAGACGTTGCTGTCGTTCCCCTTCATATCCGCACGATAACCGGCGCGTACTGCCAGCCAGCTCAGCGGCGTGACTTCGGCACCGACGCCAACGTACTGGGAGGTGTCTTCGCTTTTAAAGCCCTTGGTTTCGGTCAGATCGCCATCTGCGGTCAGCGTGACCAGATCGTTGTGCCAGGCGGCCCCGGCAGTGACCAGCGGACGGATCTGATAAGTGTCTTTATAACTCACCACCTCTCCCGTACGCCCGTTGCGAATGCGGATATCTTTGGTATCGATATCGCGCGACATCAGGTTTTGCCCGCTCACGCCGACCGTCCAGTTTTCACCGAAATCAGCAGCAATACCGGCATCGACGTTGAAGCCAGTGTCGTCGGTACGGTAGCGGCTGTCGTTCCACTTATTACTGTCGTAATCGTAGATTGAAGTAGTGTAGTTATAGAGCCAGGTTTTTTGCAGCTTCGGCGTGACGCCAACGGAAACCGGAACGCCGCCAAGATCGAACTGACGGGCTACCGCAATACCGTAGTCGGACACAATCGCCGCCCGACCAGACGCCGTAGAGTTAAGGTTTTTGGTGATCTGATCGGAACCGTTTAGCGCGGCATCCAGCGCCACACCGGCAGCCACCGCATCGCTTCGTTGTATACCGCGCAGATAATCAATGTCCTGCTGATCGATTGAAGAGCTGACGCGGCCATGTGCATAGCCTTTGGCCATAAAGGCCACGGAAAGGACATCGTTAGGGATACTGACGGCAATCCCCGCCCCTGCGGTGGCGTGTGCGGTTTTGCCTTTCAGGTAGTCCAGCTCATCAGCGAGATCTTTCGCTGCGCCCTGGAACTGATTGATCGAACCTAATGGATCCGTGATGATATCAATGGGGGTCAGACTATCAACCACGTCCTTGTAATGATTGATTTTATCGTTAATGGTATCAATCTCGTCCTGAAGATTGTCTTCATCGGTCACCTGCACGCCAACGGACGGCAAAATGACCGTCACATCATCCTCGGGCTTAGATTTTGCCAGTAACGCGGGGTTGATTAACGCCCCGCTGCCATAGCTCCCTGCCGCGACACCCGTTCCGCCCATTGCGTCGCTACGCGCTTCCGTCCAGGTATTGGCTGCTCCCGCCTGATTTGCCATAAAAAAGGAGACAGCAATGCTAACCATCGAAAATTTAAAATGTTTTTTCACAGTGTGCTCGTAAATAGTTTGTTATTAGTTAACCCTGTCTGTTATCACCCAAACAGGAACGAACTATTGCTGTGAATAAGTACAAAAAGACCCGCTATTTCCCTAAGTTAAATTCCATCCCGGCCTGTTCTAATGTGTGACGACCATCAATATTTATAGAAGAGGAAATTATTTTCGCCCAGGTTTTCCATCGTGCGGGCCAAAAAACTGAGGCGGATGGTCTACCCAGTGGTCTTCGCGCATCACGGCATACACCGGATTGAGGGGATAGTAGATGCGGTTATGTTTTTTATTAGCCTCACCCACCACCAGTAAGCGCACCTCTTCATCGGTGTTGTTGATAAAGGTATGGCACACCCCCGTGCCGGCAGGAAATCCCACGCTGTCTCCGGGTTCAAGCTTCCACAGATAACCATTGATCCAGGCCTCAGGGTAACCCTCCAGAACGTAAACAAACTCCTCTTCGTCGCTTTCCGCATGCGGATAAGAAGTACGGCGTCCGGGCGGCAGCCGTTCATGGTGAATACCAATGCGGCCGAGACCCAGCTTGCGGGCCAGCGGCGCGCCAATAGAAAACCGTTCATTGCTGTCCGGATACGTTGCGTCATCGGCGCCTTCCACGTCCCGCCAGTGCCGAATACAGTCAGGTCTTTTCATCATGCGATCTCCCGATTTGCGATGCGTCAGGTATAGCACAGCCTGGCGGATCTCGGTGTTTTTAGCAGAACATGATAAAGTGAGGGTTTTCACCCCTTACCACATCCGAGGTGCCCGATGGACAAGTCCACAAAAGAGCTGTTAGCGCAAGCTGAAAAGCTCTGTGCGCAACGCAATGTGCGCCTGACCCCGCAGCGCCTTGAGGTACTGCGTCTGATGAGCCTGCAACAGGGTGCCATCAGCGCTTACGATCTGCTCGACCTGCTGCGTGAAAGCGAGCCGCAGGCAAAACCGCCGACCGTCTATCGGGCGCTGGATTTTCTGCTGGAGCAAGGGTTTGTGCATAAAGTGGAATCAACAAACAGCTATGTGCTGTGCCATCTTTTTGACCAGCCTACTCACACGTCCGCCATGTTTATCTGCGATCGCTGTGGCGTGGTGAAGGAAGAGTGTGCGGAAGGTGTGGAAGATATTATGCATACGCTGGCAGCCAGAATGGGCTTTGCGCTGCGTCATAACGTGATCGAAGCCCACGGCTTATGTTCTGCCTGCGTGGAGGTGGAGTCATGCCGTCATCAGGATGCCTGTCAGCACGATCACTCTATCCTGGTGAAGAAAAAGCCGCGTTAAGGCCAAAGAAAAAGGCGGCTCAGAGCCGCCCTTGGGGATAGTGCCGGTTACCAGCGGTAGTCGTTACGGGTTTCCCAGTCTTTGACTTCGTTTTCCGCCTGATCTTTTTCGTAACCGTAGCGCTCCTGGATTTTACCTACCAGCTGATCGCGCTTACCTTCAATGACGGTCATATCGTCATCTGTCAGTTTACCCCACTGTTCTTTCGCTTTACCTTTGAATTGCTTCCAGTTGCCGCCGATTTCGTCTTTATTCATAATCGTGTCCTCGTGTTAAGCGTCTATGAGTATCGTCCGCTTCGTTCTTTTCTGCTGGACGTGATTATTATTGTAGTTAAGGATTCGGCATTTATTTTTATATTCGGAATCTTTAACCGTTACGATATATCGTGCGGGGCTGGAAACCAGGTCTTGTTTCGCCAGTGACGACGCCAGATAACGGCCAGCGAAAGGCCACGCAGTGAGAGAAACACCGCCAGCGCGAGCCACAGACCATGATTGCCGAGATACGGCAAGGTCAGCAGCGTCAGGCCGAACCCCGCCGCAGCGACGGCCATGCTGTTGCGCATCTCCGCCCCTCGCGTCGCACCAATAAACATGCCGTCCAGCAAATAGCACCACACGCCCACCACCGGTAATACTACCTGCCAGAGGATGTAGCGATCGGCCAGCTCACGTAGCGCGGGCAACGAGGTGAGAAGCGCGACAATATGCCCACCAAAACAGGCGTAAACCAGAGCAAAGACCAGCGCCACCAGACCCGCCTGACGACAGGCAGCACGCCAGACTTCGCGTAACTGGCCGCTTTCACGCGCGCCATAAGCCTGCCCTGAATGCGCCTCGACGGCGTAAGCAAAACCATCCAGCGCGTAAGCGGTAAAGGTCAGTAACGTCATAAGCACTGCGTTGACGGCGACGATCTCAGGCCCAAGACGGGCACCAAAAACGGTTAATGCGCCGAAGCAGAGTTGCAGCAGGAGCGAACGGAGCATGATGTCGCGATTAAGCGCCAGCAGCTTACGCATATTGCCGCGCCAGGCCGATTTCAGCAGATCCAGGGTGATACCGCGCATCGCCAGCACGCGCCAGACCATCCCCAAACCGATCAGCAGCGTCCCGTACTCGGCAATTGCCGTAGCCAGCGCCGCGCCCCGGACGTTCATGTGCAGTCCCATCACCAGCCAGAGATCGAGCACAATGTTTAGCAGGTTACCCACCACCAGCAAGATCACTGGCGCGCGGGCGTACTGCACGCCCAGCAGCCAGCCCAGAAGGACCAGGTTTGCCAGTGAAGCGGGCGCGCTGAGCCAGCGAATTTCGAGGAACCGCCGGGCTTGTTCCAGTACGGCATCGCTGCCGCCTACAATATGGAGCGCAAGATCAATCAGCGGCGTACGCAACAGAACGATTAACGCGCCAGCACCGAACGCCAGAATGAGCGGCTGAACCAGCGCACGCGCCAGACGCAGGGGATCTTTTGCACCATACGCCTGGGCCGTAAGGCCTGTCGTACTCATGCGCAGAAAAAGTAGCAGCATAAAGAGGAAGCTGGTCGCCGTTGCGCCAATCGCGACGCCGCCCAGGTAAATCGGCGAATCCAGATGCCCGATTACCGCCGTATCCACCAGCCCCAGCAGAGGAACGGTAATATTGGAAAAAATCATCGGTAGCGCAAGACGCCACAACGCCTTATCGGCAGAAGTTAGCAATGCCATGGAAATTACCGGAATCAGAAAACAGGCCAGGCTGTAGAGGAACTACAGCCTGTCAGGAAGAGATTACAGCCATTCACCGTTGCGGATAACGCCGACCGCCAGCCCTTCAATAGAGAAGCTCTGCTCGCGGAGATCCACCACAATCGGGGAGAATTCATTGTTTTCAGGCAGAAGCTGCACGGTATTGCCTTGTTTTTTCAGGCGCTTAACCGTCACTTCATCATCAATGCGCGCCACCACGACTTGCCCGTTACGCACGTCCTGCGTTTTGTGTACCGCCAGCAGATCGCCATCCAAAATACCGATATCTTTCATGGACATTCCGCTAACGCGCAGCAGGAAATCGGCGCTCGGCTTGAACATGCCTGGGTCAACCTGATAGTGCCCTTCGATGTGCTGCTGCGCCAGCAGAGGTTCACCTGCGGCTACGCGACCCACCAGCGGAATACCGCTCTCTTCTTCCACCAGCAGACGGATGCCGCGTGAGGCGCCGGAAACAATCTCAATCACGCCCTTACGCGCAAGCGCCTTAAGGTGCTCTTCGGCAGCATTAGGAGAACGGAAGCCCAGACGCTGCGCAATTTCTGCACGCGTGGGTGGCATACCCGTCTGGCCGATATGATCCCGAATGAGATCAAACACCTCTTGCTGCCTGGTCGTTAACGCTTTCATACCGCCCCCTGGGTGTATATACAGTTATGCTGTGAGTATATACAGTCAAAGGCGATTTTGGAACCAAAAACTGCACAAAAAACCAGGGACTTAATTATTCCTCGAGGCTCATCGGAAATGCGACCAAAGCAGCGTGACCCAGGTGATCGCCGCCGTGATAATCGACAGCAGTACGGCAGCGGAACCCATGTCTTTCGCCCGGCCAGACAGTTCATGGAATTCCGACCCGATTCGGTCAACAACGGCCTCAATAGCGCTATTCAGAATTTCCACTATCATCACCAGAAGGACAGATCCGATGAGCAGTACGCGGGTGATAGCATCAACATCAAGGAAGCAGGCGATGACAACGGCAACGATTGCGGCAACCGCTTCCTGGCGGAAAGCGGCTTCATTAACCCATGCGGCGCGGAAACCTTTCCATGAATAACCGGCAGCTTTAATGATTCGAGTTAACCCAGTGGTATTATTGGCCATTAAAAGAACCTTTTATGATAAATAGCGTCAGTAACTAAAGCCGCAGCGCGTTTTGCTGCGACCTGAAGTATGACGGGTAACAACAGAAATTTTGCGCGCTTTCTGTTATCCTTGCGCCGCAATTGCATTATTAACCAGAGGCTTTACATCGTTTATGTCCGGCTGGCCACGAATTTACTACAAATTACTTAATTTACCATTAAGCGTACTGGTAAAAAGTAAGTCTATCCCAGCAGAACCTGCGCTGGAATTAGGGCTCGATACGTCGCGCCCTATTATGTACGTTTTGCCTTATAACTCGAAGGCAGACCTGCTAACGCTTCGCGCTCAATGTCTGGCGCACGATTTACCTGACCCGCTTGAACCGCTGGAAGTCGACGGTACGCTGCTGCCGCGCTACGTGTTCATCCATGGCGGACCGCGCGTGTTCACCTATTACACGCCGAAAGAAGAGTCCATTAAGCTGTTCCATGATTACCTCGATCTGCACCGCAGCAACCCCGATCTGGACGTGCAGATGGTGCCGGTGTCGGTGATGTTTGGCCGTCGTCCGGGGCGTGAAAAAGGGGAAGAGAACCCGCCGCTGCGTATGCTCAACGGCATTCAGAAATTCTTCGCCGTCTCATGGCTGGGACGCGACAGCTTTGTTCGCTTCTCGCCTTCCGTTTCATTGCGCCGCATGGCGGATGAACACGGTACTGACAAAATCATTGCGCAAAAGCTGGCGCGCGTTGCGCGTATGCACTTTGCACGTCAGCGTCTGGCGGCCGTTGGGCCACGTCTCCCGGCGCGTCAGGATCTGTTTAACAAGCTGCTGGCTTCCAAAGCGATTGCCCGTGCCGTAGAAGACGAAGCGCGCAGCAAGAAGATTTCGCACGAGAAAGCGCAGCAGAACGCAATCGCGCTGATGGAAGAGATCGCCGCGAACTTCTCCTACGAGATGATTCGTCTCTCTGACCGTATTCTCGGTTTCACGTGGAACCGCCTCTATCAGGGGATTAACGTCCACAACGCCGAGCGCGTGCGTCAGTTAGCACACGACGGCCACGAGATTGTCTATGTGCCCTGCCACCGCAGCCACATGGACTACCTGCTGCTCTCTTACGTGCTCTATCACCAGGGCCTGGTGCCGCCGCATATTGCTGCCGGTATCAACCTGAACTTCTGGCCAGCTGGTCCGATTTTCCGCCGTCTGGGTGCGTTCTTCATTCGTCGTACCTTCAAGGGTAACAAGCTCTACTCCACCGTTTTCAGGGAGTATCTGGGCGAGCTGTTCAGCCGCGGTTATTCCGTGGAGTACTTTGTTGAAGGCGGTCGCTCCCGTACCGGTCGTCTGCTCGATCCGAAGACCGGCACGCTGTCGATGACCATTCAGGCCATGCTGCGTGGCGGTACGCGTCCTATCACGCTGGTGCCTATTTACATCGGTTATGAACACGTGATGGAAGTGGGCACCTACGCGAAAGAGCTGCGCGGTGCGACCAAAGAGAAAGAGAGTCTGCCGCAGATGCTGCGTGGTCTGAGTAAATTGCGCAACCTCGGTCAGGGCTACGTGAACTTTGGCGAGCCCCTGCCGCTGATGACATATCTGAACCATCATGTTCCGGAGTGGCGCGAGTCTATCGATCCTATCGAAGCGGTACGTCCGGCCTGGCTGACGCCAACGGTCAACGGCATTGCATCCGAGCTGATGGTACGCATCAACAATGCTGGTGCGGCAAACGCCATGAACCTGTGTTGTACTGCGCTTCTGGCCTCTCGCCAGCGTTCACTGACCCGTGAGCAGCTGACCGAGCAGATTGATTGCTACCTGGATATCATGCGCAACGTGCCGTATTCCGTGGATTCGACCGTGCCGTCTGCCACCGCCAGCGAGCTGATCGATCACGCGTTGCAGATGAACAAGTTCGAAGTCGAGAAAGATACGATTGGTGACATCATCATTCTGCCGCGCGAGCAGGCCGTGCTGATGACCTACTACCGTAATAACATCACTCACATGCTGATGCTGCCGTCACTGATGGCTGCCATTATTACCCAGCACCGCCGTATTTCGCGTCAGGAGCTGCTGCGCCATATTCAGGCCATCTATCCGATGCTGAAAGCGGAGCTGTTCCTGCGCTGGAGTAAGGATGAGCTGGCGGCAGAGCTCGATAAAATGTCCGCAGAGATGCGTCGTCAGGGGCTGATTACCATCAGTGATGACGAACTGCATATCAATCCGTCACGTTCCCGAACCTTGCAGCTCCTGGCTTCCGGTGCGCGTGAGACGTTGCAGCGCTACGCCATTACCTTCTGGTTATTGAGTGCTAACCCGTCAATCAACCGCGGTACGCTGGAAAAAGAGAGTCGGACGCTGGCCCAGCGCCTGTCCGTTCTGCATGGCATTAACGCCCCGGAATTCTTCGACAAAGCGGTATTCAGCTCCCTGGTGCTGACGCTGCGCGACGAAGGTTACATTAGCGATACGGGCGATGCTGAGCCGGAAGAGACGATGAAGGTTTACCAGATGCTGGCAGAGCTGATTACCGCGGATGTGCGTTTAACGATTGAGAGTTCGACGCAGGGCGAGTGATGTTAAAGCCGGGTGGCGCTAACGCTTACCCGGCCTACATGTTCTGCTAAATCGTAGGCCGGGTAAGGCGAAGCCACCACCCGGCTTTTTTATGACCAATAACTCATCGCCAGCCCCATAAACAGCACCAGCCCGACGTAGTTATTATTCAGAAACGCTTTAAAGCAGGCTTCACGCTCGCGCTTCGCGATCAGCTTCTGCTGATACGCAAACAGCAGACCCGCCACCAGCACGGACCAGTAAAACTCCCAGTTCAGCCCGTTCAGGCTACCAATCGCCACCATCAGCGCCAGCACCGACACCTGCAATATGCCGATGATCAGTTTGTCGTGACGGCCAAACAAGATCGCCGTCGATTTGATGCCAATCTTGAGATCGTCATCGCGATCGACCATCGCGTATTGGGTATCGTACGCAACGGCCCAGAGAATATTCGCCAGGAACATCAGCCAGCAGCTGAGCGGAACGGACTCGCTGACCGCGGCAAACGCCATGGGAATCGACCAGCCAAATGCCGCACCCAATACCACCTGCGGCAGATGGGTGTATCGCTTCATAAATGGATAGACCCAGGCCAGCGCCAGAGCAGCGACGGACAGCAGAATGGTCATGGTGTTAAGGGTTAACACCAGCATGAAAGAGAGAAGCACCAGCACCACAAACAGGATGCGCGCCTCTTTCCCGGTCACCTGACCGCTCGGCAAAGGACGATTCGCGGTGCGCTTAACATGTCCATCAAATTTCCGGTCAGCATAGTCGTTGACCACACAGCCCGCAGCGCGCATCAGCCAGACACCCGCCACAAACACCGCCAGGATCCACAGCGGCGGTACGCCCGGCGTGGCAACCCACAGCGCCCATAAGGTCGGCCACAGCAGCAGCAGCGCGCCAATAGGTTTATCAGTACGCATCAGGCGGTGATAGGCCAGCAGCTTATTCTGCGTCAGACTCCACTCCATTTTTTCTCCCTCTTAGTACAACGGCGATGCAGGCAAAAAGAGTTCCGTCAGTATTAACGGCTTGCCACTCAAACGAAGGCGGGTGCGGCGCCCCCACAAATCGGCATCGCAACCAATTTCAATAAAATCACGGGTCAGTTCAGACGAGGTGAACAGATAGCGCCCCAGCGGCGTTTTGCCGAGGCGTTGCAGTGCAAGCTCCGGCCCGGAAAGTGTAGACTCAGGAACCACCGTTCGCCCGGCAAGCCACGGCTCGCCATCCGCACAGAGTAAAATTTCACGCAGCCAGTAGCGTTCTTCCTGCGGCAGCAGCGGCAGCTCGCTGGCAATCTCCGCAGGCGAGACAAACCCTTCCTGAATCATCGTCACCGTGACCGTTTTACCCTGTTGCTCAAAACGTTTTGTCATGGAATCTTCCAGCAGCAGCCAGTCCAGCTGTTCCGGGTCAAGCGCAGGGATGTGGTCGAAATAGCGTAGCGCACGCAGCTGCGTTAGCGCGGGGTGTGACATGCCAGACTCTCCGATACATAACGTAAAAGCATTGTATCGCAGATTGGCAAAATGAGGACGGACAAACAGAATTTAACGATCACTATCGCAACAAAGGTGCAACTTAGCCAAAAAAAGTGCGCCCGCGAAGGCGCACCAAACGACTAACAAAATCAGCACTGTGGGGAGACGGTTACCCCTTGCCTTTTACACTGCTGATAAAGGTGGAACGGGCAGTGGTTGAACCTAAACGCTCGGCTTCATCAAGCAGTTTCAGCGCTTTATCGACATCGCCGTTTTTAACTGCCTGCTTGATGGCGTTGTTAAAGTAAGTTTCAGTATCGTTAAGCACCGGCTCGGCTTTTTTCGCCGGGGCCGGGGCTGCGGCTGGTGCTGCGGCTGGCGCGGCATACACAGGCGCGGCAGTATTACCCACCGTTACCGGACCCGGGCCAGATGAGCCAAACAGTGGGCCTACGAGTACGCTGGAGGCGCTGTTGGTGGAGACTTTCAGCTTGATCAGACCATCGGTTGTATGACGGGCAAGCGGGTCCGGAATATCCGGGACAGAGTTCCCCGTGCCTTTCGCATAGGCTTTTGCCGGGTCAACAAGCTTCGTTGTCTGTTGCAGATCTTTTTCAGTCGTGAACACCAGGACATAAATCTTCTGCTGACCCAGGGCTGGCGTCAGGCGCATAACGCCTTCCAGCCGATCGGCACTCATGACGCCAGGCTCCTGATAGCTGAAATAGTCGCTTGGGAAGAACGCGGATGGCGTCATGTTCTGATCGAGGATCAGCACGTTAGGCGCGAAGACGCTGGTCTGTTTATTGACTTCACTGGTCAACGTCAGGGTCAGCTCGCCGATATTCGCCGGCACGCTGAAAGCCGCGACCGGACCGCTGATACCCGGCACGTTCAGTGACTGACCCCCCGCTGAAAGCTGGGTAGTTTGTGTTTTCGATTGATCAACTGGCGTCCACACCAGTTGCTGAAGTGCCGCAGCCGGAATAGCTGGCGCAGCGCTGGTATTTTGAGGAACAAAATTCACATCTGCAAAGGTGACCGCAGGCGCACAGGCCAACAGCCCCGCAGAGAGGCACAGCGCGACGAGACTTTTCTTCATTTTCATTGTTATTACCTCTGATAGCGTGAGCACTGCGGTGGCCAGGCAATAGCGCGCAGCACCCTAAGGAGAGAGGGGCTCACGCCCCTCTTTTTAGGTCATTACGTCAGGTCTAACGAATTACCACCAGATTTCCATCTGGGCACCGAAGGTCCACTCATCGTTGTCGCCACGGCTGAAGGTTTTCGCGGAGGTGTCGCTATACGCTACGCCAGAGGTGTAGCCCGTATCGCCGTTGTTCGCGTAGCCCCATTTCTCATCCCACTTCGCGTAGGTTGCGAAGACGCGGATAGCCGGACGGGACCAGATGCTGTCGCCTGCCTGCCATTGCTGTGCCAGGGTGATTTTGTACTGGCTGTTTTTGTCGTCAGTTTTCTGAGATTTGACGTTGTCGTAGCCCACTTCCAGCAAGGTGCTCATGATCGGCGTCCATTTGAACATTGGACGAACACCCACGGTCCACCACTCGGTACCGTTGTTGTTGTCACGATCGATGTTCTGGTACATACCGACGTACATCAGGTCCCAACGGTCTGCCAGGGTGATTGCACCGTGATCCAGCACGCGCCACATAGAGCCGTCGTTATCGATGCTGCCGCCCTGTGGAATACCTTTACCGTTAGAGGTCATGGAATCCGTACCGTATTGCAGTACGAACTTGTTGAAGCCTTTCATCATGCTCTGGGTGTGTTCAGCGGTGAACAGCCAGCCATCTTTAGAGGCGCCAGGTTGCAGGTAGTAGTCGTCAGGAATGTTGGTATGACCGTAGTCAACGCCCAGCTCCAGCGTACCGCCCGGGTTGGTTTCCAGACCGGCTAAACGGACGTCGAAGACATCGTTTGGTACCACGTTGTCATAAATACGGTCGCCGTTCGCATCACGATCGGCGAAGGTTGCAGAACCGCCGGACTCAGAAGAACGGGTCGCTGCCAGAGAGAGTTTACCAAAGCCCAGATCGATGTTTTCAATACCGGCACCAGGACCAGAGATATCCCAGTAGTAGAAGTCGATCATGTGTACGTCATGACGCTGATAGAAGCGTTTACCGGCCCAGATGGTAGAGCCTGGCAGCCATTCAATCAGGTTTTTACCCTGCACGTTAGCTTCACGGAAGGCCGGGCTGGTGGATTCCCAGTCATTCTGTTGAGAAACGGAGTACGCTACGTTGGTGTCGAAATAGAAGCTCTTGTCGCCTTCTTTCCACACTTCCTGGCCCAGTTTCAGTTCGGCGTAGGTTTCACATTCGTTACCGAGACGGTATTTACTTTGTGCGCCTGTTGCCTGGAAACATTGTTGTTCACCGCCACTTCCGGTCCAGCCAATGCCGGAACGAGCATAACCTTTAAAGTCTACGGCGCCCGCCTGGGCAGACAGGATGCCTGCCGCAATGGCGACAGCCAGAGGGACTTTGCGCAGAGTAATCATTATTCTATCTCCTGAGATCATTGCTTTTCTTTGTAATTGGAATGCTTAAACGCCTGGCTCTTTGTGCAACCGACGACATGCAGTGCCATCCTCACGGAACAGATGGCAACGCTCTGGCGGCAAACCGATAGCGAATGTGGCACCTTCTTCTACCAACACCACGTCATTCTGGCGGTAGACCAGGTTCTGACGGATGGCGGGGATCTGGATATGAATCTGTGTTTCGTGACCAAGCTGTTCGACGACCTGAACTTCACCTTCCAGCGTCACATCCGCAATGTGGCTTGGCAGTAGATGCTCAGGACGGATACCGAGGGACATATTGGCCCCCACCTGTACGTTGGCGCTGTCGACTGGCAGCCAGACCTGCTGACGGTTTGGCAGCTCCACCTGTACCTGTTCGATTGCCGTCGCGGTCACTTTTACGGGCAGGAAGTTCATCTTTGGCGAGCCAATGAAGCCCGCAACAAAGCGGTCTGCCGGGTAGTGATACAGCTCCAGCGGTTTGCCCACCTGCGCCACGCGACCGGCGTCCAGTACCACGATTTTGTCGGCCAGCGTCATCGCTTCGACCTGATCGTGGGTGACGTAAATCATCGTGCGTCCAAGACGCTTGTGCAGACGGGAGATTTCGATACGCATCTGGACGCGCAGGGCGGCATCCAGGTTAGAGAGAGGTTCATCGAGCAGGAACACGCGCGGCTCGGCCACCAGCGTACGGCCGATCGCCACACGCTGACGCTGACCACCGGAGAGCGCCTTCGGTTTACGCTCCAGCAGATGTGCCAGCTGGAGCACTTCCGCCACCTGGGTGACGCGCTGGTTAATGGTCTCTTTTTTCGCGCCGGCCAGCTTCAGGCCAAAGGACATGTTCTCGGCAACGGAAAGATGCGGATAAAGCGCATAAGACTGGAACACCATGCCCACGCCGCGTTCAGCTGGCGGGATGTCGTTCATTCGGGTATCACCAATAAATAAATCGCCACTGGTGATGGTTTCAAGACCGGCAATCATACGCAGCAGAGTAGATTTACCACAGCCTGATGGACCAACGAACACCACAAACTCACCTTCGTGGATGTCCAGATTGATGTCTTTTGACACCACAACGTCGCCCCAGGCTTTCGTTACATTACGCAGCTGTACGCTCGCCATGCCCTTCTCCCTTCGTTACAACCTGTCACCGACAGAAACATTCAAGATAAGTTCACTATGCGTGTTCCATTACTTTCGTGAATCCTCCACCCCCCGGCTTTTTTATGGGGGAGGAGGCGGGAGGATGAGAGAGCAGGCTCTGCGACCGCAGCGGAGGGGCTGAGGCGAAAATCGTGAAGCGGCCTGCAAAATTCAATGGGTTTTTATGTGCGCCAGCACTCATAACTTAAATTTATGTTACAGGGATCACACAAACAGGGGGTGGGGCGTAGGGACTGGGAGGATGGAAAGAGGATGTCAAATAAGGAGACTGAGTCACGTTGAACCACCTTATGTATCCACGAGCACATCACCAATAAAGGATGGCAGATATGAAGATCAAGACTGGCGCACGCGTTTTCGCATTGTCCGCCCTCGCAGCAATGATGATTTCCGCACCGGCTCTCGCCAAAATTGAAGAAGGTAAGCTGGTTATCTGGATTAACGGCGACAAGGGCTATAACGGTCTGGCCGAAGTGGGCAAAAAATTCGAGAAAGACACCGGTATCAAAGTCACCGTAGAACACCCGGACAAACTGGAAGAGAAGTTCCCGCAGGTTGCGGCAACCGGCGATGGTCCGGACATTATCTTCTGGGCGCATGACCGTTTCGGGGGCTACGCGCAGTCTGGCCTGCTGGCAGAAGTCACGCCAGACAAAGCCTTCCAGGACAAACTGTTCCCGTTCACCTGGGACGCCGTTCGCTATAACGGCAAGCTGATCGCTTACCCAATCGCGGTTGAAGCCCTGTCACTGATTTACAACAAAGACCTGGTGCCAAATCCACCGAAAACCTGGGAAGAGATCCCTGCTCTGGATAAAGAGCTGAAGGCGAAAGGTAAATCCGCTCTGATGTTCAACCTGCAAGAACCGTACTTCACCTGGCCGCTGATTGCTGCCGACGGCGGCTACGCGTTCAAGTTTGAAAACGGCAAATATGACGTGAAAGACGTGGGCGTGGACAACGCGGGCGCGAAAAAAGGCCTGACCTTCCTGGTTGACCTGATTAAGAACAAACACATGAACGCGGATACCGACTACTCCATCGCGGAAGCGGCGTTCAACAAAGGCGAAACCGCGATGACCATCAACGGTCCGTGGGCCTGGACCAACATCGACAAGAGCAAAGTCAACTACGGCGTGACCCTGCTGCCAACCTTCAACGGCAAGCCGTCTAAACCGTTTGTTGGCGTGCTGAGCGCGGGTATCAACGCCGCCAGCCCGAACAAAGAGCTGGCGAAAGAGTTCCTGGAAAACTACCTGCTGACCGATCAGGGTCTGGATGAAGTGAACAAGGACAAACCGCTGGGCGCCGTTGCGCTGAAATCCTTCCAGGATCAGTTAGCGAAAGATCCACGCATTGCGGCCACCATGGATAACGCCCAAAAAGGCGAAATCATGCCGAACATCCCACAGATGGCTGCGTTCTGGTACGCCACCCGTACCGCCGTCATCAACGCTGCAAGCGGTCGCCAGACTGTTGATGCCGCGCTGAAAGATGCTCAGGGTCGTATTACTAAGTAAGTCTGAAAAACGGCGGGTGGCGCGTGCGCTTACCCGCCCTACGACTACGGCACGATCCGTAGGTCAGGTAAGCGCAGCGCCACCTGACGATAAGTTTCCACCGTTGTAGAGGAAGAACCCCATGGATGTCATTAAAAAGAAACGCTGGTGGCAAAGCGACGCACTGAAGTGGTCAGTGATAGGTCTGCTGTGTCTGCTGGTGGGTTACCTTGTTGTTTTAATGTACGTGCAAGGGGAATACCTTTTTGCCATCATGACGCTGATTTTAAGCTCGGTTGGCCTGTATATTTTCGCCAACCGTAAAGCGTATGCCTGGCGCTATGTCTACCCCGGTGTTGCCGGGATGGGGCTGTTTGTCCTCTTTCCGCTGATCTGCACCATCGCGATTGCCTTTACTAACTACAGCAGCACCAACCAGCTCGCGCAGGAGCGTGCCACCCAGGTGCTTCTGGATCGTTCTTATCAGGCGGGTAAAACCTTTAACTTCGGCCTGTATCCTGCGGGAGATGAATGGAAGTTAGCGCTCACTGACGGTGAGAGCGGCAAAAACTATCTTTCCGACGCGTTCAAATTTGGCGGCGAGCAGAAGCTGGTCTTAAAAGAGGCCGCGGCCCTGCCGGAAGGTGAACGTGCCAACCTGCGTATCATCACTCAAAATCGCCAGGCGCTGACCCAGCTCACCGCTGTGCTGCCCGATGACAGCAAAGTAACCATGAGCTCGCTGCGCCAGTTTTCCGGCACGCAGCCGCTTTATACTCTGGCGGATGACGGCACGCTGACCAACAACCAGAGCGGCGTGAAGTACCGTCCGAATAACGACATTGGTTTCTATCAGTCGGTGAATGCCGACGGCAGCTGGGGCGACGACAAGCTCAGCCCGGGCTATACCGTTACCATCGGCTGGGATAACTTTACCCGCGTGTTTACCGACGAAGGCATCCAGAAACCGTTCTTCGCCATCTTCGTCTGGACGGTAGTCTTCTCCATCCTGACCGTGATCCTGACCGTGGCCGTGGGCATGGTGCTGGCCTGTCTGGTCCAGTGGGAATCCCTGAAGGGCAAAGCGATTTACCGCGTGCTGCTGATTCTGCCGTACGCCGTGCCGTCGTTCATCTCGATTCTGATTTTCAAAGGGTTGTTTAACCAGAGCTTCGGTGAAATCAACATGATGCTGAGCGCGCTGTTCGGCATCAAACCGGCCTGGTTCAGCGACCCGACCACCGCTCGCTCGATGATTATCATCGTGAACACCTGGCTCGGTTATCCGTACATGATGATCCTGTGCATGGGGCTGCTGAAGGCCATCCCGGATGACCTGTACGAAGCCTCGGCGATGGACGGCGCGGGTCCGTTCCAGAACTTCTTCAAAATTACCCTGCCGCTGCTCATTAAGCCGCTGACGCCGCTGATGATTGCCAGCTTCGCCTTTAACTTTAACAACTTCGTGCTGATTCAGCTGTTGACCAACGGTGGACCGGACCGTCTCGGCACCACCACGCCGGCAGGCTATACCGACCTGCTCGTGAGCTACACCTACCGTATCGCCTTCGAAGGCGGCGGTGGCCAGGACTTCGGACTGGCGGCGGCGATTGCCACCCTGATCTTCCTGCTGGTGGGCGCCCTGGCGATCGTGAACCTGAAAGCTACACGTATGAAATTTGACTAAGGAGGGCACTGAACATGGCTATGGTACAACCCAAATCTCAGAAACTGCGCCTCCTCGCGACGCACTTAGGCCTGCTGATTTTCATCGCGGCGATCATGTTCCCGCTGCTGATGGTTATCGCCATCTCCCTGCGTTCGGGGAACTTCGCCACCGGGAGCCTGATCCCGGATGAAATCTCCTGGGAGCACTGGAAACTCGCGCTGGGCTTCAGTGTGGAACACGCGGATGGCCGCGTCACTCCGCCGCCGTTCCCGGTGCTGCTGTGGCTGTGGAACTCGGTAAAAGTGGCGACCATCACTGCCATCGGCATCGTGACGCTCTCCACCACCTGTGCTTACGCCTTCGCCCGTATGCGTTTCCCTGGCAAAGCGACCCTGCTGAAAGGGATGCTGATTTTCCAGATGTTCCCGGCGGTGCTGTCACTGGTGGCGTTGTATGCCCTGTTTGATCGTCTGGGCCAGTACGTGCCGTTTATCGGCCTGAACACCCACGGCGGCGTGATCTTCGCCTATCTTGGCGGCATCGCCCTGCATGTGTGGACCATCAAGGGCTATTTCGAAACCATCGATGGTTCACTGGAAGAAGCCGCCGCGCTGGATGGCGCCACCCCGTGGCAGGCGTTCCGTCTGGTGCTGCTGCCGCTGTCGGTGCCGATTCTGGCGGTGGTGTTCATCCTGTCGTTTATCGCGGCGATCACCGAAGTACCGGTCGCCTCTCTGTTACTGCGCGATGTGAACAGCTACACCCTGGCCGTCGGTATGCAGCAATACCTCAACCCGCAAAACTACCTGTGGGGCGACTTTGCCGCGGCGGCCGTACTCTCTGCCATCCCGATTACCGTGGTGTTCCTGCTGGCCCAGCGCTGGCTGGTCAACGGCCTGACGGCGGGCGGTGTGAAAGGTTAAGTTTCATCTGTTATGCCACTGCAACCCTCAACTTTAGACGTATTGTATTGAACCAACTTGTGACTGTTGTTAGGCGCTCTTCGGAGCGCCCTTTTTTTATTCGCGTTTCAGCCGCTTTGAGTTGCACAGCCAGAGGGTGATCACCAGCAGCAGGATCGCTGCCGAGTAGATCAGCACGTCGAGCGGGGATTTATGATCGACGATGATCAGCCGCACAATGGCGGTGATGCCAATATAGACAAAATAGCGCAGCGGGAAGTGAAAGCCGGACTGAAAGTACTTCACAATCAGGGCGATAAATTCAAAGTAGAGAAAGTAGACCACCAGGCCTTCCACCAGCGCGTATTTGCTGGTTTGCTCAGGTGCGAACAGCACATCCGCCAGATGCACCGTCTCTTTACCCAGAAACACGACCAGGATCAGGCCAAGGCTCAGCAGACCGAGGTTCAGCACGGTCTGGAGTATCGTTGAGATAAACTCAACGCGCGGACGAGTCAGGGATGTCATACAGCACCTCATTCTCCAGGGCGAGGTTCCTGTATAACGCAAAAATGTGACGGGGATCTATATTTTTTGTTTATGTTTTGTCCAGATGAACATTCCTGCCGGGCGGCACTGCGTTTGCCCGGCCTACAAAAATACTTTCGTAGGCCCGGTAAGCGCAGCGCCACCGGGCAAACAAGCATCAGCGGAAGTTAATGTTCTTATCGCTGGTCATATCATACAGCTGGAACTTACGTCCAAGCTGCTGACCGCCGTCGCGCGTCAGCGGCGTCCAGCCCACTGCCGCACGGCTGCGGGTTGGGCCTGACGAGAACAGATCCAGCGGAATCGACACGTACACCCCTTTGGTGAAGTCCCCTTCCCCGTACTCGTCTGGCGAAACGTTGGTGATGGTGGCATAACCGCCTACCACTACGCCGCTGTCGAAGTGTTTGGAGATATCCAGCGTGCCGCCCTTATCGCCCGCCAGGTACTGCCCGACGCTGGCTTTCACCAGCACATCCTGTGCGAACGACGGCGTCCAGTAGGCGGTCAGGTGGCCGGTTTTGACGCTGTAGTCGGTGAACTTCATCATGTCCTGCGCGCTGCGCCAGTCACGCTGTTTCACGTAGTTGGCATCAATCCCAAACGCCCAGTTGCTGTCGACGGGACGATAAAGCACCTCCGCCCCCGCGCCGCCGAACATGGTTTCCAGATAGCCACCGTAAACCTGGCCGTAGAAGCCGTTACCGAAGTACTGGAAGTAGTTGGCCTGCAGGTTATTCACGTAGATATCGTTCTGCACATATTCGCGAACGCGGGTACGCACGCGCGGCAGTTTTGAATCATTCGGCGGGTTGGTGTAGTTAAATTTGTCGTAGTTGTTGGCAAGGTTGCCGAACAGACTACCGGTGGTCAACAGGTGGTCGGTCACCCACAGATCCGCCGTCGCCATCGCGCCCAGCTGATACATGTAGAAGTTTTCCGGCCCACCCACGGACTGGTTCAGCACCGGATCGATATGGAAATCGAAGCGGGATTTATCGATATACCAGCCCTGCTCGGTGCTCTCTGGCACCACCGGCTCAACGCGTTTTTGCACCAGCTCGGTTTCATGTCCCAGCGGTTCGCCTTCAAGATGACGCTTAAGGCTGGCAACATCGGTTTCGGTTGTAACCTGCGGCAGGTTGAGACGGTTCTCCGTCACGCGGATCGTGCGGATCCCCTCCGGCAGATCGTTCATGACGATCCGGTTGGCGCGCTCGATCCCTTCGCGGGAGTCGCGGTATTTTACCTGCTCGCCGGTGACGTACAGCGTATCGCCTTTGGTCTGGATCTTCGGATCCGCCAGGCCTGCGTTATATTTCAGCAGCGTCAGCTGGTTCGCTACCACGGAGTGCTGAATGATCGCATCCTGCGGCTCCGGCTGGTATTTGGGCCGCGGGTTATCATTGTAGCGCGGCCGCATGTCGTTAAAGTTGGTGCGCAGCGTAAAGCCAAACATCAGGGTATTACCGCGCTCATAGCTGAGGTTAACGTCGGCCCAGTCGGTGACGCGGTAAATGGCGCCGACGTTAAACTTGCTCTTCTGCTCAATCTTGCCGGCAAAATCTTCGCTGTAGTTATTGCCTTCGTACTCCAGCTTCAGGCGCAGCGGCTGCCATGGCGTTTGATACTCTACGCCTCCAAACAGCGAGGCCGGGCCGTGGAACATCTGGTCGCCGTTGATGGAACCCGCTTTTTTGTAGCTGTTATCGCGGTAGCAGTATTTGTCGCTGTAGGTACAGAACGGGTTGGTTACGTTGCCGCTGGTGCCGAGGTAACCCCAGCCAAGACCCAGCGAGAAATCAAACGGTCCCCAGGCTTTGCTGGCAACGATGTATTCCGCATCAAACAGGCCGGTCCCGCCAATGTCTTTCGCCCCGACGGAGACCTGCGGCATCCAGTAGCTCTCTTCCCACAGGCGCAGCTTCACGTCGAAGGCTTTGTCTTTATAGGTCTGATCGCCGGAGAAGGCGTCCACGCTGCTGTACTGTTTTGTACGCACGTCGGTGTAGCGCAGCGTAGTCTCCAGCCAGGGGAACAGCTGCACGGACGCAGAGTAGTAACGGTACTGATCGTTATCGCGATAGTTAAGGCTGATTTCCCCCTCGCGGGCCATACGCGCGGTCGGGGTTTGCAGTAAGCCCACGCCGCCAAAATCGGACTGCGACGGGCCGATGGGTGCCGGATACGTTTCTGCATGACAGGCGGCACTCACGCACAGTGCAAGCATGCTGTAGAGATAGGTTTTTTTCATTATTCCGGTATCCGCTGTATCAGGGAGCGAAGGATATCGGCATTAAGCCCGTCATACGCTTTCGTCCAGAAATGGTCGGCAAAACCGACAAAAATGATGCTGCCTGGCATAGGTTCTATATGGCGTTTATTCCAGTAAGCCACCGGCGCTTTTTGCGTATGCCCGTCCGGATAGACCACCCAGGCATAGCTGTTATCCGCACCGCTGAGCAAGCTTTGCTCGTCGAGATAGCTCACGACGTCCCGGCCCGGCGTAAACGACTTTTTGCCAGGGCTGCTGATAAGCCCCATCACGGTGACGGTGGAAGGCTGAGCCGGCAGCCACAGGGTATATTCCCCTTCCAGCGACGGATTGCCGTTTTCGGCGACGCGCACCTCATCCGGATCGAGATTCACCTTCTGGCGACCCGTCACCTTAACCGCCTGAAGCTGCTGACGCAGGCTAGTAATGGCCGCGGCATCGTCAGCATCTTCCTGTTGTGCCAGCCCGCTCAGTCGGGCGAGCAGCGCCTGATGTTTTTGTTCCGCTACAATCGTCGCCTGACGCTCGCTGATAACCGCCCCGGTCCACCAGCTTTTCGCCAGCCTCGGCTGCCCCACCAGATCGAGCAGATGCCCGGCATTGGTTAAGGTTTTAGGTTTTTCGCTGTCCGGGGTGTAGACCTGTACCGTTCCCGCAGACCACGCCAGCGGCGAGGCCAGGCTGGCGAGAAGCGCAACGTGAATGAACATTTTCATGATTTCGCCGCCTTGATCAGGGTGGTCTTCACCGGGAAGAAACCGGCACCGAGATACTGTAAGGACTGGCGGATTTGCCCCTCTTCGTCCACCCAGAAGCGGTTATGCCAGGTGGCCTGATCGGTTGTCACCTCTTCATCCAGCACGCGCACCTGCGTTTCGTCGCTGCCCACTTTGACGCTGTCCGTACCATCCCAGCGGAAGGTGGAGCGGGCCGTGGCGTAGCGCACCTGTTTGTGCTCGGTCCAGCCCATTGTGCGCGTCCAGCTTGCGCCATCGACGATCTGATTCGGCTTGATGAGCGGATCTTCAGCCAGGTTGTTTATCTCAAGCAGGTTGTCGCCGCCGAGCAACGTTTTCACGATTCGGGAATGCTGAGTCACGATGGTGGCCTGATCCTGCGTCACCCATTTCTGCTGCCCGTTTTCATCGAAAGCGAGCACCACAAACAGTTGCGGACCATCGTTTAGCTGCATGTACTGGCTGGCATACGGCATGTTCTGAAGTTCGTCATCGGTCAGATGCACGCCCGGCGTGCCGAACATGCTGTCCCACAGTGAGTGGCCCAGCCCTTTGGTGGTAGCTGAGCACGCCTGCAACAGCAGGCAAATCAGGATGATTGCAGGTCGCTTCACGACTCTTCTCCGAAGGGGCGAAATAACCACACCGAAGTGTGGTTATGATTAAAACACCCGGTATTACTGGGTGCTGGTCGTCGTAGTGGTCGTGGTTCCGGTATTGGAGCCATCACCGCCACCGGTTGCCGCCAGCGCGACACCCACGGCTGAACTTACGGCGCTGGTGCTGGCTGCGGTAGAACTCCCCGCAGACGCAGACGTCGCTGCCGACCCTGCTGCTTCCCCGACCTGGACCGGAGCTGCATAGACAGACGTCGCCGCAAGCGCAGATATGGCAAAAATGCCATACAGTACTTTCTTCATAACAATTTCCCTTCAATGAATGAATGGAGATTTGCCCGAAAAGAAATTCAGGCGGATTCGAGTATACACAACTAAAGCAGTGGGTTTACCGTGGGGGTAAATAGGGATGAGGTTTTCAGACTAATGGTTAAAAATGAAAAGAAAAAATAATTATTGAAATAGATAACCATTCATTATCAAACAGTTATAATATAAACCCATTAAAGTATCACTCCGTATTTTCTTAAAATAACCCTCAGCAATTAACGGGGTAACCGTGTTTTTCGGATTAAACTCAGATTCAGAATTTGAGATAACTAACAGACATCAGGAATTATCCGATAAAAAAATGCCGGCATATCGCCGGCATTGTTCATGACATATTTATTACGCACGCCATGCTTTATAACGGTTAATCAGACCATTGGTGGAGCTGTCGTGGCTGTCGATTGCTTTATCGTCACCCAGCTCTGGCAGAATGCGGTTTGCCAGCTGTTTGCCCAGCTCAACGCCCCACTGGTCAAAGGTGAAGATGTTCAGAATAGCGCCCTGAGTGAAGATCTTGTGCTCGTAGAGGGCAATCAGCGCGCCCAGGCTGAACGGCGTAATTTCACGCAGCAGAATGGAGTTAGTTGGACGGTTGCCTTCGAACACTTTGAACGGCACAACGTGTTCCAGCGTAGCCGGATCTTTACCCTGGTCACGGTACTCCTGCTCAACCACCTCGCGGGATTTACCGAACGCCAGCGCTTCGGTCTGGGCGAAGAAGTTAGACAGCAGCTTCGGATGGTGGTCGGAAAGCGGGTTGTGCGTAATCGCCGGGGCGATGAAATCGCACGGTACCATTTTGGTGCCCTGATGGATCAGCTGGTAGAACGCGTGCTGACCGTTGGTGCCCGGCTCGCCCCAGATGATTGGGCCAGTCTGATAATCCACCGCGTTACCGTTACGGTCAACGTACTTGCCGTTGGATTCCATGTTGCCCTGCTGGAAGTAGGCCGCAAAGCGATGCATATACTGGTCGTACGGCAGAATCGCTTCGGTTTCAGCGCCGAAGAAGTTGTTGTACCAGATCCCGATCAGCGCCAGCAGCACCGGCAGGTTTTTCTCAGGCGCGGTGGTGGAGAAGTGTTTGTCCATCGCGTGCGCGCCGGAGAGCAGCTCAACGAAGTTGTCGAAGCCGACGGACAGGATGATGGACAGACCGATTGCAGACCACAGTGAGTAGCGGCCACCCACCCAGTCCCAGAATTCAAACATGTTCGCAGTATCAATACCGAACTCACCCACCGCTTTACCGTTGGTGGACAGCGCCGCGAAGTGTTTCGCCACGTGCTTTTCGTCGCCCGCGGTTTTCAGGAACCAGTCGCGCGCGCTGTGGGCGTTGGTCATGGTTTCCTGAGTGGTGAAGGTTTTAGACGCCACCAGGAACAGCGTGGTTTCCGGGTTCACCTTTTTCAGCACTTCAGCGATGTGAGTCCCATCGACGTTGGACACGAAGTGCATGTTGAGATGGTTTTTGTACGGGCGCAGCGCCTCGGTCACCATGAACGGGCCGAGGTCAGAGCCGCCGATACCGATGTTTACGACGTCGGTGATCGCTTTGCCGGTGTAGCCTTTCCACTGACCTGAGATGATCGCTTCAGAGAAGGTTTTCATCTTTTCCAGCACCGCGTTCACTTCCGGCATCACATCTTTGCCGTCAACGATAATTGGAGTATTGCTACGGTTGCGCAGCGCCACGTGCAGCACGGCACGGTCTTCGGTGCGGTTGATCTTCTCACCGGAGAACATGGATTTGATGGCATCTGCCAGCTCAGTCTCTTTCGCCAGATCTTGCAGCTTCGCCAGCGTCTCTTCGGTGATACGGTTCTTGGAGAAATCCACCAGCATCAGGTCATCGAAGGTGGCGGAAAACTTGCTGAAACGATCGGCATCTTTCGCGAACAGATCCGCGATAGTGACGTCTTTCATTTCATCAAAATGTTTCTGTAGTGCCTGCCATGCAGCGGTCTGCGTTGGGTTGATGTTTTTCATAGCAATACTCTTCTGATTTGAGAATTGTGACTGCGGTCGATTGTAGCGCCTGCAAATAAAAATTGTGATGGTTTTTATGCCATTGCCCTGGTCTGCATCAAACGCAGGTGAAAAGACCCGAAAAGTATAGCTGCTGTCGCGCCCTTCCGGCGTGGCGAAATGTTGGTCAAAAAGGGGTAAAAAGGAGCATAATATATGGGCCTGTTATAAGTCCTGTTTCTGAGGGGTACCCCCCCATGAAAAATCCGCATAATCCCAGCATTGACAGGACCTCCCCCGCATTTTATTTATAGGGCCGTATTTTGCGCCTGCACCTGTTCTCGCTTCATTCTTGTGCCAAGGTCGCTCTATTCATTCCCTGACACGAGGTTGTTATGACGAGTTTTGTGGTCGCCAAGTTTGGCGGCACCAGTGTGGCAGACTACGCTGCCATGAACCGCAGCGCCGATGTGGTGCTGGCCGATCCGAATACCCGCCTGGTGGTGCTCTCCGCCTCAGCCGGCGTGACGAACCTGCTGGTTTCTTTGTCTGAAGGACTGGAAGCGACCGAGCGTTTCGTGAAGCTGGATGCACTGCGCAAAATTCAGTTCGACATCCTTGAGCGTCTGCAAAACCCGAACGTCATTCGTGAGGAAGTGGAACGCCTGCTGGAAAATATCACTACCCTGGCAGAAGCCGCTTCACTGGCAACCTCTACCGCCCTAACCGATGAACTGGTCAGCCACGGCGAACTGATGTCCACCCTGCTGTTCGTTGAGATCATGCGCGAGCGCAATATTCAGGCGCAGTGGTTCGACGTGCGTAAAGTAATGCGCACCAGCGACCGCTTTGGCCGCGCCGAGCCGGACGTTGAAGCTTTGGCAGAGCTCACTAACCAGCAGCTTGCCCCGCGTCTGGATGAAGGCATAGTGATCACCCAGGGCTTTATCGGCAGCGAAGCCAAAGGGCGCACAACCACGCTGGGCCGTGGCGGCAGCGACTATACCGCCGCCCTGCTGGGTGAAGCCCTGCATGCCACCCGCGTGGATATCTGGACGGACGTGCCGGGCATTTACACCACCGACCCGCGCGTGGTCTCTGCGGCAAAACGCATTGACGTGATCGCCTTTGAAGAAGCGGCTGAAATGGCCACCTTCGGCGCGAAAGTGCTGCATCCGGCCACGCTGCTGCCCGCCGTGCGCAGCGACATTCCGGTCTTCGTTGGCTCCAGTAAAGATCCAAAGGCGGGCGGGACGCTGGTCTGCAAGAAAACCGAGAACCCGCCGCTGTTCCGCGCGCTGGCCCTGCGTCGTAAGCAGACGCTGGTTACCCTGCACAGCCATAATATGCTGCACTCCCGCGGATTCCTGGCGGAAGTGTTTGGCATCCTGGCGCGCCACAATATCTCCGTGGACCTGATCACCACGTCAGAAGTCAGCATTGCGCTGACGCTCGACACCACCGGTTCCACCTCTACCGGCGACACCCTGCTGACGCAGTCGCTGCTGATTGAGCTTTCCGAGCTGTGCCGCGTGGAGGTGGAAGAAGATCTGGCGCTGGTTGCCATCATCGGTAATAAGCTGTCGCGCGCGTGCGGCGTGGGCAAAGAGGTGTTCGGCGTGCTCGACCCGTTCAGCATCCGCATGATTTGCTACGGCGCGTCCAGCTACAACCTCTGCTTCCTGGTCCCTGCCGATCAGGCCGAGCAGGTTGTGCAGAAACTTCATCAGAATTTGTTTGAATAAAATTCGTTAGCACGATAAACATTATCCATAAGCCGGGCACAGACCCGGCTTTTTTATAACAAAACAACACGACAATACTGCAAGGAATTCACTATGCTCTCCGCTATCACCCGGCTGTTCCCGTTATGGGCGCTGCTGCTCTCCGTACTCGCGTATTACACTCCCACCACGTTCACGGGCATTGGTCCGTGGGTCACCACGCTACTGATGCTGATTATGTTCGGCATGGGCGTGCATCTAAAAATTGACGATTTCAAACGCGTGCTGTCTCGCCCGGCACCGGTTGCCGCAGGGATTTTCCTGCACTACCTGGTGATGCCGCTCGCGGCCTGGCTGCTGGCGATGGCCTTTAAGATGCCGCCCGACCTTTCCGCCGGGATGGTGCTGGTGGGGAGCGTCGCCAGCGGCACGGCATCTAACGTCATGATCTATCTGGCGAAAGGCGACGTGGCGCTCTCCGTCACTATCTCTTCCGTTTCCACGCTAGTGGGCGTGATTGCCACGCCGCTGTTAACCCGCCTGTACGTGGACGCGCATATCCAGGTGGATGTGATGGGCATGCTGCTCAGCATTCTGCAAATCGTGGTGATCCCGATTGCGCTGGGACTGGTGATCCACCATCTCTTCCCGCGGGTGGTGAAAGCGGTTGAGCCGTATCTGCCCGCGTTTTCGATGGTCTGCATACTTGCCATTATCAGCGCCGTGGTAGCCGGTTCCGCATCGCACATTGCTTCGGTGGGCTTTGTAGTGATCGTCGCGGTTGTGCTGCATAACACCATTGGTCTGCTGGGCGGGTACTGGGGTGGAAAGCTGTTTGGTTTCGACGAATCCACCTGCCGCACGCTGGCGATCGAAGTGGGGATGCAGAACTCTGGCCTGGCGGCGGCGCTGGGTAAAATTTACTTCTCACCGCTGGCGGCGCTACCGGGAGCGCTGTTCTCCGTCTGGCACAACCTGTCCGGTTCGCTGTTAGCAGGGTACTGGTCCGGTAAGCCGATTGATGACCAACCGAAAAAAGATGCGGTGAAACAGGGTTAATTGAGCCGGCTTGCTTTACACTGAAGCCTCCCCATCAGGAGGCTTCAGCAATGGCTACACCACGTTTGACCCAGAAAGACATGACCGAAGCCGAGCAGCGCGAACTTAAAACGCTTCTCGACCGCGCCCGCATCGCGCATGGCCGCACGCTGACGAACGCCGAAACCAATCAGGTTAAAAAAGAGTACATCGATAAGCTGATGGCGCAACGTGATGCCGCGGCGAAAAAAGCCCGCAAGCTGAAAAAAGAGCAGGCGTATAAACCCGACGCAGAGGCGACTTTTTCCTGGTCCGCCAGCACATCAACCCGTGGAAGGCGCTAATCAGCGCCCTTTCTTTTTGCGCCCCGGCTGGGTAAAGCGTTTTCCGTTGCCCGGCTTGCCTCGCCCTTTCTCTTCCGCCTGCGGTGCCTTCACCACCGGACGCTTAATCGCCTGCGTTTTCGGTTTGGCTTTAGCTTTCGGCTTCGCTTCGGACGAGGAGTTCTCGATAAGTTTGAACAGCTCGATCAGCTCGTCATCCGTTAAGTCACGCCACTCGCCCAGCGGGATGCCAGACAGGCTGACGTTCATGATGCGCGTGCGTTCCAGCTTCGTCACTTCATAACCGAAGTACTCGCACATGCGGCGGATCTGGCGGTTCAGGCCCTGAACCAGCGTGATGCGGAACGCGAACGGTGCTTCTTTTTTGACTTTACACTTCTTCGTCACGGTGCCCAGAATCGGCACGCCAGCGCCCATTCCGCGGATAAACTCGTCCGTCACCGGCTTGTTCACCGTCACGATGTACTCTTTCTCGTGGTCGTTACCGGCACGCAGAATTTTGTTCACCAGATCGCCGTGGTTGGTGAGGAAAATCAGCCCCTGAGAGTCTTTATCCAGACGGCCAATCGGGAAAATGCGGCTGCTGTGGTTCACGAAATCAACAATGTTGTCCCGCTCGCCATCTTCCGTGGTGCTGACAATCCCAACCGGTTTGTTCAACGCGATAAACACCAGGTCTTCGGCATCACGCGGTTCGATGACCTGACCATTCACTTTCACCACATCGCCAGGTACCACCTGATCGCCAATGGTGGCGCGTTTGCCGTTAAGAAACACGTTACCCTGTTCAATGTAACGGTCAGCCTCGCGACGTGAGCAGATCCCGCTCTCGCTAATGTATTTGTTTAATCGGGTTGATTGAGTTGGCAGCATAGTTTCTCCTGTGAAGGGCGAAATATACCTTACCTTGCGCCTGACAAAAAAGTCCTAGTAACCGCTGATCAGAAAATCGAGTGCATCCCGCAATGAAGCACTGCTGTTAGTAAGATCGGCAACGCGTTCACCTAACTCTTTTAGCGATATGCCTGCCATCATGTGCATCATCACCACGCAGGGTTTTCCCGCGACCTCAACGGCGGGAGCGACCAGTACATGCTTCATCAGAACGACCTCTGAAAGTCACTAAAGGAGCCGTTTTCATCAACCCACTGGTTAATGGCGTCAATAGAAGCTTTATTTTCTTCAAGCCACTCTGCGCGCCGATGTTCACGAAATTGCTCCTGCAAAGCCGCCGTTAGCACGGCAGAAAGGTTAAGTTTAAGCCTTCGCGCCTCTTCAAGGATGTCCGGCGACAGGGAAACATTCACTGATTTTTTAATGCTATTAGCACCGCATGAGACCCCCCATTGGAATGCGCATGAACTGGCGAAGTGTAGCGTAATAATTGAGCACTTCCTATTCCCTTAAAAATGTAAGGGTTGAAGAATAAATTGCTCTTTATGGGGAGTCACGCCTCACAAAACCGTTTTGCGAGGCGCTTTCAGAGATTAATACTCATCCCGCTCATCGTCTTCATCCGGCTGCTCCATCACGCTGTATGCCACCGCGCAGAACAACGAGTTAAGACGCTTCATATCTCCCAGCAGCCCCAGGTGGAGCGAGCTGGTTTCGATACTCTGCACGTTCTGCTGGTGCAGACGCTCAACGTGGGCGTGCGAGTAGCGCCGGTTGAGGATGCGGAAACGGTGCTTGTTGCGGCGCAGGCGGCGCGCGCTCGGCACGTCGCTGGAGAAGAAGACCGACATCGCCAGCTTCAGGTTGCTGACCAGCTGTTCGTGCAGCGCTTCCAGTTCTTTCAGCCCTTCAACAGAAAACGCCCGACGTGCGGCCAGGGATTTGTCTGCGATTTCACTGCCCATACGCTCGACAATATCCGAAGCCTGCTCCAGGTTAAGCGACATCTCAATAATTTCCGCCCAGCGGCGCGACTCCTCTTCCGCCAGCTCGTCCTGTGGGATCCGCGCCAGATAGAGCTTGATGGCGGTATACAGCACGTTGATATCGTCCGCCAGCCTGCGCAGCTCTTTTTCTTCGCGCGGCTCGCCGTGCATCACCTTTTGCAACCCTTCCAGCATGGTTTCCATCGCGTCACCCATGCGCAGCGTTTCGCGGGCGGCATTCGCGATGGCCAGCGCGGGCGTGTCCAGCACCGAGGTGTCCAGATGCTTCGGTTTAAGGCGCGCGTCCAGCTCCGGTTCATCACGAATTAGCCGCTCGCAGAAGCGGGCCATCGGCGCGGCAAACGGCACCATCGCCAGACAGCGTACCAGGTTGTAGAAGACGTGGAAGTAGATCACCAGCTCCGCTTTCGGCAGAGAGAGGTTGTCCATCAGGTTCGCCAGCGGGTGCACAAACGGCAGAATGATCAGGCTACCCACCAGCTTGAAGAGCAAACTCCCCAGCGCCACCCGGCGGGCGGCAGCATTGGCTGCGCTGTTGTTGAGCATCGCCAGCAGGCCAGAGCCAAGATTCGCACCGATGACCAGGCATAGCGCCACCGGGAAAGAGATCGCGCCCGCAGCGGTTAAGGTCGCCGTCAGGAGGACCGCTGCCAGGCTGGAGTAGCTGACAATGGCAAACACCGCGCCGATCAGCGCATCCAGCATAATATCGCCGGTTAACGAGGCGAAAATGACCTGCACACCGTTGGCCTGGGTAATCGGCGTAACTGCCTGCACAATCAGCTCCAGCGCCAGCAGGATCAGCCCGAGGCCAATACCGACGCGGCCAAGCTGCCCGGCACGGCTTTGCTTTCGACCGAGGAAGAAAATGACGCCGATAAAAATCAGCAGCGGCGACAGCCAGGAGAGATCGAAGGTCAGGATACGTGCCATCAGCGCGGTACCGACGTCGGCGCCCAGGACAATCACCAGCGCCGGGGCGAGCGCCACCAGATCCTGCGCCACGAACGAGGTGACGAGCATAGTGGTGGCGTTGCTGCTTTGCACCAGCGCCGTGACGCCAATACCCGCACAGAAGGCGAGCGGCTTCTTCTCAACGCTGCCGCTGAGAACGGTACGTAAACGTGCGCCAAACACGCGCATCACGCCGGTACGAACGATATGGGTGCCCCATACCAGCAGTGCGACTGCGGAGAGCAGGTGTAACAACGTCAACACAGTGGGTTTTCCTCCTTATCGTTATCTGTTTTCCTGAGGCTTGTTGCGCGTTATCTTGCCGGATGGCGGCTACGCCTTATCCGGCCTACGCGCAGGCCCGGTCAGCGCAGCGCCGCCGGGCAATATAGTAAGAACTTTATTCCAGTATAAGGGTTTAAACGTAAGAAAGAGACAAGGCACCATAGCGGTGCCCTGTTTGTTGTAAGGAAAAGTGACGTTAGTCTGCGTCGTAGCCTAAATTCGGCGCTAGCCAGCGTTCCACCTCTGACACGCTCATGCCTTTTCGCAGGGCGTAGTCTTCAATCTGATCCCGCTGAAGCTGTGCCACGGCGAAGTACTTGCTGTCCGGGTGGCTGAAATACCAGCCGGAAACGGACGCGCCCGGCCACATGGCGAACGACTCGGTAAGTTTCATGCCGGTATGCGCTTCCACGTCGAGCAGTTTCCAGATAGTGCCCTTCTCGGTGTGTTCCGGGCAGGCCGGATACCCCGGCGCCGGACGAATGCCCTGGTAGTTTTCGCGGATCAGCTCCTCGTTGCTGAGATTCTCATTCGCCGCGTAGCCCCAGTGCACCTTACGTACGCGCTCGTGGAGGTACTCAGCAAAGGCTTCCGCCAGGCGATCGGCGATCGCTTTCACCATGATTTTGTTGTAATCATCGTGCTGTGCGTCGTACGCGTCCGCCAGCGTGTCTTCTTCCAGACCGCCGGTCACCGCAAAGGCGCCGATATAGTCGGCTTTACCGGAGAGTTTCGGTGCGACGAAATCCGCCAGGCAGTAGTTGGCAAAGCCCACTTTCTCGGTTTGCTGGCGCAGATGGTGGCTCACGGCCAGCACATGGGTGCGGGTTTCATCGCGGTAAATTTCAACATCGTCGCCCACGCGGTTCGCCGGGAACAGCCCCACCACGCCGCGCGGGTTGAGGGCTTTCTCTGCGCTCAGTCTGTCGAGCATATCGTTGGCATCTTTAAACAGGCGTTTCGCCTCTTCGCCTACTACCTCATCTTCAAGAATGCGCGGATATTTGCCCGCCAGCGACCAGGTCATGAAGAACGGCGTCCAGTCGATGTAGTTACGCAGCGTTTCGATGCTGGCCGTCACCTCCTGCACGCCCAGACGGTGCGCGACCGGCGGCGTATAGCTGGACCAGTCGAACGCCAGATCGTTATCGCGTGCCGCCTGAAGCGAAACCGGCGGCGTGCGCGGTTTCTTACGTCCATGCTGAATGCGGACGGTTTCATACTCTTTGCGGGTGCGGGCGACAAAGTCATCGCGCTGGGTGTCAGACAGCAGCGCGGAGACCACGCCCACGGTGCGCGAGGCGTTTTGGACATACACCGTCGGCCCACTGTAGTTCTGCTCGATTTTCACTGCGGTGTGGGCTTTCGAGGTGGTTGCCCCGCCAATCAGCAGTGGAATAGTGAAGCCCTGGCGCTCCATCTCTTTTGCCACGTTGACCATTTCGTCCAGCGACGGCGTAATCAGCCCGGAAAGACCAATCAGATCCGCATTCACTTCGCGAGCGGTCCTGAGGATTTTATCCGCCGGGACCATCACGCCAAGATCGATAATTTCGTAGTTATTGCATTGCAGTACCACGCCGACAATGTTTTTGCCGATGTCGTGCACGTCGCCCTTCACGGTGGCAATGACCATCTTACCGTTACTGGAGCCCTTCTCTTTGCTGGCTTCGATAAACGGCTCAAGATAAGCCACGGCCTGCTTCATGACGCGGGCGGATTTCACCACCTGCGGCAGGAACATTTTGCCCTCGCCGAACAGATCGCCGACCACGTTCATGCCGTCCATCAGCGGCCCTTCGATCACTTCAATCGGACGGGCTGCCTGCTGACGCGCTTCCTCGGTATCCTGCTCAATGAACTCAGTAATGCCTTTTACCAGCGAGTATTCCAGACGCTTTCTCACATCCCAGGAACGCCATTCGGCCTGCTGAACGTTGGCTGATTCGTCAGCTTTACTGCCGCGGTATTTTTCCGCCAGATCCAGCATGCGTTCGGTGGCGTCGTCGCGACGGTTGAGGATCACATCTTCTACTGCGTCGCGTAGTTCTGCGGGCAGGTCGTCGTAAATCGCCAGCTGTCCGGCGTTAACGATCCCCATGTCCATCCCGTTGCGGATGGCATAGTAGAGGAACACGGCATGGATGGCCTCACGCACCGGGTCGTTGCCGCGGAACGAGAACGAGACGTTCGACACGCCGCCGGAAATTAGCGCATGCGGTAGCTCGCGTTTGATGTCTTCACACGCGCCGATAAAGTCCTGGGCGTAGTTGTTGTGCTCTTCAATGCCGGTTGCGACAGCAAAGATGTTCGGGTCGAAAATAATGTCTTCCGGCGGGAAGCCCACCTCTTCGGTCAGAATTTTGTACGCCCGGCGGCAAATCTCAATTTTGCGCTCGCGGGTATCGGCCTGGCCCACTTCATCGAAGGCCATCACCACCACGGCGGCCCCGTAGCGACGCACCAGCTTCGCGTGGTGGATAAAGGTATCGACGCCCTCTTTCATTGAGATGGAGTTAACGATGCCTTTGCCCTGAATGCACTTCAGCCCCTTTTCGATGACGTCCCATTTGGAGGAGTCAATCATGATCGGCACGCGGGCGATATCCGGCTCACCGGCAATCAGGTTGAGGAAACGCACCATCGCCGCTTCGGCGTCGAGCATCCCCTCGTCCATGTTGATATCGATAATCTGCGCGCCGCTCTCCACCTGCTGGCGGGCAACGTCCAGCGCTTCGCTGTACTTCTCTTCTTTGATCAGGCGCTTGAACTTCGCAGAACCGGTAACGTTAGTACGTTCACCCACGTTCACAAACAGGCTGTCGTCGCCGATGGTCAACGGCTCAAGGCCGGACAGACGGCAGGCTACCGGAAGCTCGGGTAACTTGCGCGGTGCAAGCCCGGCGACGGCGCGGCTCATGGCGGCGATGTGCTCTGGCGTGGTGCCGCAGCAGCCGCCGACGATGTTGAGGAAGCCAGATTCGGCCCACTCGCGGATTTGCGCCGCCATGGTATCGGCATCCAGATCATACTCACCGAACGCGTTCGGCAGACCGGCGTTCGGGTGGGCGGTGACGTAGCACTCTGCGATGCGCGAAAGCTCCTGCACGTACTGGCGCAGCTCGTCCGGCCCCAGCGCGCAGTTCAGGCCGAAGGAGAGCGCTTCGGCGTGGCGCAGGGAGTTATAAAACGCTTCGGTTGTCTGGCCGGACAGTGTACGGCCAGAAGCGTCAGTGATGGTGCCGGAAATCATGATCGGCAGGTCAACACCCAGCGCCTCGAACTCCTCTTTCACCGCGTAAATTGCGGCTTTGGCGTTGAGAGTGTCGAATACGGTTTCAATCAGGATCAGGTCGGAACCGCCTTCCACCAGCGCTTTAGTGGACTCACGATACGCGGCCACCAGTTGGTCAAAGGTGATATTGCGGAAGGCTGGATCGTTCACGTCCGGAGAAATCGACGCGGTGCGGTTGGTCGGGCCCAGCACCCCGGCAACATAGCGCGGCTTGTCCGGCGTGCGGGCCGTCCACTCGTCGGCGCAGGCGCGGGCGAGTTTCGCCGCTTCAAAGTTGATCTCCGCCGACAGGGATTCCATCTGGTAATCCGCCATGGCGATGGTTGTCGAGTTGAAGGTGTTGGTTTCTACAATATCCGCACCCGCTTCGAAGTAGGCGTTGTGGATATCCCTGATGACAGAGGGTTTGCTCAACACCAGCAGGTCATTGTTTCCTTTCAGGTCACAAGGCCAGTCGGCAAAGCGCTCGCCGCGGAAATCGTCTTCACTCAGACGATAGCCCTGGATCATGGTGCCCATGCCGCCGTCCAGCACCAGAATTCGTTCATTTAACTGCGCACGCAGTTGCTCTACTTTGCTGCTCACACTTGCTCCCGACAACGTTCAACATGGCCAAAAGGCTGCGTTCCATACTGGCATAATCTCTAAGGGTCGAAAAGTCACACAGCGGTAACATGAGACATGTTCACTATCACTCCTCCGATCAGTCAGGAAAGCGGTTGCAAAACCACCAAATAAAACGAAAATGATTTCCACGATACAGAAAAAGGAGTTCGTCATGGTTACGACCGTTCCCGCTAAACGCGGCAGAAAACCTGCTGCAACCACCGCTGCACAACCTGGCGGACAGGTTCAATCCCTGACGCGCGGCCTGAAGCTGCTGGAATGGATAGCCGAATCGCATGGTAGCGTGGCCCTGACGGAGCTGGCGCAGCAGGCGGGACTGCCGAACTCCACCACTCACCGCCTGTTAACCACCATGCAGCAGCTGGGCTTCGTACGTCAGGTGGGCGAGCTGGGTCACTGGGCGGTTGGCGCGCATGCCTTTATCGTCGGCAGCAGCTTCCTGCAAAGCCGCAACCTGCTGGCGATTGTCCACCCGATTCTGCGCAAGCTGATGGAGGAGTCCGGCGAGACGGTAAACCTGGCCGTGCTGGATCAGAGCGATCATCAGGCGATTATCATCGACCAGGTGCAGTGTACGCAGCTGATGCGCATGTCTGCACCGATTGGCGGCAAGCTGCCGATGCATGCCTCTGGCGCAGGGAAAGCGTTTCTCTCGCAGCTTAGCGAAGAGCAGGTGACGGGTCTGCTGCACCGTAAAGGTCTGCACGCCTACACCCACGCCACCCTGGTGTCGCCGGTGCATCTGAAAGAAGATCTGGCTCTGACCCGCAAGCGCGGCTATTCGTTTGATGACGAAGAACATGCCCTCGGGCTGCGCTGCCTCGCGTCCTGTATTTTCGACGAACACCGCGAGCCGTTTGCCGCCATCTCCATCTCCGGGCCGATTTCACGTATGACCGACGACCGCGTCACCGAGCTGGGTGCGCTGGTGATTAAGGCCGCAAAAGAGGTGACGCTGGCGTATGGTGGGATTCGCTAGGATTGAGGGCGGTCTGGTGCCCTCACCCCGGCCCTCTCCCACAGGGCTGAGGGTTCCCCACAAATTAATGCGAGCACTGAGCAATCCCCTCGCCCCTCCGGGGAGAGGGTTAGGGTGAGGGGAACATACGGCGGTGGGGGGCATTCCGTTCACTTTATGTTCCTTGCTACTCTGTAACGACATGACCGGTGAACGTGCCAGGGGGGCTCAGTCGCCACCACCCTGGCGACCCGGGCTCCCGGCGGAAAATCGCCGCTTCGCGGTGCCCTCGGCTTATTCCTTCC